>Ga0268298_10001737_pt1 | contig 24989 bp, 16 predicted proteins | sample WWTPWeurt_MetaG_FD_194462 | JGI IMG/M metagenome (GOLD analysis project Ga0268298, IMG submission 194462) | Activated sludge microbial communities from WWTP in Nijmegen, Gelderland, Netherland - WWTP Weurt | ecosystem: Engineered > WWTP > Aerobic digester > Activated sludge | place...
TCGGCAGTGTGCATTGGAAATGGGAGGAAGACATCATTGTCGGACTGGAGATCGAAACCTCCGCATATGCCCTGGCAGAGCAGAAACCGGATGAGTTCTGCAACCTGACCGACATCCCCCGTGATTTCCAGCGCTGCACGATCTTCAATCGCGACGCCGACATCGAATGGCTCAAGGAAAAGATCACCTGGCTGTTCGCCGAATCCGGTGTGCCATTACTGCCTTTTGAATACGAACAGGCTGCCTTGTCTGAGATCGGGCCGTACATTCTGGCGCACTACACCTCCGACTCCGATGAATACGTGGTGATCGTTTCCCCGGAACTCGACCCCGAGGAATTCTGCAAACCCGGTTATGAAGTCGCGCGCACGCTCCCGATTTGGACGGCAGGTGACTTCCCGGCGGATGTCATCCTGTGTCCAGATCATGAGTATCAGGAAGTGGACGATGAACCCGATGAAGGACCGCTGGTCGAACAGTACGAGAACTTGCGACACGAAGTCAAATAGACAATTGTCCTTCACCAGTTGGTGACAAGACCTGCCATTCCATTGGCAGTACCCTAGGTAGACGTGGGAGCGTAGTAATGCACTCTTACGACAGCTCTACCAACAATGCAACCTCAGAGAATTAGTCTGGTACCGAGTTTGCGAAAACAAGGTACGCCCTTAAAGTGTCTAATGGGCAGGAGCTAGGGTCTGGCAGCATGGTTAACAAATGTGAACGCTCGATAAACGTCGTTAATTGTCACAAGCTGAAGACACAGGCAAGAGGCTTGAGCCAAAAGGCATGTAGTGAGGAACAAGGGCTGTTTTCTCCCTTGTCATGGACGTAAACACTACCGGCGGACAGAGCGAACCTAAACTGCCAATCGTTGTCTATTTGGAACGTGGAAACCCCATAGCCTCGCCTCTGCAAAGAGGCAAGGAAACCGTAAGGCGACCTGTTGAGGCTGTGGGCATGGGAACGTGGAAAAAGCGAAAGCCATTCTGTAATGGATTGGATAGGGATTGAGCTGGTAAGCAACATCATCCCGCGGGAAACCGAGCCGACTTCCACAAGGTCTCTAATCACAAGAGAACTTGACAAACCGCTGAAAGAGGCAAAGCAGATGAAAGCGACAACTGAAATAACAGACGCTTGTGCAGCCTCTCGCCGTTCGACTGACTGGCATACCATCGACTGGTACAAAGTCAACAAGAAGGTGAGGCAGCTTCAAGTGCGTATTGTGAAGGCAACACAGGAAGGCAGGTGGGGCAAAGTGAAAGCATTGCAACGCCTGCTGACCCACTCGTTTAGCGGCAAGGCATTAGCCGCTCGACGGGTGACGGAAAATCAAGGCAAGAACACACCTGGGGTAGACAAGGAAACCTGGAACACGCCCGAAAAGAAAGCGGCGGCAATCCTTTCGTTGAAACAAAGAGGCTATCAGCCTCAGCCGTTACTGCGAAAGTACATCCCGGAAGCCAACGGCAAGAAACGCCCTCTCGGTATTCCTACGATGAAAGATAGAGCTATGCAAGCGGTCTATTTGCTGGCACTTGATCCAGTGGCAGAGACGAAAGGAGATCCAAACTCCTACGGCTTTCGCCAACAACGATCTACAGCCGATGCGATTGAAGCATGCTTTACCTATCTGGCGAAGAAAGATCAAGCCCAATGGATACTTGAGGGCGACATCAAGTCGTGCTTCGACAGGATTAGCCATGACTGGTTATTGGAAAATATCCCAACCGATAAAACCATGCTCAGAAAATGGCTGAAAGCCGGCTTCATGGAAGAAGGTGTGTTGCATCCAACCGGGGAAGGTACTCCGCAAGGAGGCATCATCTCTCCGGTGTTGGCCAACATGGCTCTCGACGGGTTAGAACAAGAACTACGGGCGAAATTTCCGCTTCGACTAGGGAATGGAAAAGCCCTGAAGGTTCACTTGGTTCGGTATGCAGATGATTTCATCATCACGGGAAGCAGCAGAGAACTGCTTGAAAAGGAGGTCCTCCCTCTGGTTATGAATTTTATGAACAGACGAGGACTGGAATTGTCTCCTGACAAAACCCACATTACGCATATCGAGAATGGTTTCGACTTCCTCGGACAGAATGTACGAAAGTACAAGGGGAAGTTGATCATCAAGCCAGCCAAGAAAAACCTGAAAGCGGTCTTGGACAAAATCCGAAAGGAAGTGAAGGTTAACAGGACGGCAACAGCGGGCTACCTGATTACTCGGCTCAACCCGATCATCAGAGGATGGGCAAATTACCATCAACACATCTGTAGCAAGAACACCTACCACTACATGGACTTCGCAATCTACAAGCTGCTATGGCGATGGGCTAAAAGACGACATCCAAACAAAGGTGCAAGATGGATCAAAAAGAAATACTTTGCATCCATCGGAAAACGGAACTGGACATTCACAGGCGAAATGGGAAGAGCCGAAGGCAAATCCCGGAAGGTTCATCTATTGATCGCATCGTATACCAAGATCAGACGGCACGTGAAGATCAAAGGTGATGCGAATCCATATGACCCAACATGGGAAAACTACTTCGAGCATCGTATCGGTGTCAAAGTAGAGAATAACCTGCGAGGTCGAGCGAAACTTCTAAACCTGTGGCGATCCCAGAACGGCATCTGTCCGGTTTGCAACGCGATGATCACTGAAATCACCGGATGGCATTCTCATCACATCGTCTGGCGGTCCAAAGGGGGGAGCGATGCCATAGCTAACCAGGTACTGTTACATCCAAACTGCCATAACCAGGTCCATAGCCAAAAATTGACCATTGTGAAACCGCGTCCTGAAAAGGGCGTTTTAGAGGCTTGAGCCGGATGAGATCGAAAGACTCACGTCCGGTTCTTAGGGGGCTGGGAGACAGTAATGTCTCCTGGCTACCCGGCGCCTCGCGTCTCGGCGATGACAGCTGGCTGGACTATGCCTATGAAGACCGCATCAGCGGTTGGGATGAATAGATCAAACCACGGAGGACGGCACCTGCCGTCCTCCAACTTTTTCATGGAGTAACCAAAATGACCACCCTCTTTCAAGAAACCATCGAACACCTGTTGAAGTCCCACAATCTGTTGGAGGATTTCCAGAACAAGGACTCCTTCCATGTGCGCTTCGAGAAGCAAGGCTACCAGCCGCTGGTGATCGAACGCCACGGCGAGATGATCTCCGTCGCACACTACTTCGAGCAGAATGGCGACCTGATCGCCGACCCGGATGTGGAACTGCACTATCCCTCCTGGGTGCCGACCGGTATCACGCAAGCCTTCTTCGGCTATCGCGCAAAGTTCATCGAACGGGATGGCAAGACCTTTGTCGACACCCGCTTCCACAAGGAGGTCTCCGCCTTCCTGAGTCTATGGGCGCGTAACCTCAAGGCGCAGGGCTGGGCGGAGGGCTCGAAAATAGCCGATGCCAATCCCTGATATACTTAATCCAATGACGTACAACTATTCCTTTACGCCAGAGATCGTGCGCCATTTGCAGACCATCGAGCGGTCGCGGGCGGAGGTCACCCTGACCGTCCTGCCGCCTGCCATTGCAGAAGGGCTGCGTCTGCGTGCGCGCGTACGCTCCACCCATTTCTCCACCCGCATTGAAGGCAACCGCTTGACCCTGGTGGAAGCCGAGCAAGCTGTTCTGGAGGGAAAGGATTTTCCTGGGCGCGAGCGTGACACGCTGGAAGTTCAACATTATTTCAAAGCGCTGGCGCAGGTCGAAGCCTGGGTGGAGGAGGGCCAGCCCATCACCGAGGAACGTATCCGCCAGTTGCATGCCCTGATCTATACCGGAAAATCCAACCGCCCGACGCCCTATCGCGATGGCCAGAATGTCATCAAGGACAGCGCGGGTGGAATCGTGTACCTGCCGCCGGAAGCGCCGGATGTCCCCGCTCTGATGAGCGAATTGGTGAATTGGATCCAGTCTTCCGAAAAAGACCTGCCCGTACCCGTGATCGCCGGAATGGCTCATTACCAGTTTGTCGTAATCCATCCCTATTTTGACGGCAATGGACGAACCGCGCGTGCCCTCGCCACCTGGATCCTCTATCGCGGCGGATACGATCTGGGACGATTCTATGCCCTTGAAGAGTTCTACGCACAAGACTTGCAGGGATATTATGAGGCGCTGGTCACCGATCCGAATCACAATTACTACTTTGGCCGCGCCAAAGCCGACATCACCCCCTGGCTGGTCTATTTTCTAAAAGGCATGGCAGCCGTCTTCGAGGCGGTGGCGCGGGAAATTCACGCACAGTCCCTGGTTCCAGACGAGCAGACCGAAGGGTTGCTGCGCAAACTGGACCGCCGCGCCCGCATCGTGTTGGGTTTATTTTCCCGGCAGGACGAGATCACCGCCAACGATGTGGCGCGGGTGCTGGGACTCTCTGCCAGACAGTCCCGCGAAGTATTGAATGAGTGGCTGGAGGCCGGCTGGCTGGAGGTCAGTGACACAGCCCGCAAGACCCGCAAATACCGGTTATCGGCGGAATATCGGCGATTTATCGGCTAAATAACGGCGGTATTACTTACAACAGCCCGGAAGGTATCCCACCCTTCCGGGCTGTTTGATTCCACAAGGAGAGCCCTATGAAAATACGAAAAAATATTGTTCCCATGCGAAACAGGATGTGCCATGACTGCCAAGCCTAACATTCGCTTTGTCTATCTGTACCGCGATGCCAGCAATTACAAGCAGCATGGCGAGGTCATCTTCACGAATGAAACTTAACTGACCATTGATGAGATTGATCGACAGGTGCGCTTCCTGCTCTCCGATGGCTTGTTCTTCATCGCCCAACAGGCGCAACTCGAGGAACGCTTCTTCGCTGTCGTGAGCGAGGACGATCATCCCTGGCATGAATTTGTGCAGATGGAAGCGACCAGTGAAGTGACCCCACCTTCGATCCTGTCCCTACTTCAAAACGTGACATCGCACAGTTCCTGAAAGAACTGGAACAGGCACATCACACCGGTTGGGATGAGACCCAGGTACGTGAGGATCTCATCCGACAGATCGAAAAGGATCGAGAAGCCTTGAAGCGCTGGCTTGACGCCAAAGGAGATGCTGCAGGAACTTAGCTTCCCATGCTTTGACAACCAGACCCTTGCCCGATGTAAAATTGCACCAAGGAGACAAACATGAAGACCGTATTTGAAGTACGTGTCCGCCGCAATGGACAGATCACCCTGCCGAGCGAACTGCGTAAGCGTGCCCGCTTTGAACAAGATACACCGCTCGTCCTGCGTGATCTTGGGAACGGCGTGCTGTTGATGAACAAGGCACGTTCACGCACGGCGAAACTGGCAGATACACTGGCTGAGCAGTGGCAGGAGGCGGGAATGTCGCTTGAAGATATGCTTGCCGCTCTGCGTCAGGTTCGCAAAGAAAAACGCTAATCCATTTCCAATCCATTGAACTGCGGGACCGGTAACCACCGGTCCCGCAGTTTTTATTTCCAAGGAGGTTCCATGTTTCCATCTAAACCGGATCTGGTCATCCTGCCCTTCAAGGCAGTATTGATTGGTTCGGACAATCCCCTAATTCTTGAACAAGCCCTGCTCCTGTTGCGAAAGCATGTACCGATCCAGATCGAACTGAGCCGGACGACATCGGCTGGACGATCTTTCGCCGCACGCTCAGGATGTATCTGTATGAGAACGAACCCCTCTTCCGCTTCGAACGCGGCGCACGCCGCTACATCCGAAAAGCTTATGCCATTCACTACTCACTGCTTGGCGATGATGGCATGACCCATTCCCATCTGCATCTGTAAAGGAATAAACCATGAACGATCATGTCATTGAAGAAATGGCGGACGCCATTTCAACCGAACTGCACATTCCGAATGAAGACGTGCTGTGCATCCTGCACCGCTACTGGCAGGACAAGATCGCCCCGCTCTGGCAGGTCGGTGATTTGCTGGACACCGCCCTAAACATGGGCAAACCCATCACGAAGGAGGATGCCATTGAAGTTCTGAAGGATCTCTTTGAAGGGCATGACCCTGAACTGGGTATCACATGGATCACGCTGGAGGTCGCCCTGCAGGAATATCACCTGAACTTCAATCAGCTGCCCGAAGATCGTTACCCGGAGGTGCAAGGTGTCTTCAAGGTCTGGCGCAAGGGTAACCTGATTGCCCATCAGGTTGGATTGTTCCCGGACCACATTTACGGCAATCTGCCGAAGGCGCTCGCGCTCGCCAAATCGCTGGCGGATGAAACGCCGAACGTGCCGATCCTGATCGGCTGTGAAGCACGCCATTCGGACGAGGTTGAGTCGTGGCTGTCGGTCGTGCGCGAGGAGGACTGTATTTATGTCGAGGAAAGCGAGGAACCATGCACGCTGTAAAACCCAATCAACAGGTTCGCATTCTCACCGTTCAGATCGCAGTCGCAGAGGATGCCGATCCGGACGCTGTCGCTGATGAAATGTCCGAACTGCTATCCGAGAACGGCGTTTGCTCGGATGCCAGTCACATCCTGGACTGGCGTTATCTCACCGAATACCAGCCCACAGTCACAGCCAGTGAAGACCCGGAAGAGGGGGAGGACTTCGGGCTGCTGGATTTCCATCTCACCATCACCACCCCGGAGGAATAATGTTCGCATGGACTGAACCGTATGAAGATGAATACATCAAGGAACGCATTGAAGAATTGAGGACTGCTCAAAAGGATGCAGCCGCAAGTGGAAAGATCCTCGTGTCCTCCTATGAACAGTTCTGGCTGCCCGCGTTGAACGATCTGCCTGAAGTGGAGTTTCAGGGACGGGATCGTTACACCGCGCCGTATGGGAAGTTCGAATCGGTTCCCAATGTTCCGTTTCATGGGGCGTTGTGGTTCACGCCGTCTCCCGGCGCTGATCTGCCGCCTGTCTTGAAGAACATCAAGGAGTGGTTGCCGGGGAGCGCAGTGGTGGATATGAACGCTCGTACTGTCCGCATTCAGGTGGAGGAGATCGAAATCACCTTCACCGCCATCAATGTGGGTCTGAACGCGCATGAACTGTTGCGGGACATCAACCGGGAACTGGTGCGGGTCAATGCTGGTGTGTACGTCTATCGCATCGAACCGGTGGAGGATGCCACTCCCGTTCAGCACCTATACCCGGAAGGACGTATCCCCGCCCTGACCAATGCCCATACCCACTCCGATGTGACCGGTTTTGCCGTGTTGCAGGATCGACCCTACCAGCATACGTTGGTGTATGTCGGCATCGCCGCCCACAAGACCAGCGTGGAGAGTCTCTGGGCGTCACTGATCCGCGGGAAGGGCAGTTGTTCCATGCGCGGCACTTCTGTTCTGGCTGATGGCGAAGTGAAGATGTTGACACACCCATTACCGGAATTCAATGTACTGCACGCCGGGATCGTCTGCCGCAAGGCGCTGCCCGGCAAGTGGGAGGCAAAGGACGATGCCGCCTATGCCCTGGTCTTTGAAGATGGAGATGTTGAAGCGCAATTGCAGGCGCTGACTTTGAAACGCCTGCAGGAGACATTGGCATTTCCTATCCCGGACGCGTGGGCAAAGACGCTCTGGGAGTATGCGTTGGATGCGGAATACATCCAGCGGCTTGTTACGGGCGGGGATTGCCGTGGCGGAGTCAGGCTCGATCTGACAAAACCCTGGCAGGACCTGGTACAGAACCTGCTGGAGCAGGAAGTCTTGAAGGTATAGGAGGCAACCCATGTTACGTTCCATTCCCGCAGAGGAGATCTTCGACATGAACAAAGCCTTGAATTCGAATGATCCTCTGGCATACTGGCTGGCGCAAATGCGTAAAGCCGACTGGCAGCATCTGCTGAAGTTCGTGGATGTGAAAATTCCGATGAAAACAAGGAAACAAACGATGGCAGAGGCGGCCCTGCAGCGCTTCGAGTTCACCATCTGTGATGGACGTGGAGAGGTCTGGCAGTTGTGGACCGATCTCCGCAAGGAACATCGCACGCTGGTGATCCAGTTTCGACATTCGGAGTCGGATTGGTCTCGCGGATTGCCGGAGTTTGTGGACCTGGAAAAGAATGAACCGCTCGGCTTTGTGAACATCGCCGGGCGGTTGTTCTGTAAGGTGAAGTAAGCAAACAAAATTCAACCTGATCCCCCATGCCATTCGGTGTGGGGGATTTTATTTTCAAAAAGGAGATTTGAAATGCGACCTCCCGCTTTGGAAAAAGCCGGGTATTACCCAACAGCAAATCACATTGCTGAATTGCTCAAAACTTATTTCAAGCCTGCCGACTCTGGCAGGCTTCTTGATCCCTGCGCCGGTGAAGGCACTGCCGCTTCCATCTTGGCAAAAGCCTTGAACTGCCAGAGTTGGGGTGCGGAACTTTCGCCTGCACGTGCTGCACTGGCTGCAGAAAAGATGGATCGCCTCTTCAACACACCCTGGGGTTCCTGTCATCTGACCAGTGAGTCCATCACGCTGTTGTTCCTCAACCCGCCCTATAGCCATGATCGTCTTGGTGACCAGAAACGCCTGGAATTGGAGTTCCTGAAATCCACCACACCCAAATTGATTCGCAGCGGGGTATTGATCTACATAGTCCCGCATCCATTGCTGCGTGATTTGGATGCGGCATCCCACCTGGCTGGGCATTACGAGAACATCCGCATCTACCGCTATCCCGAAACCGGATTCAACCAGGTCATCGTGTTGGCGACCAAGCGGGTGAAGTACAAGATTCCATCCCACGAAGAAGTTCACCAGGTACAGGCATGGGCGGATGTCGAACCTCCCATGTTGGTGGAAGTGAGCGAGCCGATGTATGAACTGCTTCCTGCAACTGATAAAGGATCGGGAGGGCAACCCGTTCGCTTCTCCCGTCTGGACTGGCAGCCGGAAGAGATCGTGGATGCGACACAAAAACGCGGATTGCATTCTTCAAAGGAATGGCTGGACCTGCTTAATCCATCGCGTGGCTTGGGTGAGTTGAAGCAACCGGTCATGCCGCTCAAGAAGGGACATATCGCGATGCTCATGGCATCCGGCATGATGGGAACGCTGCGCCTGACCGATGAAGACGGCAAACCCATGCTGGTCAAGGGACGGGTCGTGAAGGTCACGGAGAAGGTCGAAGAAAACACGGACAAGAAAGGGAATGTGACGTCTGAGGTCTTCCGCGACCGTTTCGTCTCCACGGTTGCAGTTCTGCGACAAAGTGGGATCGAGATTATTGATACCGTTGATCCACTCTCCAAGTTCATGCACAAGTATGGAGATCAGATCGGGGCACATATCCTGTCCACGTACCAACCTTTGTATAACTTTGACCCGACTCCGAAAGAGAATGCGATCCTGGACACATTGGGAACAAAGCGCAAGCCATTGCCCGGACAGGAGAAGGCGGGCTTGTTGCCAGCGCAGAGACATGTTGCAACTGCTGCGGCAAGGGCAATAAGGAAACATGGCGTTGGAAATATTCAGGGCGAGATGGGCACAGGAAAAAGTGTCCAGTCGATTGCTGCTACTGAACTGTTGAATGCATATCCTGCCATTGTGATGTGCCCTCCCCACCTCGTTCCGAAATGGATTCGAGAAATCGAAGAAACTGTTCCAGGGGCAAAGGCAATGGAAATAGCCCGTATCGGTCGGAATGCAGATGATCCTGGCGATGTGAATGATGTTCGAAATTTCCTCAACCGCTATGAATCCGGGGAGTTAGGTCCAAAGCCAGTAGCAGTGATCGCGCATACATCAGCGAAGTATGGGGCGGGCTGGGAACATGCTGTGGTTCGCAGGAAGTTTGTGGATGATGAGGATGGACGGGTATTTGAAGCTCTCTGCTGCCCGACTTGTGGCTCTCCAATTCAGATAGATCTGCCGGGCGGGTTCGTAAAGACTGCATCCACTCTTGATGATCTGGATGACAAACGGCGCTTCTGCGAAGCGGAAATATCCGGGTATGAACTGGATGAACACAAGCGATTGAAACATGACGAGCATGGCAATCCAGTATGGGGCAAGCGAAGCTGTGGGACGCCACTCTTCCAGTTCACTGGACGCCGCTGGGCAATTGCGGACTACATTACCAAACATGCCAGGAATCAGTTCAAGATGCTGGTAGCAGATGAATGTCTTGTTCGGGATACACTGATCGAGACATCAGAAGGGGCTAAACCCATTCAAGATATCCAAGCAGGGGACTATGTCCTTTCGTTCAACCATGAGACCAACCGAACCGAATACAGACAAGTACTTCACATTATGAAAAATCCCGCACCAAATAAATTGATTAAGGTGTCGGGAATTGTTTGCACTCCAAATCACCCAATATTTACAAAAGAGGATGACTATGTGGAAGCCCAAAAGAGTTTTGGAAAGAATATGCTTATATTGCGGAAAGCCATTTATGACTTTCAGGAAAGGAAAATATACCCCTCGTTACTGTTCGAAATCTTGTGTCTCAAAAGGTATATCTCCAGAAGCGCGGCAAAAACACAGCGATGCAATTCGAAAACATCCTGTAGTCAAAAACTGCATGGAATGCGGCAAGGTAATGGTTCTAAAACCAAGCGGAAAAAAATCGGCAAAGCAGAAATTTTGTTCCCCAAGTTGTGCTGCCCGATTTCAATTTCGGGATCCAAAGTTTCGATACGAAGCGACAGCGAAAATGCGCGCCAAATCGAAGGGTACTTTTCTCTCCCGTGGAGGAAATGGGCAACTTACTCTTCAACAGAAGAAGTTGTGCGAAGCTCTTGGATTGCCCGATTCTGCAATGGAATTCGTAATACTCACGACCAATGCGAGAGGACATTTTCAATCCTTACCAAACTCCTACAAAGTGGATTTGGGAATTCCAGAAGTGCAATTAGCTATCGAAGTCGATGGAAAAACACACACATCCAAGAAATGGAAATTTCTGGACCGCCGCAAAACGGCGGTCTTGAATTTTATAGGGTGGACCGTGTTGAGGTTCTGGAACAAGGAAGTGGATCAGGATTTGGAGAGGTGTGTCCAGACGGTTATGTCTACAATTTCGAAGTTGAAGGAAACAACAACTACTTCGCCAACGGAGTCCTAGTCCACAACTGCCACCAGTTCAAATCCAAATCCTCGGATCGTGGCATTGCCTTCCATCAACTTGTTGAAGCCACCAAATACACCCTAACCCTAACTGGCACATTCTTTGGCGGCAAGAGCACATCCATCTTCTGGTTGCTCCATCGTTTAAATGCTGGTGTTCGCAAGGATTTTGCCTTCAATGATGAAAAACGCTGGGCACGGTTATATGGCGTGTTGGAAATGACCCGCAAGAGCAAACACACTGAAGAGGATGGGGATGAAGATGGGTTTACGGGCAATCGACGGTATCAGAATCAAGCAAAGGAACAACCTGGTATTTCACCTGCCATTGTGAACCGTCTATTGGATACCACGGTGTTCCTGTCCTTGAAGGATCTGGGATTGGCATTGCCACACTATGCCGAGGAAGTGGTCACACTGGAAATGGCCGATGAACAAAGCAGTCAATACCGTGTGATGGCAAAGAAGTTGTATGACCTTGCCATCAAGAATCGGCGCTATCTCTCCACATGGCTGCAATGGACGCTGGCGCGACCAAACTCTGCCTTTCGCGATGAGGTGATTGAAGTGGATGAGGTCAATCAGAAAGGAGAAGTAATCCGACGAAAGGAACTGATGGAATTACCGGCTGTGGTCGATGACGAAACCATGCCCAAGGAGTCCTGGCTGGTGGATTTCTGCCGTACTGAACGTCAGCAGGGGCGTAAGGTGTTGATCTACCTACGCCAGACCGGAACACGAGACATTCAGGATCGTATTCTGAAAATCCTACGAGATGGCGGTGTGCGGGCGGAAGTCCTGACCAGTGGTGTCAATCCACGTAAGCGTGAAGAGTGGATCGCCAAGCGGGTGATTGGATTGGATGCATTGGTGGTCAATCCACGATTGGTGGAAACTGGTCTTGACCTAGTCGCCTTCTCATCCGTGGTTTTCGCAGAAATCGAATACAGTCTGTATACCTTGTGGCAGGCTGTGCGTAGAGTGTGGCGGTTGGGTCAAACCAAACCAGTGAAGGCAATCTTCACTGTCTACAGTGAAGCGATGGAGGCAAGGGCGCTGGCATTGATGGGTCAGAAGATGAAGGCAGCCCAACTTCTGTATGGGGATGAAGTGGGTGGGGCTATCATCGAACAAGAGGAAAGCGACATCCTTATGAAGCTGGCACGCGAAGCGCTGGAGTCGGCTGTCTTGCCCGACCTGCAATCCCTGTTTGCCGATGAAGTGGTTGTCTCAAATTCTCCAATGGGTTGTCCAACGGCTCCAAGTGCGCCGTTGCCTGTGCCTGAATTGCCTAGAACGGTTTCCTGGTCTGACTGGATGACGAGCAAAGGTATTGTAGGAAGAGTTGCCGGCAGAGCACGCCCCAAGCAGAAGACGCAAAATCAAGTATCCCTTTTCTAAAGCCCTGAATTCCACAGTTGATGCAGGAAACGACAGCAGCCCGGGTGTGTAGCCCGGACTGCTGTATTCTGTAATGGAGGCAATGATGGAAAAACAAGCAAGATGTAAAAAATGCGGTCGGCGATTGAAATCTCCCCTGAGCATTGCAATCGGCATGGGTCCCAAGTGTGCGGGGCTTAAGTCCACCACTGGAAGAAGTGTTCGTGTTCAGAACAAACCAACTTCTCCCACGTCATATTCTGACAAGACGCTAATCCAAGTGCAAGCCCTCCTTTTTTCCGGTGACTTGCCAAATAAGGGAGTGAGCAAGAGAGAGTTGTTCCGCAGACGCAGAGATGAACGCCGGAGATTGTTCGAGACCCGACTGCCATTCCAATGTGGATTGGTGTTGCCGGCGAGAAAGCCGCTGGTGTACATCCCTTTGGATGATGGCTCATGGCGGGAAGACTACAGCGGAAGGGTGATCTCGCATGAAGGGCTGCGACGTTACCTAGTAAGGTTCAGGTTTATATAGACAGTAGTCCCTGATTGGTTGAAAATCGGGGACTTTTTGGTTTATTTATGAAAGAATACGAATGAAGAGGGTATGATGAGTATTTTCAATTTCGGCTATGTTTTGGCGTTTCAACCTTACATGTGTGAGGAAAACAATGGCGCAACGTCAATTTTTTTCACTTGTTAATTGAGATAAGCCCTTAAATAAGAAAGTTTGGATATTGACGCTTAACAGGTCGATATAGAAAAATTCTTGATTGGGTTTTAGTGCTGGATTGACGGTCTTTGCCCTTTCGAGAACATCGCCCAATTTTTCGATTTTCCAACCCTTTGACTAACTTAGAGCAGCACCCTCTAAATCTCTAATCCTCTTCATACATCCCCTAAATCTTTTTAGATTTGCCGCGCTTTCGTGGTCAATCGACTTCTACTCGAGGATGCCAGGAGGCGCTCTCAATGTAGTAAGTACATTTCGATGAGTTCTCCGAATTGGCTTTGGTTTTTTGTAGACTCAGAAAATCTTCTATACCCGAACAAAGGAAAATCTCCAGGGTGAAATCACTAATAAAAATAACCGCTTACGCAATTAATTTCCGCTGGTGGTTGTAATATGTAAGTATCGATCTTTTAGAAAGTAACCTCTGCTTGCCGGCGGGACAATCTCTAAGGCCACCAGCGGGTCACGTCTGTGATGGATTTGAATAAATCCTCAACAATAGGATCGCCAAAGATCGTTCGAAATGCAGGCAGCAAAATCCCCAGGATCTCTATACCCTCATCCCGCTTCCTCCGCGCAGACATTCTTAAAAATGGAATGATCTGATCTTTGAGACCCGTAAACCTGATCTCTTCCCACTTTGTCATTAATTCTGCAAGTTGAAAATCGAATTCATAGGTATGAAGAATTTCGCAATAGGTCGAAATCCGCACGGTCTCTTCAAGATGAGGTGAAAGGGTTAATAAAGTGCTTGGTCGAAGAAACCTGTTTGTCATTTGGTTAACAGCATGCTGGATTTCTTTGATCGTTTTCCTGTCGCAATATCGGGATAAAGATGCCAGCGCGCCGGCTCTGGCGTCCTTGTTTTGAATGGCTGTTGCCAGGGCGAAGGCCTGTTCAAACAACTCCCCGGTGTGAGATGCGTAATCTGAGATCGCCCTGGCGCGGGAGAAGTCGTCTCGGATCGTGCTGATTTTTTTTAATGCAATGTCGGCGACCCGGCTTCTCTGAATTTTTGGGAGGATGGCGATGGAGATGGATAGCAGGTTTGCCTGTGTTGACTCGTCAGGAATGGTATCGATCAGGTCCATCAGACGGGAAATGATTCCCGACTTTTCATTGCCTTTATAGTAGGGGGCTATTCCAATTAGAGTTTGCGCTCGAATGAACAGATCCTTGATGTTATTGGTTACATTCAGGGCTTGTCTTTTTAGCCTTCCGCTCATGTGGGGTACGAGGGCGATAATATGCTTGGAGTTAAGTACCACATCCTTGACATGATATAACCTGTGGAGTTCTGATTGCAGATCGGCTTCACTGAAGGCTTTATAGTATTCTGTGGAGACTTGCAGCCGGGCAGCCTCATTGCCATCTCTTCCAAATTTCCGAAGTATTATGGCCTTTTCAGATTGCCACACATCCCTGTCGATCAACATGAGCGACTTCGCAACAATTTGATCGTCGGAAGTCGAAATAATTAGGTCGAAGATTTTCTTCTTTTCTTCCGGTTCGAAAGCGTTATAAAGGGCGGCCAATACCTGGGGCTTTGTATTCCAATTCTTGATGAAGGGGAGTAGTTTTAATGCTTCCGGGGATTTTTGTGATTTGAAATAAGGTGCGGCCTTAACGAAAATCCCCGCTCTGGCGTTTTCATCGTTGATTTCCATGGAGGCGGCAATAGATTCGCTGATCGCCCGCAACTTCAGTTCCTTTTCGAGTACGGGAATCAATCCCGTCAGGGCCTTCGCTCGCAATATAGAATCGCCCACGCTTAAAACAGAATCGAGTACGGTTGACTTTTGTGCGTTACTCATCCTGTTTAGGATAAGGGGTAAAGCCGGAATATTTTCTTCATTCAATTGGCCAAGGTGGATCAGGATTTTATCTAATTGCTCCTCTGTGAGGTTTGGGGTTAATGCGATAAATGCGCGGATCCGTGCTGTGTCATCCAGGATTTGACAAGAGTGGTCCAGGAGTTTTTCTACTTCGCTCTGGGGCAGGGAAGGAATGGGGAAGTCCAGTAAAATATTTGCGAATGCGATCTCATTTGTGATTTTGTGCAATAAGGTGGTCGTATTATCTAAGAGGTTTCTTTTATCTTTTTTTCTCAAATGAGGAAGTATTTCTAAATAGGCCTGTATCCTTGTATATTCATCATGAATTCGATGTGCCTCTTTGAATGCCTCTGCTAAAACCTTTTGTGCCTCCACTTTTTCCAGGTAAGGCCGGATGTTTAATAATGAGTATATAAAAGATAAGTCGTGTCGGATGGCTCTGACGCTTCGAAGAGCCTGTTTTAATTTAGATTTATTCAAATGTGGAACGAGGGAATTTAAGGCTAAAGCGTTTTCTCCCTTGATTTTATCGGCGATCTCAAATGCGGCGCTTAACTGTCTCCCTCTTAAATAGGGAGCCAGGGCATGGATCGCGCCGGCGGAGTAGGTTTCACTTTTGGTTCCTTTTAGATTTAAAAGAATGCGGTCGATCTGAGCCGGTCTGAGGGAAGGGGCAATTGTAAGAATGGAATTTACAAATGCAGACACATCATTCATTTGACAGATGGTTTCGACCGCTTGATCGGATTGTTCGTTGCTAAGGTGTAGAAATACCTTGCTTAAGATGCTAGATTGTGCTTGCTGGTTAAAAATTGCGGGTGTGTAAGTTGCGATGGTCGACGCAAGTTTTCGTTGGGCTTCGCCTTCTAAAAAGGGTACTAATTTTGCTAATACTTGCAATCGGGTGGCTTCACTTTGTATCCTGTTAGCAAGGATCGGGATCTCCTGGGTGATCTCAGTCTTCAGGGAATCCCCTAAATGGGGAAGGATTGCCAGCAATGCCAATGAACAATAGTAATCGTCTTTGATGTTATGTGCTGTTTGAATGATCTCCCTGAATTGATCTCGTGGTACATGAGAGATGATCAGTTCAATTGAACTGTACTGTTGCGAAGGGTCGGATTGCTGGGCGATTGTGATAAGACATTTTGGCAGGTCCCAGTACCCGGCTTTAAGCAACTCGGCAAGTAAATTCGGTGAAATATTTGACGCCAGAGAATGAATGCTGTTTTCAATAAGCATGCAGCGTACTGCAAGGGGCAATTCGCATTTTTGATCTGTGTAGGACCAAAGAAATGACAAGTCGCTTAAATATCCAGCAAATGCGCCTTCTTTCTTTTCCCTTGCGACGGCCCATTCGATCTTCTCGTTCCCTTCGGTAAGAAGGGAACGGAGAATTTCATATTTGCCAGCGCTGGCCAGGTGTGAAGCCAAGTGTAGGCGCTGGTAATCCTGGTCAACTAAAAATTTCCAATTGCCAGTACATTCCTCCTCAAAGATTTCTGTGATCCTTGCGTGGGCTTCCAGGGTTTGTGAGGAGAGATCCTTAATCAGGTGTGCTTGCACTGGTGGAAGTTTGTTAGTATCCACTTTCCCGGTAATAAAATCCTTGAAACTCAGATGGTATGGTGTGAATACTTTTTTTCCATGCACCTCTTTCTCTGAAATAAAAGCCCGCCAGGACTCATTCAGCAACCTGGAAACTTCTCGTGGCTTTCGATTAACTCCCGCCCAGCGGAGCAGCCATTCCATCGGAATGGCATCCTGCGCGGCGGCCAGCGTGGTTAATAAGGGTGCATACAATTCATCCCAGACCTCAACTCCTTTTCCGCGTTTGCCCGTTCGCCAGGCATCCCAGTATTCGGCATAATAGCCTACCAGGCCTGTGGGGAGGTTGGCCAGGTCCAATGGCGCGCGTGCTCCGCTCTCGATCTCTTTGATGATGTAATGCAGGTACATCCACACGCCCTGGCTCTTTTCTTTCAGGGTCTGGATGAAGAATTCTTCGGAGTATTCCTTAGAGCGAATTTGCCCCGCCACTTCCGCCCGCTTCGCTACTGCGCTCAAATAGGCCTCCATATCCTGGAGGTTTTTCTCGCCTTGTGCTTCTATATGTTCGATGACTGGCTCAAAATTGGGCAGACTTACATTTACCGGCCTCTGCGAGAGAATAAGGTACACCCCATCGGGTAGTTCTTTGGGCAGGCCGAAGACGAATTGATCGGGAAAAACCCCCGCCTCATCGAGCGCATCGCAGACAATAACGATCTTTTCGTCATGAGTCAATGTATCTGCCGCGAGACGCATGATTCTTTCCAGAAAATCAGGATAGATAGAAAGAGCATTCAAGGTGTTGCGATCTTTATATAGATCGATCTGATAGCGTGTTACGAGCTGCGACCCCAATGATTGCATCGCCCGTTGTAGCATTGCCTGCCCAGGTGCTTGCTCTGCGAAGAGGTGCAAGTATCGGCGCTCCTTCACCAAATGCGCCATAAAGGAGGTTTTGCCTACGCCGGCATCGCCGATCAGCAGGAATGCTCCTGATTTGCGATTGGGGTCATTGAGAAAGGCGTCCACTTTCGCGGTTAGCCAGTCTCGCCCTACGAACTCTTCCACCTGTACACGCTGAAAAACCCCGTCTGGGGGAATGTAGTATTCATTTAATGAGACAAATTCGCCTGCGTAATAATATTTGTTGATGGTGTTATGTTCACCAACAATAATGTTTGAATTCGCAACATCACCACCGATACGAAGGGTTATGTTTTTATATTTATCGGCAGTTTTCAGTGCGGTGTCCAACCCTCGTTGAAGATCCATTGAGAGAGTTTGAATCTCTGCTTCAATCTTGGGGAGGGCATCCAGCGTTCTCGAATCGAAAAAGGGTTGCAGAGCAGCCTCGGCCCTGATCTCGGCACCTAATCCCTCAATAAAAAATGAGACCGGCTTTAGGATGTTGATGGTAAATTTCTTGCCAAGCGAGCCTTCTAGTGTTTGTGCAAGCAGGGCTGGGTCGGGATGTTGATTACTGGTTAGTAATTTGGATATTTCCGAGAGGGTAGCTGTATTGAAGAAGGAAGCAGAAAAGAAAAGATCAGAATATTCCGGGTATTGACGCGCAAAAGCGGAATATGTTCGGGTTAGCGCTTTTTTGAGGGCTAGGGTGGCAGGCTCTTTCTCCAACCATACCTTGGCCTGGGCACCCCGTTTCAAGTTGCCAAGTGCGGTGATGAGTAGTTTCTCGGTGATGTCGTTTATAAGGTCATTAAGCATTGAAATGAACCTGTCGATGAAGCATAAAGTGCTTTAATTATTTTTCGCGGGTGGGCTGTGGTACCGGCCTTCCCGCCCGCCGTATATGGCGATCTATTTATTGTTTTTGAAGGCCGTTTTACTTCATGGAGCGCCTAAAATATTGTAGGCGAGAGGTCGAATTCTGTCGAAAAAGTTGGATGAATTAGGAAATATTTTAGATGCCCTGATTTGGTAAATAAGTACGTATAACATTTAAAAGAGTCTTAAGATTTATTGGTTTACTGAGATACTCGTTCATCCCAGCCGCAATACATCGCTCTCGATCTCCCTGCATGGCAAGAGCAGTTAAGGCAATAATTGGAATATCCTTAAAATCTTTATCTTCTCTGATTTTTTGTGTAGCCTCAAAACCTCCCATCCGCGGCATTTGAACATCCATTAATATCAAATCAGGTTTTTCAAGTTTAGATTGAGAAATCGCTTCTAATCCATCCTGTGCTATAACGATCTTATAACCGGCTTGTTCCAAGTAATCAGTAATTAGCATTACTGCCTGAATAGTATCCTCAACTACTAATATCGTTTGCTGTTTATTTTGAACAAACACACTGCTCAAATCTTTATCCTCCTTGACTTGTAATAGGGTGTTTTCTGTAGTGAAAGGTTTCGATGGTAGAACAATGAAGAACTGGCTTCCTTTGCCAATCTCACTGCTAACACTGACGCTGCCACCATGAAGGCGTGCCATTTGTGCAACAAGAGAAAGACCTAGTCCAGTGCCACCAAATTCTCTCTCCAATCCTGAATCTAATTGTACAAATGGTTTGAACAAACGCTGGAGATCGTCCTGTTTGATACCAATCCCATTATCCCAAATTGTAAATGTAATGTTTTCTTCCTCTTTACTTTCATGTACCTTCAATCCGAGTCTTCCATTTTGAGGAGTGTATTTAACCGCATTGCTTAATAGGTTTACAAGCATTTGTTTGAGGCGACGCTCGTCTGCGGTAACAACCCCTACACCTTCCTCAATCATTAAATCCACAGTTTGGTTTTTTTTCTGTGCGATTTGTGAGATAAGACGTAAACTTGACTGGCAAACCGACTGGATATCTACTTCTTTTAAGTCTAAAGTAATCCTGCCAGCTTCAATACGAGACAGGTCAAGAATGTCGTTGATAAGTTCTAAAAGATGCCTTGCGCTTTCGTTTACCACTTGAATATACTTGCGTTGTTTGTCATTTAAGGGGCCAGCAATTTCCTCCTGTAAACTTTCAGATAACCCTAATATAGCATTTAAGGGCGTTCGCAATTCGTGACTCATATTTGCGAGAAATTCGTCTTTCATCCTAAGGGCGCGTTCCATTTCTGCGTTTGCACGGCGAAGAGTATCTTCCACGATTCTCTCTTGAGATTCGCTTTCTTCAAGAAACTCCTTCTCAAGTCTACTTAAGGGTTCGTTGTTTCGAATATCAAGCCACTGTAATAATTTTGTCAGTCGCCCGCCACGATATAACAATCCGTCATCGCGAGATGCGTCATTCCAATCCACAGCACTGATTGCAAATTGGTGACGAACACTTAAGTATTCTTGATCCTCCTCGATCCATTTTAGTAACTGAGACCATTTGTATATAAGTGCTTCGTGAATGATCTCAATTTGATCCCTTTTTAATGTGGTATCGTAACCGGTAACTAGTAGTCTTGACTGGACCAGTTTTTGGACCACAGAGTCCGTAATTTGATCGAAAGCTATTTCGTTATATTTTTTAATTCGTTTTGTATGTGGTATCCCTTGTTTGTCATCTCCTAAATTAACAAGTTCTGTGAAGATATGACGGGCTTTTGCCCGTTCTTCTTGTTTTAATGAGTGATATGCGTTGTCAGCCCATTGTGATAAGCCGCCAGCCACACCTCCTATGGATTGATAATGATAATGAGAGAGAGTATTGCTTTGCCGAATCTCCCACATTTGAGTTAATGCAAATTCGAGTAGGGGTAAAATGGTACTCCGGGCTGAGTCCTGCGTCCTGTCAACTTCAATAGCATCTCTAATAATGCTTTCTACAAGCCCATCTTCAAAGAGAATTCCAGTTTGCCTTCCGGGTTTTTCGATCATGTCGTGTAATTCAGAGACTTCTAATATAGGGGGGATATTTACTAATCCACGCTCAAGCCAATTTGCAAGCGGTATGGCTTCCTGTTGAAATCTACTGTAAAAATCATCTCTCATTGTCATAATAATTGTGCAGGGATTGGATGAGTCTAGTAACTGAGCAAGTTCAGATACAAAATTACTCTTAATAATCTCTGAAGTTGACACCAATAACTCTTCAAATTGATCAATAAATATTACTAGCCTTTTTACACCGGGGTTGTTTACATACCACCTTGAGACTGAATTTCCGAGGCCCATTTGCAGGTTTTCCAAACCTACTGCTTCAAGCTGCGCAAACGGTTGCAGACCTGGGCGAATAGTCAAAACTTGCCATCGATTACTCCCAGAAACCTTTCCTGCCTTTAATGCCGGAATTAGACCTGCTTTGACAACCGAAGATTTCCCGCTGCCTGATGGACCTAAGACTGCAAGAAAACGAGGCTCTCGCCTTATGCTATCAATTAGTTTGGTGATTACGCGATCGCGTCCGAAAAAATATTGACTGTCGTACTCTTCAAAAGCATCCAAACTACGGTAGGGGCATGCTAAAACTATGTTCTGTCTTAATGCTGGATAGGCATTCACAAGCTCACGGGCCGGGATGCAAAAGGCAGCTTTAACAGATTGATCCATATCAGCGGCAGTTATGATTCCCACAACCGATTTCAGTTGGTCATCCCATACGGGCCCGCCACTAAAACCAGGTTTTATACTATATCCTGTATCTTTAATGTCCTCTACTTGCAGCCACCCCGCCCCAGTATTACTCCTTAAAACGCCTGAAGACCATACTCCATCACTGTAGCCTTGAGGAAATCCGAATGTTCTAAAGGTATGTCCCCAGAGATTGTCTGCAATAACCAATTTAATAGGATTTGCGCCATTCGGTGTAAATCCAGAGATATCTAAGCATGCAATGTCTTTGTTAGTATCAAGGAAAACTATCTTGCCAGAGATCTTATACCCACTATCAACTAAAGGAAAATCCACCATAATAGACGCTGATGCCCCTGCTGGACCTGATGCAGCGTTCAATACATGAGCACAAGTAATTATTAAGTTTGAGGAAATTAAAAATCCTACCCCAATTGCTGTTCCTTGAGTATCGAAAACCCTAACAATCGAACTATCTGGTGTGTTCATTTTACCTGCGCTTACTGATGGGTGGAGCCTTTGTAAGGAAGTAATGAGGACATGCAATTAAATAATATTATTCTCTGTTCTTCAAAAATCCGAACTCAAAAAATATTAATGAAATCCTGTATGGCAATTTTAGACCGGAGGTCGAATTCTGTCGAATGAATAATGTCACTATTTGATCTGGAATTGCAATCTCTTGTTTGTATTTGAATATTTTCGCCTACACATGCCCCTGAAGGTAACCTGCAGGGTGGAACTCCTTCAGGTTCTGACAAATTCGCGCAACTATGCAGTGCTTGAATGCTTCCATCTCTGTATGTTCCTAAGGGTAAGTCGAAGATAGATATGCTTCTATATGCAATAGAACAAATGCTCCTGTGGTAATTTTTAAATAGTTGTACCTTGCGGTATTTTACAAAGTCACAAAAAAATAAAACAAGGCAATCTCACAGATTACCTTGTTTTATTTACAACATTACTTTTATATAGATGGGACCGAGAAAATCAGATTTATTGAGATAAAGGCTTCCTTCCATCCATAACTAGCGCGCCAGGGTAATTATCTTGGTGCAACTGTTAGATTGGATGTAAATGCATCGCTTACCAATTCGAACTTCAATTTATAGTTTTCACATATCGGATCGGGAATCGAACCCACCCATTTCCAATATCCATTGAAACCATCGCCAGAATCTAACGTCATGGCGTAGGGTCCCAGGTCTGTGCTGGTATCCGTATCGAACCTAAGATTTACCTGGGTAATGGGGTTGATGGCGGTCGCTTTTACATAGGTTTGAAGCATTACTGTAAAAGGCTCATTGGGGATATGATCAAAAGGTGCAAACAACTGCAGGCTTGAAGCACCTGGCTGGTTGGGCTGTAATCCACCCATGCTAACACTATAAGTAGAACCTCCCAAATCGTTACTAAAGAAAATAGGCCATGTAGGGGAGGAACAACTCACTGAACCGCTTGCCACGGTATGCACGGGAATATCCAGATAATAGTCTGAAAAATATTTTAAACTTACCCGAACCGTAGCCGTGGTTTCAGAACCTGGAGCATGATAAGTGGTGGTGGTTGCAATCCCATTGTTCCAGGGTGTGCTGAGATCCAGGCTTCCGGCGCCGGTCAGTGTATAGGTAAGTGGGAATGTTCCACCACCTGTATTTATGGCGCTTGCAAAAATTTTCACACTACCATTGGTTAACACACGTATGGGTGCATGCGGATCGATGCTTAAAAACTTGAACTGTACGGTCTTTACACTTACATCGACCGTCTTTGTTGGATCAGCATCAGAGGTTACTCGTAGAACTGTCGTGTCAGGGGTGGCAGGGGCTGTAAAGAGGACCGTTGCCCCTGTAGTAGTGGAAATATTCCCATTGCCTGATAACACCTGCCATTGGGCGCTTTGATTCGGATTCCCTGTTCCAAATATCTTTGTGGATAGATTGAAACTTACACCGGTAGGTACCGATGGAGAAGGTGGATATGTGCCAAACCCGGAAATATGTTCAGCTGCAACCGGGCAGGTTGAGATCGCCGAAGATGCAAATGGCGAATAAATAACATTTGAACCAACCGGGTCTCCGTCTCCACCGCCCAACCCTGAAGGCCCATTCAAATTACCCCACCAATTATTGGCGGCCTGAATGCTCGTCGCATTGGATGAGACCACAAAACCGCTGTCATTGGGTGAGTTATTGATGATGCAGCTGTTTGAAATAGTTGCAGAACCACCCAAGCGCAGCATCCCTCCATTGAGATTCCCTCCCAGTAAACTGTCTGAAATGGCCAGGGTTCCAGCATTTTGTAAAATTACGCCATAGGCGGTAACGGCATTATCATTGTTGATGATCTGTACTTTGGATAAAGACAGGTCACCATTTACATTTATAGCAGCGCCAAAATAACCACGATTTTCAGAAATAATACTGTCACTTATTGTAACAGGTCCACTTTGAACATAGATGCCACCGCCCCAGCCGCCGCAACAACCTCCGCTGTTGCCTTTTATGAGACTGTTTGTAATGGTTGCAGTGTTGTTTAAATACAGTCCTGCACCATACGTGGCAAAATTTGTATCAAGATTGACCAAATCAAGAATCAACCCGGGGCCAGAGGAGTAAATTCCGCCGCCGCGACCAGCATGGTTCCCGGTAAAGGTACTGTTGCTTACCTTCAGTTGCCCTGCATTGTAAATTGCACCGCCCATATCCCCCGCATTCTCACTGAGGGTTACGTTATTCAAGTTTACAACCCCTTCATTCATGATTCCCCCTCCATCATTAATCCCTCCGGCGATGCCGCGGCGGATCGTCAGGTCATTGATGGTCAGGTTACCCTGGCTTCCTACCTGGAAGATCCTGAAATCAAGCGCAGAAATATCGCGCTGTAATTCGTTGTTATTTCCCTGAATAGTGATAGGGCTTGTAATTACTGGAAGTGCCGTGCTTCCATCATACGAAGTTGTAAATAGATATGTCCCGGCTGCAAGATCAATCGTATCCTTTGAAACGCCATTGGCATTCGCGGTATTGATGGCGGCGATCAGTTCAGTTATGTCATGAACAATGATAGGGTCCGGAACGGGAGTAGTGTAGCTAATTACTAGTTGAGGCCTGAGAGATCTACCGGCATTTCCACTGTAAATTTTCAGTAGATCGGCGCCAAAATCATTATTATCGTCAAGATTAAAACGCAGCCGAAATTGAGTGACGCCAGTTAAATTAATATACCCAAATCTTGCCGGGGTGATCGATTTGGAATACCAGTTATTCAATTTTTCACTAGTGAAAGATAATAAATTATTCTTGCCAGCCGCTGCCTTAAAATCAGAAAATTGCAGGGAGGGATCATTGCTAAAAGAGCCTCTACGCACATCTACCATTAAGTTGCCGTGCGTATTAAAAGGTAATGTGCCTATAACGCCCGCATATTTGAATTTTAGTGTGGCGGCAGTAATGGTGGCGTCGTCGGGGAGGGAAGAAGTATCGAACGAGAAAATGGCACGATATTGTCTATTCGTCGCATCATCTCCAATGTAAATCGTTTTGGCGCCGCTCTCATATGTGTTGGCAACGTTGCTGTTTTCAGAACTTTCGAGCAACCAACCATCTAATATTCCAAAAGACAAAAATACAGCTGAAGTTTCGGGAGAATTAACTGATACTGGTGCTGCTGCAATTTGGGTGCAAAGAATTAAGATAACTAAAAATGAAAACAACATCCTGGTGTGTTTTCCCATGATATTCTCCTTAACCGATTTTGTACGTAATGGTATGAAGATCCACTCGGCTACACCCTAAAGTCTTTTGCTTCATGCTGCTTTTTTACCAGTAATATGCTTTATGCCCTTGCAGTTATAGGGTCGATGAAAAGGATTTCCCAATTCGTTTACTCTCTATGTCAGCGCGATCTGTGTTCGGTAAATACCTTCCCC
>Ga0268298_10001739_pt1 | contig 24971 bp, 23 predicted proteins | sample WWTPWeurt_MetaG_FD_194462 | JGI IMG/M metagenome (GOLD analysis project Ga0268298, IMG submission 194462) | Activated sludge microbial communities from WWTP in Nijmegen, Gelderland, Netherland - WWTP Weurt | ecosystem: Engineered > WWTP > Aerobic digester > Activated sludge | place...
AATGCGTTTGCAAGCAAATTGTATAGATAATAGAATTGATAAGAATAACTTTTTAGGCAATACGTTTGATATTTCTACTAATGGTTTTTTAACGCTAAATCATTTTGATGCAAACTATTGGGATAAATATGAAGGATATGACTTGAATAAAGATAATATTGGCGATGTGCCATTTAGGCCATTGAGTTTATTTTCGGTAATTGTTGAAAAAAATTCACCAGCAATGCTACTATACAGAAGTTTTATGATATCTCTTTTAGATAAGTCAGAAAAAATTTTACCTACCTTAACACCAGAAAATTTTATTGATAATAACCCAAGAATGACACCCTACAAACTATGATTAAAATTGAGAACATAACAAAACATTTTGGCAGGTTTAGGGCATTAAATAATTTAAGTATAGAGTTAAATAAAGGGGAATGTATTGCACTAATTGGCCCAAATGGTTGCGGTAAAACAACATTAATAAAATCAATTTTAGGAATGGTTTTACCAGAATTAGGTATTATAAAATTTAATGGTAAAAGCATTAAAAATGATAATGAGTACAGAAAACATATTGGTTATATGCCACAAATTGGTCGTTACCCTGAAAATATGACTATAGGGCAAGTTATAGAAATGATTAAAGGCATTAGAAATCATACAAATGATTTGGATACTGAATTGTATGAAAAGTTTGAGATTGAGAAAATGTTGAATAAAAAAATGAGAACCTTAAGTGGTGGTACTACACAAAAAGTAAGTTCAGTGTTGGCTTTCATGTTTCAATCCAAAGTATTTATTTTAGATGAGCCAACTGCAGGTTTAGATCCAATATCCTCCGAAATACTAAAAAATAAAATTATAGATGCAAAAAATAAAGGCTGCTTAATTCTCATTACATCTCATTTATTAAGCGAGTTAGATGATTTAGTTACTCAGATAGTTTTTATGCAAGAAGGAAAATTAATATTACATGAAAATGTAGAAATATTAAAAGAAAAAACCGGAGAAGCTACAATAGCAAAATCTATTATTCACCTTTTAAAAACACAAAGGGCATGATAAGAGTTTTAAAATATGTTGCACTAGATATTTTAAAAAATAAAATTATAATTGCTTATACAATTATGCTTGCTCTGTTTGCATGGAGTGCTTTTAGTTTAGAAGATAATGAATCTAAAGGTGTATTAACAGTGTTAAATATTGTTTTACTTACTGTTCCATTGGTTTCCATATTATTTTCTACCATTTACATTTATAATAGTAGCGAGTTTATAGAATTATTAATTAGCAACCCTGTTAATAGAGGCATGGTTTGGAAAGCTTTATTTATTGGCTTATCATTAAGTATGGTAACAGCTTATATTGTTGGCGTTGGCATTCCTTTATTACTATTTGCAAATTTTGCAACAGCAATAATGATGGTTGCAACAGGCATCATGCTTTCTATAATATTTGTTTCTGTAGCATTTTTATGTAGTATGCTTACAAGAGATAAGGCAAAAGGCATAGGAGTATCTATCATGCTATGGCTGTACTTTGCTTTGTTGTTTGATGGGATAGTTTTGTTTTTATTTTTTCAGTTTGCCGATTATCCTATAGAAAAAATTGTGGTAATTCTTAGTGCTTTAAGCCCTGTAGATTTAAGTAGAATTTTAATTCTTCTTAAATTAGATGTATCTGCAATGCTTGGCTTTTCGGGAGCTATTTTTCAAAACTATTTTGGTAGTAATTGGGGCTTGGTTTTATCCTTTGCTTTATTAGGATTATGGATTGCAGTTCCATTTGCTATTTCATTAAGAAAATTTAAAAAGAAAGATTTGTAAAATTATTAATTGTTTAAATAATAATAAATGAAACAAGATATAAGTAATAACAGCGATATTGAAAAAGTAGTAAGTGTTTTTTACGAAAGAGTAAAAAATGATGATTTATTGGGTCATTTTTTTACTGGTGTTATGAATGTTAACTGGGATAAACATTTTGTAATGATGTGCTCTTTTTGGGAAAATGTACTTTTTTATACAGGAGATTATGAAGGAGACCCATTGAATGTTCATAAAACTATTCACTCAAAAGAGCCAACCACAACTGTACATTTTGAAAGATGGATGAAATTATTTAATGCAACTGTGGATGAGTTTTTTGAAGGAAAGAATGCAGAAAAAATGAAAATGCATGCCAAGTCTATATCTAGTGTAATGCTCAGCAAAATTTAGTTGTTGTTCATTATAAGTTATAGTTTTCTTATGATACAGGTCATGATTAAATGCACATTGAAAAATTAAATTTGTCCATAATTTTTGATTCAAAAAATGTCTAAAAAATTTCTAATTTTAATTGTATTAATTTGTTTTTTTGGAGTATATAATTATTGGGTTTATACCCAAAGTCAGCCTCCAACAAAGCCATTGCTTTCTACAAATGCTTTACAAGGGCAAAAATTGTGGCAAGATAATAACTGCAATTCCTGTCATCAATTTTATGGGTTAGGTGGTTATTTAGGGCCAGATCTTACAAATGTATATTCTTTAAAAGGAGGAGATTTTATCAATGCAATGTTAAATAGCGGAATAAGTACAATGCCATTATTCCACTTTTCAGACCTGGAAAAACAAAACATTATCACATTCTTAAAAGAAATAGATAGCACAGGATTTTATCCTGATAAAAAAAGTATTATTCATAAAAACGGTTGGGTAGAAATATCAGAAAAATGATGAAATCAAAAGCACCTTTATTATTTATCATTACAGCAATAGCATCTTTAATAACTGCTATTTCATTTGGAATTATTGCAACATTACAATATGTTCAGTTTGATTTTTTAAAACCTTTTTTAACTTTCAATAAAGTTAGACCCATGCATGTAACTGGTGCATTAAGTTGGGTTTTACTTTCTGCTATTGGTGGAATTTATTACTATTTACAAAAAGATGGGTTATTAAAAAAACAACTTTTAGTTAGTTATCATTTTATTATTTTTCTACTTACAGGAATTGGAATTTATACCTGTTATGCTTTGGGAATTTTTGGAGGTAAAGAATATTTAGAGTTTCCTCCAATACTCATCATACCTATTTTAATTGGTTGGTTTTTGTTTGCATACAATGTAATAGGGTCTTTATTAAATGGGTTTACTAAACGACCAGTTTATTTTTGGATGTGGTGTACTGGTTCGGTATTTATGATTTATCATTTATCGGAAGCTTATATTTGGTTAACACCATATTTTAAAGATAAATTTTTAGCTAATACTGCTTTACAATGGAAGGCTGGAGGATCATTTGTAGGTTCTTGGAATATGTTAGTGTATGGTACTGCAACTTATGTTATGGCAAAACTTAGTCCAACAAGTGGCGTTGGTACTGATAAGAAATCTTTTTTCTTTTATTTCTTAGGCTTATCCAATCTTATGTTTGGCTGGGCACATCATGTTTACTTAATTCCTATTGCACCTTGGATAAGATATTTTGCATATTTAGTAAGTATGACAGAATGGATATTACTTATCAGCATTATTTACTCTTGGAAGAAATCGTTGAATTTTAATTCAACCATTGAAAACAAAGTTGTAATTAAGTTCTTATCCTCTACAGATAAATGGGTACTAATTAATTTATTTGTTGCACTTTTAATTTCTATACCTGCTATAAATTATTATACGCATGGTACACATGTAACTGTTGCTCATAGTATGGGCACAACAATTGGAATTAATACCACTATATTATTAGCATCTATTGCTTATATAGTACAAAAAGAAAACCCCAATTTTAATTTTAAATTAGTATTAAAAGGCTTAACCTTTTTTAATATTGCCCTTATACTATTTTTAATTACACTTTTAGTTGCAGGAGCATCAAGAAGCCAATGGATGTACGCTTTAGAGCCATCTGCATTTGCTGCCATGCAATACAAACTAAAAACTGTTTATTTAATAATGGCAATTTTAGGAACATTATTAACCACTACAATTTTAGTAATGGTGCTGCCATTATTTAAAGGATTAATGAAGGCACTAAGAGGATAGAAATTTATTTGTTGAGGATGGGTGGTTATAATTTTTCAGCAAAAGCAATAATGTGCCCATCTAAATCTGCAAAATAACAGGCCTTATCTCCCCAGTCTCTGTCATCTAACTTGCTTACAAGTTTTGCTCCTATTGCAAGAGCATGTTCATAATAAAATTGAACGTTACTTACATATAAATATACTTCGCATTTTGGTACACCAATTGCTTGATCAGGATGAGGCATTGCTGGCGTAATAATTTTTGCAATTCCAGTATTGGGCATTAAACCAAGTGAACAATTTTCAGTAATTGTAAATTGGGTCATTCCTGGCACATGAAGTATAGGTTGTAATTGAAGGAGGTTGCTATAAAATTGTTTACTTTCTTCTTGATTAGCTACATATAAAATTATTTCTACACCAAAATAAGGTTGCATACTATATTTTGTTATTTCTTTTTTGAAATGCAAATAACATAATAGAACTAGAAAGTAAAATTACTGCAACAGCAAAAAGCATTTCATTAATAAAAGGCACAGGTGTATAGGTAAGTGCTGCAAAGCCTTGTATAGCTAATACAAGTTCGTTTAAAATAACACCAATTAAAAAAAGTAGTGTAGCAAATTTTAAAGAAGCCGAAGGGCTGAAAATTTGTTTTTGAAATAAATAACCTAAAATAAATAAACTAAATACACCTAATAATACTAAGTGTATGTAGGCAATAATAATAGGCCTAAAACCATAAACCATTTGGCTTAGTGAAGGAATAACTGAAATGGTTTGAAGTGTAAATTTTATTGTTAAAGCAAAAGCTGCAGCATAAAATAAAATATTAACCCATTTAGGTCTTGTAGTTATTTCTTTATTTTTAAGAAACTGATAGCCCTTATATACAAGCATTACCCAAGCAAAAAATTGAATTAAAGTAGCAATAACTGTTATAATATAAAGCCACAAAGGCAACTTAGCCCATAAAATAGATAAGAAGAAAGTAGGAATTGCCGTAATGGCAAAAGCATAATAATATTTTTTTATGGATGGAAACTGTATAGGCAAAATACTTGAAACCATTGCCATACCACCAAAGAAAAACCAGCCGTTATATTGAAAATGTAAATAATAATATACCGAGCCTAAATAAAAATTAAAATTAATAACCTTATTGGTCATTATATATGCCAAACTTAATGGGCCTGCAGCCGAAACAATGTTTAATAATAAACCTGTAATTGCCCAATATTTTGAAGGATTATTTTTAGGAAAAAATTTACTATCGAAAATATATGCTATAGTAAAAATAATATTTATTAAAATGGTTAAACTAGTAAATGCAATAGATGAAATTCTATAACCATATAATGTAAAAGAAATAAGCATACCTAATGCACAAGCCAAATTTGCAGCAATAAGTATAATATATTTTTTCTGTTTTATTTTAGTAATAAATGGAAAAATATTTAAAGCCAAACCACAATAAATTATATGAGAAAGCCAACCAATAAACCCAAAATGAGAATGGGCATGCATAATATTTTTTTGCTCTAAATACGGAAAATTAAAAGCAATTTTATACCGCATGGTTGTACCATATAATGCAACAATAATTAAACTAATTAAACCAAGTTTAAACCAATTTTTTAGGTTGTAGGTGTTGTTCATTATATTAATAATATAATTTGTGATCTATTATTTGAACAATTTTATGGTTGCTCATTTTTCTTAAAGTACGTATAACTGTCTCAACCCTAAGGCTGGTAAAATCTGCAATTTGTTGTCTTGTATAAGGTATTAGCATTGGTTTATTATCTTTTTTATGCTCTTCTTTATACTTGTATAAAAATTGCTCAATAATTTCTTCTGGGTTGGTACCAATTCTAATTAAAGCAATGCTGGCTTTATTATACATTCTTTCTGCAAAGGTATAAATAAAAGAATGTGATATTTCTGGAAAATCCTTTAAAATATTATTTAGTTTTTCTTTAGAAAGTCTAATTACCACTAATGGCGTAATGGCAATTGCCGAGCTAGGGTAAGGCTTATCAATTAACAATGGTGGCTCGCCAAAACTTTGCCCTTCGGTAAAAATTCCTTGAATAATTTCTTTACCATTGGAGTTGGAGGAATACACTTTTACTTCGCCTTCTACAACCTGATAATAAAAATTAGGCATAGCATCTTCAATAAAAACATATTCACCCTTTGCAAATTTTTTGGCAACGCCACCATATGCTATTAGTATATTATAGTCTATTTGCATTAATTAGTTTTAAACTATAATAATAACAAAAAAAACTGAGTTATCGGCTCTTATTCTACAATAAATTTACCTTTCATCATTGCAGAATGGCCAGGAAATGAACATAAGAAATCGTAAGTGCCTTTTGCAGGTGCTTTAAATTCTATAGTTGTTGATTCGCCACCACCAATAGTTTTAGTATGAGCAATGATATCTTTTTTGTGAGATGCAGGGATATAATCGTTATCTTTTGCATTAATAGCATCTGTAGCAAATTTAGCTACATCTACACCTGTTGCTAATAAAACAAAGTTATGCCCCATAGCTGTTTTAGGCATTTTACCGGAGTGCACTAAAGTTAATTTTACAGTTTGTCCGTCTTTTACTTTAATTTCAGATAAGTCGAATTTCATATCATCGCCACCTGTTAAAGTTACAGTACCATCTGTTGCAGCTGGTGCTTCTGCTGGCGTTTCTTCTGCTGGTGCTTCAGTTGCAGCTTCTGTTGTAGCTTCTGTTTTTGTTTCACTACCTGAGTTTGAACATGCTGTTAGCAAAAATGTAATAGAGGCTAACACAACAATTGATTTTTTCATTTTTCTTTTTGTTTATGTGTGATTAATAATTAGCTTTTTAATGATTAAGATGCTGAAAATTGTGTTTCTAATTGAATTGACTTAGGAAACAAAATATTGTTCTCTAAATGAATATGCAAATGTAAGTCATCTTCAAATTCTTTTAGTAAGGAAAATGTTACACGATAAGTACTACAAGCATCCATAGGTGGATTGTAATTATTGGTTAATGCTGCAATTTTTCTAAAGCGTTCTCCTTCAGCATCGTGTTCATGCATCATCATTCCAATAGGGTTTTGTATTGTACCAAAAGCAGACTTTACATTTGTTCCATTGTGTTTTGCTTCTACCATTTCTCTAATAAATGGAAATAATACCATCTCTTCCTTTTGCATGTGTTCTGTTAATTCTTCAGCACATTCCACAAATAATCCTTCCACTTCTGCAAGTTCTGGATGTCTTTCGCCATGAACCCTTACTACTTTATGTAAAAAAGGCATTATCTCTTTAATCTTTGTTTCTACATATCTATGGTGTTTCTTTTCAATATAATCTGCTAGTAAATCTATTGGCCAAGAGTTAAATTCAGTATTGTTAGTAGTGGTAGTAGTGGTAGCTTCCATTAGTTGCTCAATTAATAGTTTACTATCAATTTTTTTTTGTTCGCAGGCATTGGTAATTGTTCTGTTACCATTGCAACAAAAGTCTATTTTGTTTTGCTTAAATACTGCTGCTGTTCTGTAATCTTTTGCTACTAATTCGCCAACAATGGATTCTTCTGAAATATGCATAATATTATATTTTTTAGAATAAAATAATAAAAAGAATAATAAATGTTATAATACTTAGAAATACACTTATTATGATAATTTCTTTTTTTAAGGCTGCAAAGATATGAGTAGTTTTTATTTAAGACATGGGTATCGGAAATATTTTTACTTTTTAACATACTTAAATGTTCAAAAATGCAAAAAATTACCAATTCCGAAATTGGCTTTACTTAAAGTATCAACAGCCTATTGATGTATAAAGTAATTAAAATGCTTAGCCAAAACAAAAAATTAGAAACTAATAATCTTTTTGGGTAACTATATGCATTAGCAGCAATTGCCGACAAGGGTATTATACTTAAAAAGGAGGCTTCTAATGTAGAGTTGCCAAAAATAAAGGATACAGGTAAAAAAAGTATAAGCATTATTAACAATACACTCCAGTTTTTTCTTATTTGTATAATCATTCTGGCATTATGAATGCTATTAAAATATAAACCAACAATTAAAATTAAAAGAATTGCACCACTACTAAATCCTATTTCATAATTAAAGTGTTTTGTTGGTAAATGAAAATGAATATCGGGTAAATAATTTTGAATAAGATGAAATTGATTACTTAAATAAAGCCACGATGCTAAAAAGTAAAAAGGTACAGCTAAACCCATTAATAAAATAATCCATTCAACTAATTTAAAAGAACGAACAATGGCTAAAGCAAATAATACTACAACAACTATAATATATGTTGGATGATATGCCAAAATAGTACAGCTTGTAATAAGGCCAATATTAAATAATAAAGTTTTGGGGTTAGTATTAGAGCTTAACTGTGCTAACTTTATAAATATCCAAATAACTAAAAAGTTTGCAATAATAGCAGCACTTAATACACACCATTGTACAAAAAAACCTGAAAATAAAATATAACTCATAGCCACTGTTTGATGTGGCTGTTGAAACATTTTAAAATTGTTTAAAGCATAGTTTAATCGAATTGCTTGTATAAATACAGATAACAAATAGAGGATAAAAAGTACTGTAGAATTGGTTTGAGTTTGAATATTATGTAAAGCAGTACTTATAAAACCATCGTTGGAATTGATTAATAACTGAGGAGGAGCAATAAAAAAATGAAAATGCACTGCAATAAGCAAAAGCAGTAAGAAAAAAATACCAGATACTGACTTGTCTTTATAGAGAAATACCATTTATTATAAATCAATTTTAGCAAAGCAAACATAACCTCTATAAAGGCAAGGAACAATTATTTGTTTGGAACCAACTTGTTTTGCAAACTTTGGCATAAACTCATATCCACGTTCTAAATTTTTTAAAGTAGGGCTACGAGATATTTGACCTTCATTAGAAATAGCTTGTTCATTAAGCATCCAATTTCTTCGTTCTTGTAAATTAAATAAAAATTTTATATCCGTACCTGTATTTATTGCTGTATAACTAAGTTTTTCATCAGAGTCATCATCGTATTGAGATTTAATAATAACATTAGTCCAATCTATTTTGGCAGAAGAATCGTAGCTTAACATTAAAATATTATCAGCATAGTATCTTGTAATATTATTAAAACTATTATTATCGCCCCAAGGATACCAAGGAGAACTCATTCTACTACCATATCCATAAGTATAATAACCACCAGACATGCCTCCCCAGTATGGAGAGTTGTTCCAATTATCCCATCTGTTGTTCATGCCACCTCTGTAGGAGGAATAAATAGATTCTGCAATTACTATAAACCCACCATCTATTCTTGTAATAATATTTTTTAAATAATAATCATTAAATGCCGATTTTGTGGTACTCTCTCCTTTAGCCTCATTTCTTAATTCTTCAGAAAAAGTAGAAGTGTTATTCATAATGGCTTTACTATTTGTTTTATCCCAAACATAACAATACAAGCCTTCTATATTGCCTCTTTTTTGTTTACTAAAGAAAGAAGTGGTTAAATATCTTTTATTATAATTATCAATTTTTACAGTAATATTATCTAGGTATAAATTTTTTATGGGTAAAATACTTGTAGTTAACTGGTTACTATTAGCATGTTTGGTAATTAAGGATAAATGATTAATGTTATTATTTTGAGCATTACCTGCTGCTCTAACAAATACTAAATCCCCGTCATTGTCTAGTTGAAAACCTGTTAAAAAGTCATTTCTTTCGGGCATATCAATACTGGTGAAGTTTTCTTCTGTAAGGTTTAGGTTATTATCCAATAAAATGGTTTTAATAATATGGTATTTTTCGCTTTTATTATTAATTTTTAGGCTCATTATTTTCTGCTTGTTTTCACTTACCAAAATGGTATAAATTTTATTATTAGTATTAAAATTTACTTCCGTTGAATCAAGTTGTATAGGTTCCGAAATGTTTTTACCATTGGCATCTATCTTAATACCCATAGAGTATATGATATTTCTTTTTTGATATTGGTAAAACATATATGCAAAACTTTGGTAGGTAATAAAGTTGGCATCAATAATTCTATCGGGTAAAAAGTCTAATTTGTTTTTTTCAACTAATTCCATTTGGTTGTTGTAAGAATATATGTAATAACTATTTCTAAAGTTTTTATATATTAAAAACTGATTGTTTAGTTTGCCAATTATTTCAAAATTGCCATTTCTTGCTTCTTCTTTATCAGGCTCTGAGTAAGCAATTTTTTGAGCATTTATATTAGTTATACAACTAAAAATTGAAATAGTAATTGTAATTAAAATTTTATTCGTAAACATACATGTAACTTTAAATTTCAAATGTAATAGTTTAAATTTATTTGAACATAACAACTATCCTGCCCAACTTTCTCTGTCCAGGCTTCTATATTGTATAGCTTCTGCAATATGTTCTGGTTTTATTGAACTGCTTGTTGCTAAATCTGCAACTGTACGAGCTACTTTTAAAATTCTATCATAAGCTCTGGCACTTAAGTTTAACCTTTCCATTGCTTTTTTTAACAATGCTTCGCTAACATTATCTAACACACAAATTTCTCTTAACATTTTACTGGTTATTTGTGCATTAGCATAAATGCCTGTATGTTGTTGGTATCTTTGTGCTTGTAGCTCTCTAGCTGCTATAACTCTGTTCCTTATTTGTTCTGAACTTTCGCCAATAACTTTATGGTTGCTTAACTCATTAAATGCTACTGGTGTTACTTCTACATGCAAATCAATTCTGTCTAATAATGGTCCACTTATTTTATTTAAATATTTTTGCACTGCACCAGCCGGGCAAGTACATTCTTTTTCCGGATGATTGTAAAAGCCACAAGGGCAGGGGTTCATACTTGCAATAAGCATAAAATTTGCAGGAAAATCAACAGCAACTTTAGCTCTGGAAATAGTAACTTTTCTTTCCTCCATTGGCTGCCTCATTACTTCTAGAACAGTTCTTTTAAATTCTGGAAGTTCATCTAAAAACAATACTCCATTATGAGCCAAAGAAATTTCGCCAGGTTGTGGTATTCCGCCACCACCAACAAGTGCAACATCACTAATGGTATGATGTGGACTTCTAAAAGGGCGTTTAGAAAGTAAAGAAGTATTTTCTGCAAGTTTACCAGCAACACTATGTATTTTAGTTGTTTCTAAAGCCTCCAATAAACTTAAAGGAGGTAATATACTTGGTAATCTTTTGGCAAGCATAGTTTTACCAGCACCAGGAGGGCCTATTAGTATAGCATTATGACCACCTGCTGCAGCTATTTCTAATGCCCTTTTAATGTTTTCTTGCCCTTTTACATCGTTAAAATCAACTTCAAATTCAAACTGTGCATTAAAAAAATCTTCTCTGGTATTTACAATTGTTGGTTGTAAAGTTTGCTCATCTTTAAAAAAATTAACTACTTCATTAATATGTTCTACACCATACACCAAAATATTATTCACCATTCCTGCCTCTCTTGCATTTTGCTTGGGAACAATTAGACCTTTAAAGCCTTCTTTTCTTGCTTGTATGGCAATGGGTAAAGCACCTTTAATAGGTTGTATAGAGCCATCTAAACTCAATTCGCCCATTATAATAAAATCTTTTAGTTTTTCAGACTCATTAATTTGTTCACTTGCACCTAAAATTCCTAAGGCAATTGGTAAATCAAAAGCACTGCCTGTTTTTTTTATATCAGCAGGAGCTAAGTTTATAACAATTTTCGTTCTAGGAAAACTAAGCTGATTAGTTTTAATGGCACTTTCAATTCTTTGCAAACTTTCTTTCACTGCATTATCTGGTAAACCTACCATGTAGTATTTTAAATCACCACCACTAACATTCACTTCTATAGTAATAGAAATTGCTTCAACACCATATACGGCACTGCCAAATGTTTTTACAAGCATGGTAGGTTTTTAAAAAAATAATAGTTTATTACTTGTAATATTAAGAATAAAATACTTATAAACCATTTTTTTACTGCTGCATAGTTTGTAGATATTAACTTTGCAGTATGATATTGTTAGATGGAAAATTGGCTTCGGCTAGTGTTAAAGAAAATCTTAAAAAAGAAGTTGATAAGATAATTGAAAAGAATCTTAGACCTCCTCATTTAGCAGCAATTTTAATAGGCAATAATGGTGCAAGCGAAACTTATGTAGCCAGTAAAATAAAAAGTTGTAAAGAGGTTGGTTTCACTTCTACTTTAATTAGATATGAAGAATCTGTATTGGAAAAGGTATTACTAGATAAAATTCTAGAATTAAACAATGATCCTACTATAGATGGCATTTTAGTTCAGTTACCCTTACCTAAACATATTGTTGAAACTAAAGTTATAGAAACTATAAACCCTAAAAAAGATGTAGATGGATTTCACCCAATAAATGCAGGAAAACTTGTACAAGGGTTAGAAACTTTAATACCTGCTACACCTTATGGAGTAATGCTAATGCTAGAACATTTTAATGTAGATACTAAGGGTAAACATGCTGTTATTATTGGTAGAAGTAATATTGTGGGCAGGCCAATGAGCATTTTACTTAGTAGTAATTTATTGCATGGAAATTGCACAGTTACCTTATGTCATAGCCATACTCCAGATTTAATAGAAATTTGTAAGCAAGCCGATATTTTGGTTGCAGCATTAGGTAAACCAGAATCTATTACTGCCAAAATGGTAAAACCAGGTGCTGTAATTATTGATGTTGGAATTACTAGAATTGATGATAACACCAAAAAGAATGGCTATCGCCTAAAAGGTGATGTAAAATTTGATGAAGTAGCTGCTATTGCAAGTGCTATAACTCCTGTACCAGGTGGTGTTGGTTTAATGACCATTGCAGGGTTATTAAAAAATACTTTAAAAGCCTATCAACTAAATACTAAAAATTAAGTAAAAGAAAAATCGTTTAATCATTTTTAATGCGTAAAACTTCTATGTTATATCCTGTAATGGAGAGCTTTTATACCTTACAAGGCGAAGGGTTTTATACAGGGGCTGCAGCATATTTCATTAGGCTTGCAGGTTGCGATGTTGGTTGTGTTTGGTGCGATGTAAAAGAAAGTTGGAACGCCAATGAGCACCCAAAATATAGCGTTAATGATATTATTGAAAAAGTTTTAATTGAAGTAAATTATCATTCAATTAGTAACAAAACAAATTTACCAATAATTGTTATTACAGGTGGCGAGCCTTTAATGCATAATTTGAATGAGTTAACAAAAGCACTACAACAAAATGGGTTTAAAACAAATATTGAAACTAGTGGATCATCTGCATTAAGTGGTAGTTGGGACTGGATTTGCCTTTCGCCAAAAAAATTTAAACCTCCAATTAAAGAAAACATTGTACTAGCAAATGAGTTAAAAATTATAGTGTACAACAAACAAGATTTTAAGTGGGCAGAAAGTTATGCCAAACAAGTAAATAGCCATTGTAAACTTTATTTACAACCAGAGTGGAGTAAAAGAGAATTGATAACCCCATTAATTGTTGAGTATATTAAATTAAACCCTCAATGGCAATTAAGCTTACAAACACATAAGTATATAAATGTTCCTTAAACGAACTTGTTAGTTTAATTTAATGTAACTCTTTTCAATATAAGTATGGTTTGTTGTAACATTAACTTTCAAATTGCTTTAAAGCAACAATAAAAAATCATATTTATAATTATAACTTTAGTTTTTTTATTAGCAGTTTCTATGTTAAAAATAAGTTTTCATTAGTGGTTTGCAAATACATTTTTAGTTTTGAAAATATTTACCTTTTTTGCTATTTAACAAATAAACAAATCTCCTAATTATCCATATTTAAAAAATTGGTATTACCTTTCGCAAACAATGAAAAATATTGTTTTACTTTTTGCATGTATATTTTGTATTAACGTATATGCACAAACTTATAATCCTGAAAAAATAAATAAAAAAGCTGTAAAAATATATATGCAGGCTGTGGAGTATTTGGCAGATGGTATGTTGCCAGAAGCCTTACCCTATTTGAATAAAGCCATTGCAACAGACACTAATTATGTAGAAGCTATTCTATCTTTAGCAGGTGTTTATGGCCAGTTAAAAAAGCATCAACTATCTGTAGAGAATTATGAATGGGCTAAACGAAAAGATACTGTTTACTTCAGGCAATACCATTTGCCCTATTCTATTAATCTTGCAGGAATTGGTAAGTTTGATGAAGCTCTTGAAGCAATAAATTATTTTTTAAGTATTCCAAAAATTAGCGACAAAAGTATTAAAGCAGCAAACTACAGAAAAAGTTGTTATCAATTTGCACTTTCCTATTCTACCAAACATATTGATACCAGCTATACATTTATTCCAGAAAATTTAGGAGATAGTATAAATACCGAAACAAGTGAATATTATCCAAGTGTTACAATTGATGATAGCTTATTAGTTTTCTCCAGAAGAGGGCAAGGTATGAGAGAAGATTTTATGCAAAGTAAATTAGATAGTAATGGCTATCGCAAAGCAACTTTTATTAACGGAGATATTAATTTAGAACCCTCCAAAGGTGCTTTAACTATATCGGCAGATGGCGAGTGGATGATTTTTGCAGGAAATTTTGGAAGAGAAAAAGGCTTTGGAAGTTTTGATTTGTACATTTCTTTTTACACACCAGAGGGATGGAGTGATCCGGAAAACTTAGGGCCAAATATTAATACAGAGTATTGGGAGAGCAGCCCAAGCCTTAGCCCAGATAAAAGAGTACTTTATTTTAGCAGTAATAGGTACGGTGGCGTAGGAGGCAAAGATTTATACTTTAGCGAAAGAATGGCAAACGGCAAATTTGGACCTGCAGTTAACATGGGAAAAGGAATTAACTCCGAATCAGATGAACATTCTCTTTTCATACATGTAGATAACCAAACATTATATTATTCTAGCAATGGTTTGCCAGGCTATGGTGGTAGTGATTTATATGTTTTAAGAAAACAGGCAGATGACACTTGGAGCGAACCTGAAAACTTAGGCTACCCTGTTAATACCATTGATGATGAAGGATATTTTGCTGTAAGTGCCGATGGTTTAACTGCATACTTTGCAAGTGATAGAGCAGATTCGAGAGGCGGATTAGATTTATATAAATTCAAATTAAGAAATAATATAAGACCTGCAAAAACTTTATACGTAAAAGGCAAAGTGTACGATTTGCATACAAACAAAGGATTGCCCTGTACCATAGAATTAATAGATAATGAAACAGGTTTGGCATTAATGAAGATTCAAACAGATGAATTGGGAGAATATTTTATAACATTACCAATTGGTAAAAACTATACCTTCTCTGTAAACAGAAAAGGATATTTATTTTATAATGAATTATATGAAATGAAAAATATGGTTGCAGATAGTGTATATAAAAAAGATATTGCCCTACAACCAGTTGCTCTACATACCAGTATTGCATTTAAAAATATTCAGTTTGAACATAACTCTTATAAATTATTACCAGTAAGCTTGATAGAATTAGATAAGCTATTTCAACTTTTAAAAGATAACCCAACACTACAAGTAGAAATTGGAGGACATACTGATAATAGCGGCAACACTGCAGATAATTTAAAGTTAAGTACCAACAGAGCTAAAGCTGTAGTAGATTATTTAGTGAGTAAAGGAATTGCTATAAACAGACTATCTTATAAAGGTTTTGGCGAATCAAAACCTATTGCAGATAATGCTACAGCAGAGGGAAGAGCAATAAACAGAAGAACTACTTTTACATTTACACAAATGTAAAAAAATGTAACCATCATTATTCAATGAATAACGATTTATTATACCAAATTGCATTAACACTTGTACCCAATATTGGAGCAGTTCAAGCAAAGTTATTGATAGAAAATTTTGATAGTGCTGAAGCAATTTTTAAAGCAAAAATTAAAGATTTAAGTAGGGTAGAAGGTATTGGAGAAATAAGAGCAAAAGCTATCAAAAATTTTACCGAATTTAAACTTGCAGAAGAAGAGATATTGTTTACAGAAAAATATAAAATTGAATGTTTATGTTTAAAAAATGAGCAGTATCCTAAAAGGTTATTACATTGTTACGATGCTCCAACAATTTTATATTATAAAGGGAATGCCAATTTAAACAACTCCAAAATAATTAGTATAATTGGTACAAGAACAAATACAGATTATGGTAAACAAATAACACAAGAAATTATAGAACATTTACAACCTTTTCATGTACTTATTGTAAGTGGTTTAGCATTTGGAATAGATGCCATTGCACATAAAGCTGCATTAGAAAATAATTTAGCAACTGTTGGTGTATTAGCTCATGGCTTAGATAGTATTTACCCAACACAACACAAAAAACTTGCAAAAGAAATGTTGGTAAATGGTGGCTTATTAACGGAATGTAGAAAAAATATAAAAGCCGATAAATTTAATTTTCCTCAAAGAAATAGAATTGTAGCAGGCATGGCAGATGCCACAATAGTAGTTGAAACAGCTATTAAAGGTGGTAGTATGATAACAGCAGAAATGGCCTATAATTATAATAAAGATGTGTTTGCTGTACCAGGTAAAATTTATGATAATAAAAGTAGTGGATGCCTTAGTTTAATTCAACAAAACAAAGCTATTTTATTAGCCAAGCCACAACAAATTGCAGATGAGTTGGGTTGGCAAACCAAAACCATAAAACCTCCAAAACAAAAAGAATTATTTGTTCAATTATCATCAGATGAAAAAATTATAATTAATCTTCTACAATTAAAAGAAACAGTAGCTATAGATGAATTATTTATTCAAACTGGGCTAAGTAGTAGTGCTGTAGCTGCAGCATTACTAAATTTAGAGTTACAAAACATAGTAATTAGTTTACCTGGTAAAATTTACAAGTTAATTAACTGATTATATAATTTTAATTTTTCATATTAATTATTTGCTTACATTGCAACGGCTAAATTTGAAATTTCACTCTTTAAGACATGATGCTATTTGGTAAGTGTAAGAACTATAAATATCCAATTTTATTTTTTTATCTGTTGGCAATAGCAGCACTATTGCTAGTTAATAGTTGTAATTACTCCCACAAACCAGAGCCAATCAATTTTAAAGCAAACGAAGAGCTAGAGAATAAATTTATTACTTTTCACTTAACCGATTCTGTTTTTTTAAATTATACTTTAGATAGCTTAAAGAAAATCTACCCACAATCGCACAACACTAAAGTTTTATATTATTATTTACTTTATTTAAAAGAACATTATACCAATAACTATTATGAGAATTACACTAATGCAGAGGCATTACTTAATTATTTAGAAAATAATAAACTAACTACAGTTTACTCTAAGTACTATACAGATGCTTTATTTGCTAAAGGAGAATATTTTTTTGCTGCAAGAAAATACGAAGAGGCATTAAAAGAATATTATAAAGCTAAATTAATTTTAGATGCCCAAACCGATACTTGTAATTATAGCAAGTATTACAATAAGTTGTGGAATTTTTATTACTCCAAAAAAGATTACAGAAAAGCCCTAGATTACTTAAATATTAGTATAGATAGAGAAGAAAAATGTAAAAATAACACCGCTTATTTTTTATATTTTCATCGAATTCAATCAACGTTAAACACTAAAGCTTTATGTTATGAAAAATTAGGAGCTTATGATAGTGCCATTATATTTTACCAACAAGGCATTAAATTTATTCAAAATAGAGAATCGGTACATGAAATAAACAATCAAAAAAGAGAATTAGCATTAGGTATTTATTATGGAAATTTAGGAGGGTCATTTGCTTATAATAAGCAACCAGACTCTGCTATTTATTATTTAAATAAATCCATCCATATTAATTCAAAACCCGGTTATGATTCTATTGATTTACAAACTGCCTATTTAAAACTTGTGGATGTTTATTTAAGTAAAAAGCAATATGCAAAAGCAAAAGATATTTTAGATTTTTCTGATAGGTTGATTAATTCAGATTCACATCCTACCATTGGTTACATTAGAAGTAAGCAACGATTATTATATTATAATTATTATTACCAATCAGGCCAATTAGAAAAGGCAATTAAAGCATTTGAAAGTTTTTTTCATGTGCAAGACTCAGTAAATCAAATTGCTTATGATTTAAATAATTTTAGTATAGGCAAAGAAGTAGATAAAATTAAAAGCGAATATTTATTAAAAAATTTCGAAAAAAAGAATGAAATTAAAACCATTTACATTATTGTATTTTCAATAGTAATGGCATTATTATTTGTTATTATAATATTAATTTTAAGATATTTAAAGCAAATAAAAATTACTGCAAACCAAACCACACTTCATAATTTACAATTAAAAAGTACCTTACAACAATTTGAACAAAGTAATAAAAATTTTGCACGTGTAATGAAGGTAATGGCCCATGACTTAAGAAGCCCCTTAGCAGGTATAACAGGTATAACAGATATTTTATTGAATGATAGTACTATTGATGAAAATGAAAAAAAGGAAATGCTAACTTTAATACAATCGTCAAGCAATAATTCATTAAGTATGATTACTGAATTGCTTAACACTAGCTCTAACCTAGAACAAAAAGAATTAGTAAAGGAAGAAATAAATATTATTGAATTATTAAAGCAATGTACCGAATTATTAAAGTTTAAAGCAAATGAAAAAAATATAAGTCTTCATTTTCATCATTCCATAGAAAATTTAAATATTAAAGCAGATAAAGAAAAATTATGGAGGGTTTTCTCTAATTTAATTATGAATGCAATAAAATTTAGCCATTCAGGAAAATCTGTTTATATACATGTAGAAAAATATTTGAACGAAATTGTAGTAAATGTTCAAGATGAAGGTATAGGAATACCTGAGAAATATTATAGTAAAGTGTTTGATATGTTTACAGAAGCAAAACGTAAAGGCACATCTGGTGAACAACCTTTTGGAATTGGCTTACATATCTGTAAACAAATAGTAGAAGCACACAATGGTAAAATATGGTTTATTTCTAATGAACCTATTGGCACATCATTTTATGTTTCCCTACCTATTACTTAATAGTTTTACTTTGCATTCTTTCCACACAAAAAATATTTTATGGGTATGAAAAATAAATTTTCATTTTTAAATTTCAGTGCTTGTTTTCTATTAATAATAACTACACTATTGGCTTGTAATAGTGTTTATACTCCAAAACCAAAAGGCTATTTTAAAATAAATTTTCCCGAAAAAAAATATACTACTTTTCAAATGAAAGACTATCCTTATAGTTTTGAATACCCGGTTTATGCAAAAGTGGTTAAAGATTCTTTATTTTTTGGAACCAAAACAGAAAACCCTTGGTGGATTAATATAGATTTTCCTCAGTTTAATGGAAGAATTTATGTAAGCTATAAACTAATCTCCAATAATAATTTTAATGATTTAGTAGAGGATGCTTTTAAATTAACCAACAAGCATACACAAAAAGCAACATCTATAGACGATTCATTAATTATTACACCTAACAATGTACATGGAATTTATTTTAAAGTAGGCGGAGATGTTGCAACTGCAAATCAATTTTTTTTAACAGATAGTGTAACTCATTTTTTAAGAGGGGCATTATATTTTGATGCCACACCTAATGAAGACTCATTGAAGATTGTAAACAACTTTTTGTTAGAAGATGTAAAACACCTTATTAATACTTTAAGGTTTACAAAAAAATAAGGTTATGGCTTGCTTGTACATCATAAAAAAACTATTTCATTTAAACTAAATTACTATAACTAACTTTAGGCAATAATTAATAAATCAGTTATGGCTGCTTCTAAACCTGTTATATCCACTTCTTTTAGTTACGAAACACTAGAAGAAACCTTGGACATAAAACCAGATGGTGCAAAACTACACATAGGCATACCCAAAGAAATTGCTTTTCAAGAAAACAGGGTAGCTCTCTCGCCTGATGCTGTAGGAGTGTTGGTAAGTAATGGCCATACGGTTATGGTAGAAACTAAAGCAGGAGAAGGATGTAACTATGCAGATAAAGAATATGGCGAAGCAGGGGCAACCATTACTTACGACAGAACTGAAGTTTTTAAAGCACCGGTTTTAATAAAAACTGCACCACCCGTACAAGAAGATTTACCTCTTATTCAACATGGGCAAACTATTATATCTCCTATTCACTATTCTGCTTTAAATAAAGCAACAGTTAAAAAATTAATGGAGAAAAAAGTTACTGCAATTAGCTTTGATAATTTAAAAGATGATAGTGGCACTTTTCCAATTGTAAGAAGTATGAGTGAAATTGCAGGTGGAGCAGTAATGCTAATTGCTGGGCAATATTTAAGTAGCTTTAATAAAGGTAAAGGAGTTTTGTTAGGTAGCATAAGCGGTATTCCACCTACCAAAGTTGTAATTATTGGAGCTGGAATTGTAGGAGAAGTAGCAACTAGAAATGCCTTGGCTTTAGGAGCAAGTGTTAAGGTTTTTGATAATAATGTTTACAAGCTAAAACAACTACAAAATAATTTAGGACAAAGAATTTGGACAAGTGTTCTTGAACCTAAAATTTTAGCAAAACAATTAAAAACCTGCGAAGTGGCAGTAGGAGCTTTAAGCAATGCTTATGGCCATTCGCCAGTTGTAGTTACCGAAGAAATGGTTGCCAATATGCGTAAGGGAAGCATAATTATAGATGTTGCTATTGATAGAGGTGGGTGTTTTGAAACAAGCCAACTAACCAGCCACGAAAACCCAACCTTTTTAAAATACGATGTAATTCATTATTGTGTACCAAACATACCAAGTGGTTTTGCAAGAACTGCAAGCCAAGCAATTAGTAATGTAATTATGCACCTTATTTTACAAATAAGTAACGAAGGAGGTTTAGACGAAATTATTTGGCACAACTTTAATATAAGAGAAGGTATTTATTTGTTTAAAGGAGCCTTAACAGATTTCTACATCAGTCAAAAATTTGATTTAAAATACACAGATTTGAATTTATTAATTGCCAGCAGAAGATAACAATTCAATTTATATACTTTCTACACTAACTTTAATGCATCTTTTGCAATTTGAGACACATCTTGTTGTTCCATACATTTAAAATGTTTTTTAGGACATTTGTTAAAACCAATTTTACTACATGGGCGGCATCCAAGTTTTACTTCATAATGTAAATTGGTAATTTGGTTGTTTCCAAAATAAGGCGACATTCCAAAACTCGGAATTGTATTACCCCAAACAGAAAGAATGGGTTTTTTAAATGCTGCTGCTATATGCATTAATCCAGTATCGTGTGTTATAATTAGTTTAGCTTTTCTTACTAAATCAGCACTTTCATTAAGGTTAAACTTACCGCAAGCATTGTATATTTTTATTGTATCTATTGCTGCAATTGTATCTCCATTTTCTTTGTCTTCTTTACCTCCTAAAAGAATAATAGGAAAATCTATTTTACTGCATAAATCTATCAGTTTGTTTACAGGCATTTTTTTGGTATTTAATGCTGCACCAATTACAATACCTATATATCCAAACTGGTGTTGTGCAGGTATATCATTTTGTTTAATGCAATCTTTTTCAGGTATAAAATAATCTAATCCTTTACCATCGTTAATTACTCCTATTTTTTTTACGGTTTCTATATACCTATCCACAATATGTATGGGTGGTAGTGTATTAATTTTAAAAGCGGTGAGCAACCATTTTTGAATATTCAGTTTATTATAGGAGAACGATTTTATTTTTAAAGCTTTCTTTATTCTTAGTGTTCTTAAATTATGATGTAAGTCAATAATATAATCATAATTTTCCTGTTTTAGTTGCAGTATAGTCTCATCCCAATTATTGTTTAATAAAACAACTTTATCTATGTAAGAATTATTTTCAACAATAGTAGAAAATGAGGCCTTTGTTAAAAAATGTATCTCTGAATTTGTTACTTGTTGTTTTAAGCATCTTACAACTGGTGTTGTAAGCACAATATCTCCAATAGAGGAGAAACGTATTACAAGAAATTTCATTCAACAAAGTTGCTACCAAAGCCTTTAATTTTTTTATTTGTTGATAAAAAATTAAAAAGCTACGGATTATTAGTTATAATTTTTTATGCAGCTATTGTTTACTTTTGTTATTTTACAACAACATGTTCTATTTCTACTACGCATTATTTTACCTATTATCATTACTACCTTGGAGGGTAATGTATTTTTTGAGCGATTGTTTTTACTTATTAGCATATTATGTAATTAGGTATAGAAGAAATGTAGTTGCCAATAATTTACAAATTGCATTTCCTGATAAAACTGAAAGAGAAAGAATTAAAATTTCAAAAGCTTTTTATCATAATTTAATAGATTCTTTTGTGGAAAGTATAAAGCTCTTAACTATTTCTAGAAAAGAGTTTAATAAACGATGTATTACAAATTTTAAAGTAGTAAATGATTTGTATTCAACAGGGCAAAGTGTTCAATTATTATCTGGTCATTTTTTTAATTCCGAATTTTTGAATTTAGGTTGTGCAGCCAATCTTAAATATCCTTTCTTAGGTGTTTATATGGGGCTTTCTAACAAAAATTTAGAAAAGGTAATGGTAATAATGAGAAAGAAATTTGGTACAATTCTTTTTCCTGCATCCGAATTTAGAACAGAATTTCCTAAGCATAGCAAAAGCGTTTATTCTATTGGGCTTATTGCAGATCAAAATCCACCAATACCAACCAATGCTGTTTGGTTTCCTTTTTTTGGTAGAATGACACCATTTCATACAGGGCCAGAAAAAGGAGCAATACGTATGAATACAGCTATAGCTTTTATAGAGATGACAAAAGTAAAAAGAGGCTACTACAAATTAGAAGCTAAATTGGTTACAACAACACCAAAAGAATTTCTAGAAGGCACTATTACAAAACAACTAGTTGCATTTATAGAAGAAACAGTGAAACAACATCCAGATAACTATTTATGGAGCCATAGAAGATTTAAATATGAATTTGATGAAAAAAAGTATGGTCATTTAGTAATTTAAATAATTTCTTTAGTTAATAAAAAAATGCCAGCACAAAGGCTGGCAAACAATAAAATTTTGATTAAAATATTTATTTAACTCCTCTAACTTTTAAAACTTTATTAAGCCTCTTAAGCATTAAAAACATAATGGATGCAGAGAATAATAACAAAAAGAAATTTAGCCAGAAAAAGTTTGCTTTATCATCGTACTTATCCCACATACTTGCTAAAACACCAGATAGTTTATTACCTATTGAAGTAGATAAAAACCATCCACCCATCATTAAAGAAGTAATACGCACAGGGCTTAGTTTAGATACTAAAGATAAACCCATTGGGCTTAGTAAAAGTTCACCAATGGTAACAACTCCATAACTACCAATTAACCACCAAACACTTACTTTTTCTGCCCCATTATTACCAGCTTTTACTGCTGCAATCATAACTAAAACAGAAAGTGCAGAAACAAATAATCCAAATGCAATCTTAGTAGGTGTACTAGGTTCTTTTTTTCTACCTCTTAAAAATGTAAAAAATGCTACTATTAACGGTGTAAGAATAATTACCCAAGCAGGGTTAATACTTTGGCTTAAATTAGTAGCCCAAATGCTTAGTTCGCCACCTTCAGTTTGCATTTTACTACTCATGTCATTTCTAAAATAAACTGGGTAATTAAACTCTTTTATTACTACTCCATTTTGTTTTTGAAGCCTAAACATAGAGTCATATAATGGCACAGAATCTTTTTGGTACTTTAAGGTTTGTGTAAATTGTACTGCTTTAAAAACTTTTTCTGTGGTGCCCGATACAGAACGATCTGTGTATCTATCTGCCCAAGTGTTTAATGCGGTGCCATTTTGTTTAAATACAGCCCAAAACATAATTACAACAGCAAAAATGGTAAGCAGTACGCCTATAGGTGTTTTTTCATTTTCATCTGCTTTAAAATACAAAGAGGCATAAAAAAATATAACTGGTACACAAGCAAAAATAAAAGCATCGGTAGAGTCGCTACCAAAAATATTACCTGGCAAAAGCCATCCTAAAACACCAGCAAGTACAGATGGTAAAAGAATAAGAGCTGTAATTTTTCCCATACTCATATCTCCTTCTTTAACCCCTTTTTTAATATCAAATGCTGCATAATGTTTTGTTCCAATTACAAAAATTAAAACGCCAATAAACATACCAATACCTGCAGCAAAAAATGCTGCCCCCCAACCTAAAATATTGTATAATACGGCACCAAAAAAATTACAAATAAATGCACCAATATTAATACCCATATAAAAAATATTATACCCTTCATCTTTTTGATGATTGTGTTGTGGTGTAGTGTACACATTTCCTAAGAGGGTTGAAATATTAGGTTTAAAAAAACCATTTCCAACAATTACTAAAGTAATACTAGCATATAATGCAGCTATGTTGTGTATGCTCATTAAGCAATAGCCAGCACCCATTAAAAGCCCTCCAATTATTATGGATTTTCTATACCCCCAATATCTATCAGCAATTAATCCTCCAATAAAAGGTGTAAGAAAAACCAATGCTATAAATGTTCCATATAAGTCAGCACTCTCAGCCTCGGTCATTGCAAAGCCTGCTTTTACATCTTTAAGGTATAAAGTAAAAATACCTATCATTAAATAATAACCAAACCGTTCCCACATTTCAGAAAAAAATAAAAAGGGTAAAGCTTTAGGGTGTTTTTTCCACATGATTAAAAAGTTTAAATAATAAAAAAGCGGTGAAGAAATTAAATCACCGCTTTAAAAATAAGAAAGTTCAATTATTTAATGCCATGCATCATTTTTTGTAGTTTACCACTTAACATGAATAAAATGCCAGCAGCTAAACCGCACATAACAATAAATACTGTAAAGAATTCGTATAAATTAGTTATTTGAATACCAATAAATGAAGTAGTAGGTTTTGTTTCGCTAGGAATT
>Ga0268298_10001740_pt1 | contig 24931 bp, 19 predicted proteins | sample WWTPWeurt_MetaG_FD_194462 | JGI IMG/M metagenome (GOLD analysis project Ga0268298, IMG submission 194462) | Activated sludge microbial communities from WWTP in Nijmegen, Gelderland, Netherland - WWTP Weurt | ecosystem: Engineered > WWTP > Aerobic digester > Activated sludge | place...
GATCGAGCAACGCCTTCCAGCCCTGCGCGCGGCGCTCGAAGCGCTCGGCGGTGGCGGTGTCGCCGAGCAGCCGCGCGGCGCGGGCTACCGCATCGTCGCCGTAGCCATGCTCCAGCGTCTTCGAGACCGATTCACCCGGCTCGAGATCGAAGGGCAGGTAGCCATGGCGCTCGTACAGCGCCCAGCTGCGCTGCGCCCACTCCGGGGCGTCGGGCCGATCGCGGGTGGCGGTGTCGACCATCGCGCGCAGCGCCTCGTCGCGGTCGAAGCCGCCAAAGCCCTTGGCCAGCGCCTCGGCGACGATCGGCAGCGCCGGATTGCCGATCATGGTGTGGGTCTCGCGGCCCCAGGCCGTCCACAGCGGCAGGTAGCCCTGCTGCCGGTGGTGGGCCAGCAGCGTGCGCACCAGGCCCGGCACGCGCTCGGGCCACAGCAGCGTGGCCAGCGGCTGCGCCGCGCGGAAGGTGTCCCACAGGCTCAGCGTGCTGTCGTAACGCCCATCCGGCGCGTCCAGCACCTCGCCGCGCGGGCCGCGCACGCGACCATCGGCGTCGGCAATGTCGCTGGGGTGCAGCAGCGTGCGATACAGCGCCGAGTAGAACAGGCGCCGTGTGCGCGCATCGGCCTCGATCGCCACCCGGCCGAGCAACTGGTTCCAGTGCGCGTCGGCCGCGCGCCGGGCGCGCTCGAAATCCAGCGCGTCGGCGGTGGCCAGGTTGGCGCGCGCCCCGGCCACGTCGACGGTGGACAGCGCCACCCGCGCCTCCAGCACCCGCGCGCTGCCCAGGTCGAAGCCGAGCACCCAGCGCGGCGCCTTCTCGCCGGGCCGCTCGGGCAGCTGAATGACTTGCGCGATCGGCCGGCTGAAGCGCACCGCGAACGAGGCCTGGCGCTCGACCCAGTTGCGCGAATGCACCGTGCCGCTCACTTCGCCGGCGGCCTCATCCAGCTGCGCCTCGGCCTGCGTGACCCGCGGGCCCTCGACATAGCGCAGGCCGTGCTGCAGGTCGAGCAGCACCTGCACCCGGCCGGCTCGATCGAAGGTGTAGCGGTGCAGCGCCACGCGGGGCGTGGCGGTCAGCGCCACCGTCACGCCGTGCGCGGGCAGGCGAACCGTGTAGAAGCCGGGACGCGCGCGCTCGCTGCGGCGCGACTTGGCCGCGGCGAAGTCGCGGCTTTCCGAGCTCCAGCGCTGCCCAGCCGTGGGCTGCAGCAGCACGTCGCCCAGCTCGGGAATGCCGGCGCCGCTGATGTGGGTGTTGGAGAAGCCCAGGATCCGCGGCGCATCGTGCTGATAGCCGGCCGAGTGATCCCAGCCGTGGTCGCCGGTGTCGGGGCTGGGCGCCACCATGCCGAAGGGCAGCGTGGCGCCCGGAAAGGTGTGGCCGGTGCCCTGCGTGCCGATGAAGGGGTCGACGAAGCGGGTGACAGACGCGGCGCCGGCGGGCAGCGCGAGCGCCGAGCCGGCCAGGGCCAGCGCCGCGCCCGCCAGCACCCCTGCGGCGATCCAGGCCCTCATCGCCCGAGCAGGAATTCGAGTGGAATGTGCAGCCGCTTCGACCAATCCACCTCGTTGTGGCCGGTGCCCTCGAACACCCGGGTGACGAAGCGCGGCGGCCTGAAGCCCTTCTCGGCCATCAGCGCATCGATGCGCGGCTGTGCCTGGTCGTACTGGGCATCGAGCTGCGTGGTGCCACGGTCCATGTACAGCTTCACCTCGGCGGGCGGCGGCAGCCTGTTGCGCAGGTAGGCGATGGCCGCGGACGGGATCTCGTCGTTGCGCTCGTAGCCGCCGATCCAGTGGGTGGACAGCGCCGCCGCGCCGCCGAACACCTGCGGGTACTCGCACAGGGCGTAGACGCTGATCAGCCCGCCCATGCTCGAGCCCATCACGAAGGTGCTGTCGCGCCCGCGCTCGGTGGCAAAGCGCGCGTCGATCGCGGGCTTGAGCTCCTCCACCAGGAAGCGCAGGTAGGCATCGGCGCGCGGCTGGCCCTTCAGCGCCTCGCCGATGAAGCGCTGGCGCAGCGATTCGGGGGCCAGGTGCGGCAGGAAGCCCTGCGGGAAGAACTCGGCATGCCGCAGCGTGGGGTGGTTGTGCGGCCCGACGACGATGACGTCGCGCAGCCGCCCCTCGGCGATGCCGCGCGCGGCCACCTGGTCGACCTGCCAGGCCTGCTTGTTCCAGGTGGTGGTGGCATCGAACAGCATCTGCCCGTCGTGCATGTAGAGCACCGCGCAGCGCTTGTCGGGCGTCCAGCCCGGAGGCAACCACACGTCGACGTGACGCGAGCCGATGTGCTTCGACGGGAATGATTCCAGGCGCTCGAGCCGGCCGACGGCCGGACGGGGCAGCGCGGGGGCCTGCGCGCACGCGGAGACGAGGGGGGCCACGAGGGAGGCAGCCAGGGGGGCGGCCAGGGGGGCGACGAGACTCATCAGCGTGGCGTGTCGGCGGTTCATGGCGTGGGGCTCGGTGGCGGTGGTGGTATCGGTGGTGGCGGCGGCGGGGGCGGCTCGGCAGCGACGGCCAGCAGGCCGGCGCGGCGCAGCGGGGTGCAGCCCATCGGTTGCAGCGTGAGGCCGGGGGGCCATTCGGGCCGTTCGGGCCACTCGGGCCGTGTGGGCCGTTTGGGCCGTTCTGGCCGTTCGGGCCATTCGTTCCGGCCGGGCGCGCCGTCGCGGTGCAGCACCAGCGGCGGATTCTGCCAAGGGTCGTCGGTGTCGGCGCTGGCCTGCCACCGCGGCGCGAGGCCGAGATCGGGGCGGGTCGGGTCGAGCACCGGCGTGGTGGCCAGCGCCACCGCATCGGAGGGCCACAGCTCGCTGTCGTGGAAGCCGGGCAGCGCATGCCCGCGCAGCGTGCGCGCCCGGTGGGCGATGGGCCAGACGAACTGCAGCGGGCCGCGCAGCACCGCGATTTCTCCGCCGGGGTAGGGCTGGGCCCGGACGCCGACGTCGATGCGCAGGCTGAATTCGCAGCGGCCTGACCAGCGGCGGTCGAGGGTGACGAAGCCGTCGGAGTCGGTACAGAGATCGGCACAGAGGTCGGCGCCCGGATCGGTGCACCGGTCGGCACACAGGTCGGCGCCGCCCTCGGCGAGCCCATGCAGATGCATGCCCCGCGCCCAGCCAGGGCGCCGCAGCCTCAGCGCGAAGCGCACCGGCCGCGCCACCGTCACGGCGAAGCGCAGCTCGTCCTCGAAGGGATACCGCGTGTCCTGAACGACCTGCACCGCCACGCCGCCGACCGTGGTCGAGAGCTCGCACGGCCCGTAGGCCATGGCCACCAGTGCGGGGGGCTGCCCGGACTCGCCCGGCTCGTCCTGCGCCAGCCACATCGCCTGCAGGTAGTGCGGCCACAGCCGCAGCGCGTTCGGGTTGCAGCAGCAGGCCACGTCGTCGTGCGTCGGCGAGAGCTTGTAGCGGCCGTGGGTGCCGGACAGCCACGAGTAGCTGTCGGGCCGCGAGGCCCGCGCGTCGAGCCGGTCGTCGGCGCACAGGTAGGCCAACGCGCGGCCATCGGCCTGGCGCGCGCCCTGCGCGGCGTTGAAGGCCAGCGTCTCCAGCGCGTCGCCACAGGCCGCTTCGCCGAGGGCCTGGGCCAGCCGGGCGGCGCTGAACACGCCTTCGACGAGCGTGCAGGTCTCGTAGGCGGCGCCGGGGCCGGGCACGCCGTGCAGGCCCTCGTCGCCGATCAGTGCGCCGCTGGGCGTGGTGCTGGCGGCGAGCTTGCGCCGGGCTGCGGCCACGGCCGCCGACCCCGCGCCGCGCACCCACACCAGCGCGCGCAGGTGCTCGATGGTGTGCACCGCGTGGCCGTGCAGCGGCCTCATCGGCTCGGCCAGCGCGGCCGCGGCCAGGTCGTCGTTGGGGAAGGGGCCGGGCCAGGCGTCGAAGTCGTCCAGCAGCTCGACTGCGAAGGCCGCGGCCGGCGCATCGCCGCTGGCCTCGTGCAGGGCCTGCAGCGCATCGATCATGCACAGGCCGTGCGTCACGCCGGTCATGTCCTGCCCGGTGCGCTCGCGGCCGAAGAAGGGGCGCTGCGGGCCGTGCATCGAGCGGGTGTGGCGCACCGCGGCTTGCACCGCGGTCAGGCTTTGCGCATCGCCGCTGAGCTCGTGGTGGGCCAGCAGCACCAGCAGCGCACGCGACTGGGCCCACAGCTCGCCGTTCTCGGCGCCGCCGTGCGAATGGCGCAGGCCGGACGCGTAGATGCCGAGGTAGCCGTCGGCATCCTGCGTGGCGCGCAGGGCCTGCACCAGCGCATCGGCGCGGCGCGCGTGATCGGGCGCATCGGCCAGGTGCGACAGCATCAGGTAGCCCCACAGCCAGTGCCCGCGCGATTCGGCATCCCACCAGGCCCGGGCCTCGCCGCTGGCCGACAGGCGCCGGGCGAACAGGTCGTTGGCCACGTGCGGGCTCAGCGCATCGAGCCGGCCGGCAAAGCCCTGGTCCAGGTCGCGCCGCATCTGCGCGCGCATCCAGCCGGCGGGCCGCACCTGGCCCAGCGGCAGGCGGCGCAGCCGCGTCGGCGGGGCGATGCGCGGGCGATCGTCGACGCTCATGGGCGGGGCGCGGGGGCCGTTGCCGGCGATGCAGCGTCGTCGGGCGAGCGCCGCCAGACGATCGGGTTCTTGCGCGTGTCGATCACCTGCCCGGGTTGCGCGCCCGGGCACCATTGGTCGCGGTCGTTGGCCTGCACCGCGTTGAGCGCCTCCACCAGCGTCATGGCCTGGTCCATGTAGATCACGGTCATCACCGAGCGCGGCCGCGTGCTGCGGTTGGCGCCGGCCTTGTGGAAGGTCCAGCCCAGGTGGAAGCTCACGTCGCCCAGGTCGAAGGCTTGCTCGACGAACTCGAAGCCGTGGCGGGCCATGTTGGCGCTGATGCGGGCCTCGCTCTCGTCGCTGATGCCCAGCTGGCGGCCGAACTCGACCGACTGGCTGCGCGCGTAGAAGCCCAGCGGACCCATCTCGGCCGGCACCGGCTGCAGCGGGATCCAGGCGGTGATGGTGCGGTCGGTGGCCAGCGGCCAGTAGTACTGGTCGGCGTGCGCCGGGGTGATGCCGCCGCCGGGCTCCTTGTACAGGCTCTGGTCGTGGTACAGGCGCACGCCCTCGACCTGCAGCAGCTCTGCGGCGATGCGGCCCAGGCGCTGGCCCATCACGAAGCGACCGACCAGCGGGCTGCGCTCCCACAGGTTCATCACCTGCAGGAAGGCGCGGTCGTAGGTGCTGCGCTCCTCCAGCGGCAGGGTCTGGGTGTTGAGTTCCAGCGTCAGCCGCGTGATCTCGCGGCCGTAGTGCGCCAGCATCTCGCGCGGCAGCACCTGCCGCAGCTGGATGAAGCCGTTGGCGCGGAAGAAGGCGATCTGCTCGGCGCCGAGCGGGAACGGGGTGTCGAGGTCGTGGGTCATGTTCGAACGTTGATGAATCAGCGGGCGCAAGGTGGATCTGCGGCCTGGCCGGGCCGGTCGATCTGCGTGTCGGTCGGCCTGTCGGTCGGCCTGTCGGTCGGCCTGTCGGTCGGCCGGCCGGTTGGCGAGGCGATCGCCAGCGCCTGTCGGGCGGCCTCGAAGGCCTCGCTGGCCAGGCGCCACAGCGCCTCGGCCTCGGCGTAGCGATCGGTCGGCTCGCCGCGCAGCGGGTCGTCGGGCGGGTGCGGGCGCACCTGGGCGTACTGCAGCCACATCGTGTCGGCGCCATCGCCCACGCGCTCGGGCAGCAGCTCGGGGGCGAAGGGCAGCAGGTCGCCGGGGCCGGCGCCGTCGAGGAAGCCCTCGCAGCAGGCCTGCCACAGGCGTCGGAAATGGGCGGTGGCCGGCCCGGGGGCGTCGGCGGCCACCTGGATCGCGCCGCTGCTGGCGATGCGGCCGTGCATGAAGCGGGTGCGCTGAAGCACCGGGGCCAGTCGTGCCGAACGTTGCACGAACTCGCCGCCGTAGGTCAGCTCGTGGCCGGCGTACCAGTGCGACAGGTCGGCATTGAAGCGCAGCGCCGGAAAGCGCCGCACCCGTTGCAGCGTGCGCCAGATGTCCTGCGTCAGCGTCGCGCGGTGGGTCTCGACGAACAGCGGGTGGCCGTGGCGGGCGCTGGCCTCGAGCACCGCCGCCACCAGCCGATCGGCCTCGTCGTCGTCCTCGAAGCCGGTGCCCAGGTGCAGCGTGGTGGCCTCGACGCCCCGGGCGCGGTGCTCGCGCGCCACCGTGTCGGCCTGCGCGGGCGCGGTGATGCGCGCCATGCCGGTGGCCCGCAGCCCGGCGGCCTGGATGGCCTCGAAGCCATCCCAGTGCTGCACCGCCTCCCAGCCGTCGGCGCGCAGCATCGCCAGTTGCGCCGCCAGCGTGTCGCGGTGCCCGCGCGAGCCCGGCGGCAGCGCCAGCAGCGTGCCCAGGTTGAGGTCGCGCCGCAGCCGGGGCGGCGCGGCGCTGCCGTCGTTGAGGCGGTCGATGGGGCCGGAGGGCCCGGGACTCGGGGGCTTCGGCGACGAGGGATGCGAGGTCATGCGGATCGGCCTTGCGGAGCGTCGTCGGTCAGCGGTGCCCGCGCCAGGCCGACGATGGCCGCCGACCAGGCGGGCAGCGTCAGTGCTGAGCCTTGCACGCTGGCGCCGTTGACGGCGAGCCAGGCGCGCTCCGGACGGCCCGGCGTCGGCAGGTCGAAGCGCTGGGGGGCCTCGCCCAGGTTGAGCGCGACGACCAGGTGCTCGTCGCCGTGGCTGCGGCGCATCGCGAAGAGCGGCCCCTGGGCGTGCAGGATCTGCAACGCGCCGTGGCGCAGCGCCGGCGAGGCGCGCCGCAGCGCGAGCAGGCGGCGCGTCAGGGCCAATGTGGAATGGGGGTCGGCGGCCTGCCGGTCGACGGCCAGCGCGCGGTGGCGTTCGTCCACCGGCAGCCAGGGCATGCCGGTGGTGAAGCCCGCCTGGGGCGCCTCGGCCACCCATGGCATCGGCGTGCGGCAGCCGTCGCGGCCTTCGCGCCGCGGCCAGTGCGCGATGCCGAACGGGTCCTGCAGCTGGTCGAGGCGCAGCGACGACTGCTCGAGCCCCAGTTCCTCGCCCTGGTACAGGAACAAGGTGCCGCGCAGGCTGGCCAGCAGCACCAGGCACTGCCGGATGCGGCGCGCATCGCCCTGCGCCCAGCGCGTGGCCACCCGCGGCGCGTCGTGGTTGGACATCGCCCACGAGGGCCAGGCGGCGAGGCCTTCGCCCTCGTTCCACGGCTGCAGCCACCCAGCCAGCGTGGCCGCATCGGGCGCGTCGCCCAGCATCACGAACGAGTAGGCGGTGTGCAGCCGGTGCTCGCCGGCGGTGTACTCGATCATCCGCGCCAGGTTGTCGGCCGAGCCGATCTCGGCCACCGTCATCCGCTCGTGATAACGCTCGAACAGCGCGCGCACCTGCTCGAGGAAGGGCAGCGTCTGCGGCTGGCAGATGTTGTGCAGGTGCTGTTGCATCGCCGCCGGCACGTCGCCGCGGTGGCCGGGCGGCTGCGGCGGGTTGTCGCGCAGCTGCAGGTCGTGGCAGTAGTAGTTGGCGGTGTCCAGCCGGAAGCCGTCCACGCCGCGGTCGAGCCAGAAGCGGGCGATGCCCAGGATCGCCTGCTGCACCTCGGGGTGGTGCAGGTTCAGGTCGGGCATCTGCGGCAGGAAGTTGTGCAGGTAGTACTGCTGGCGCCGCGGCTCCCAGGTCCAGGTGGGGCCGCCCATCCAGCTCAGCCAGTTGGTGGGCGGGCCGCCGTCGGCGCGGGCGTCGGCCCACACGTACCAGTCGGCATGCGGGTTGTCGCGGCTCTCGCGGCTGGCCTGGAACCAGCGGTGCTCCAGCGCGGTGTGCGACCAGACCTGGTCGATCACCACCTTCAGGCCGAGTGCATGCGCCTGTCGCAGCAGCGCATCGAAGTCGGCCAGCGTGCCGAAGCGGGCATCGACGTCGCAATGCTCGCTCACGTCGTAGCCGAAGTCGCGCATCGGGCTGGGGTAGAAGGGCGAGATCCAGAGGCCGTCCACGCCCAGCGAGGCCACGTAGGGCAGGCGAGCGGCGATGCCGGCCAGGTCGCCGAGGCCGTCGCCATTGGCGTCGGCGAAGCTGCGTGGGTAGATCTGGTAGAGGGTGGCGCCGCGCCACCAGGGCTGGGACATCGCGAGGCAGGGGTCGCAAAACCCCCAGTATTCGGGGCCTCCCGGCTTCAAGTCTGGCCCGGAATGGCCCAGACTGACGGTATTTCAACCCTCTTGGCCGCCAGGCCTTTGCCTGGGGCGGCGGAGGACCAGACTTCCGGGGCCCGGACCAGACCATGAACATCCTGCGCGAATCGGTGGTGCATCCGCATGCATCGCTGCGTTTCCTGAACATGCGGCTGGAGGCCTTCCGTGGGCAGCGCCATCGGCATCACCATGCCGAGCTCACCTGGATCGAGCATGGCTCCGGCCTGCGCTCGGTGGGCGATGCCGTGCAGCCGTTCGACGACGGCGACCTGGTGCTGGTGGGCTCCGAGGTGCCCCACCACTGGCTCAGCGCCGCCGGCGTGCCGCGGCCGCGCGGGGCGCTGCTGCTGGCCACCACGGTGCAGTTCGCGCCCGACCTGTGCCTGCGACCGGCACTGCCCGAGCTCGGCCAGGGTGCGGCCCTGCTGCGGCGCGCACGCCGGGGGCTGCGCATCCAGGGCGGCACCCAGGCCCAGGTGATCCGCCACCTGCTGGCGATGCGCGAGGCCGACGACCTGGCGCGGCTGGCGCATCTGCTGGCCATCCTGTCGTGCCTGCAACTTGGCGGGGACGACCTGGTGCCGATCGCCGCCGGCGCCACGGCCCCTGCCGGGGGCGCCACCCTGGCTGCCGCGGCCGGGCCGGGCCGCACATCACCCGCCGATCGCGGCGGCGAGCCTCAGCGGCGCATCGACAAGGTGGTCGACTGGATGCATCAACGGTTGGCGCAACCCATCACCGTGGCGCAGGTCGCCCAGGTGGCCCATGTCAGCCCGGCGGCGTTCAGCCGCTTCTTCAAGCGCGAGGTGGGCCGCACCTTCACCCAGTACCTCAACGACGCGCGCTGCGGCGAGGCCTGGCTGCGCCTGCAGCACACGCGCGAACCGGTGGCGGCCATCGCGCACTCGTGCGGGTTCACGACGCTGTCGCACTTCAACGAGCAGTTCCGGCGGCGGCACGGCGTGAGCCCGCGCGCCCTCAGGTCCGAGGGCCGTCGGTCTGGGCGATGAAGCGCCGCACCGCCTCGAGGGCCTCGCGGCCCTGGGGCAGCTCGGCGTGGAACAGCTGCCACACATGCACCATGTGGGCCCAGGTCTGCAGCTGTGCTGGCGAGCCGGCGGCGCGGGCCCGGTTGACCCAGCGCCGTGCATCGTCCACCAGCATCTCGCACGCGCTGGCCTGCACCAGCGTGGGCGGCAGGCGCGTCAGGTCGCCATACACCGGCGAGAGGCGCGCATCACAGGGCCGCAGGCGGTTCTGCCACCAGACGAACCACAGCAGCAGCGTCTGCGGCACGCGGGTGAGCTTGCCGAACATCGGGCCGAGCATCGGATCGGTGGCCACGTTGGCGCGCAGGCTGGGGTTGACCAGCGTGGCATCGGTGGCCGGCGAGAAGGCCACCGCGCCGTCGGGTGCGCGCAGGCCGTTGTCGCGCACCCAGGCGATCAGCGACAGCGTGAGGTTGCCGCCGGCCGAGTCGCCGGCCACCCACACGCGCGCCGCGGCCGCGGCGCCCTGCGGGCCGTGGCCGAGCAGCCAGGCATAGGCGGCGCGGCAATCCTCGATGCCGGCCAGGCGCGGATGCTCGGGCATCAGCCGGTAGTCGATGGCGAAGACGGCGCCACCGGTCAGTCGCGAGAAGGCGGTGGTCAGCGGCCGGTGGCTGCGCGGGCTGCCCATGGTGTAGGCGCCGCCGTGGATGTAGAGCGTGCGCCGCGCGGGGTCGGCGCCGGGCGCCAGCACCCACTCGCCGGGCACCGGGGCGCCTTGCGCGCCAGGCGCCACCGGCGTGATGCTGCACTCGGGATCGGCCCCCGGGAACATGTCGTCCATGTAGCGGCGCAGCACCTTCAGGTGCTCGCCCATCGGCACGCCCTTCAGCACCTCGGCCACGCGGCCCAGCGAGGCCACCACCGCGTGATGCTCGGGCCCGGGCGGCTGTGCCGCGCCGATCGGCGGATCGGCCGGCCGGTCGAAGGCGGCGAGGTCGGGGCCGCGCAGCCATGCGCGGGCGATGGCCCACAGGGCCAGGGCCACCACGGCGATGGCCAGGCACACCGATGCCCAGGGGTGTTGCACGGCCAGGGTCCACAGGCTCACGTCATGCTCCTTGCGTGTCAGGGTTGCGGGCGATTGTCGGCCGACGGGGCGTGGCGCTTGGCGCGAGGCACCGCCGCCGTGGCGGCAGCGCTCAGCGGGCGGGCGCAGCCGGCCAGGTCAGCGTCACTCCACCGCCGCCAAAACGGCCCTGCCGGGTCAGCCGGTCGGGTGCCAGGGCGAACGCGAACAGCACGGCGCCCAGGCACAGCAGGACGACCGGCGGACCCATCACGATCTCGAACCAGCGCGGATCGGTCTCGCGGTCGCGGGCGCTTGCGGCGGCCAGATCGGCCTTCCACTGGTTGAAGCCCGCCACCGTCGCGGCATTCGGCGCGCCCGCGGCCCGCTTGCGGCTGCCCGGTGCCGAACCTGCGCCCGGCGGCTCCTCGGCAGCGGCCCTCTGGGCGACACATTCGCGTCGCGCGCGCAGCTTGCCGGGCAGTTCCACCAGGCGCTTCACGGTGAGGCCGAAGACGGTGATGCCGATCAGTGCGAAGCCGGTCGGGATCGATGCGAAGAGCAGGATCGCGAAGCGCTCCCACACGGCGCCCTGCAGATACTCGCGCCAGACGGCAGGCAGCAGCCGCGCACCCTCCTTCCAGGCCTGGTCCCACAGGTCGGCCCAGCCGGCTTCGCCCTTTCCGGCCCTGGCATGCACCCGCTGGACCCATGCCTTGTCGCCGCCCAAGGCCTCGTAGACGGCCTTGACCCAGCTTTCGAGCCCGTCTGCGTACCGACCCTGGGCAAAGGCGGGCAGGACATGGGTCTCGAGCAACTGCTTGACCTGCGCGTCAGGCAGCTGACCTTCCAGGCCGTAGCCCACTTCCACGCGCAGCATGCGTGGCTCGCGAAAGACGAACAGCACCAGGCCGCGGTCGTCCCGATCCATGCCGACGCCCCAGCGCGTGGCCGCCTGTTCAGTCCAGGCCTGCAGGTCGCCCTGGGGCAACTGGAGGTCGGTGTAGACCACGCCCTGGAAGAGCTCGATCGAGTGCAGCCGGGTGCTGGCTCCGCGCGCAAATTGCGGCGACGTGAGGCCTGCCTGGTCGAAGAACACGGTGCCGGGCTTCTCGGGGGTGGCCGGCGGCTCTGCCGCGCGGGGCGGCAGCACGATGAAGGCCAGCAAGGCGATCAGCACCAGCAGCGCCACGCGGCGCACCCGGCGCGGGTCCAGCGCCTTCACCTTGGCGAGCAACGGGTCTTCGGGCGGCGGCAAGGGTTCGGCGTCGAAGGCGCGGGGGGCAGCCGGGCGCGCTGTGCCGTTCGCTGGGTCTGGGTGGCCGGTCTTCTTGCGTTTCATGCGTCTGTCCCGGGCCACATGCGACCGAACGCTGATGGCCACCCTCGAGGGAGGCGTCGAACTCGTCCTTGTCGAATCGGGGCAAGCCACCGCCCGTCCTCGGGGGTCACCCAGGCGGCAGGCATTGCCTTCTCGCCGAGCCCCACATGGGCGGTTCCGAGACGTCGACGGAACCGCGGCGATGACGCCAATCTCGCGGGATGGCCTGTCCAGATCGGCAGGCCGATCGGGTCGGCGATACCAGGGGTGGGGCGACAGGCCCCGCGTTCCGCTTCAAGGGCGACGCTGGAGCCATGAGTCGTCGACCCCCTTGGTCCAGATCCGCGTGTTGAGATCGAGTTCGTTGACGATGCCCTCTGCCAGCGCAAACTGCGCGGCCATCTCCTGCACCGACTCGAGCGACGTGGTCTCGGCAATGCCGGGCTCGAACAGCGATCGCCCGAAGTGAACGGCCAGGTAGGCGCGGCTGTGCTTGAAGGCCAGGTAGATGGGCTTGTCGATGCGCCCTCGCAGCGCCAGGATCCGATCCATCATCACCGGGGTGAGGACGTAGCGGGCCTCGACCTCATCGGACGCGTAGACCGCGAAGGCCTTCGCGAAGGCTGGGTTCTCGAGCATGACAGGCCGCAGTCCCTCGCGGCTGCCGATCCGGTCCGACGGGGCGCTCTCAGGTTGCACGAGGGTGATACCGCGGAGCGACTTGTTGAAGTCGATGTGGAAGAACAGGCCATGAAACACCATCACGAGTCGGCTGTTCTTGCCCCCGGTGCTGTAGGTGCGGCGCACCTCGGCAGCCTCGAACGGCGTCTGTCCGATGGTGCCGTGGACGCGATCGTCGCTGCTGAAGCTGCCCTGGGTGGTGAAGAGGCCCGCCTCGTCGAAGTCGTGCCGGGCCAGCCCCGCAGTGGGCGAATAGGTGGCCGTCGGGCAGACGATGCGGAAGACCTCCGTTGCGATCTCGCGCTTGAAGCGTGACTTGTAGTCCGCGTGCGCCGTCATGCCGGGTAACAGGTACTTCACGACGGCCCAGGCCGCCCCGACGATGAGCAGCCCGACGGACGCCATACCCAGGACGGCCGCGGCAGTGCTCGACAGCCCCAGCGCGTTCGCGACGGTGTCGCCAAACTTGACGGCGGCGAAGGGCAGGCCGACACACAGTGCCGACTTTGTGATGTAGCGCTTGACCGAGGTTCGCAGCGACTCGAGCGCCGCGATCCGTGGCTCGAGCGTGTCATGGAAGAGCGCCTCGATGCGTTGCGTTGGCTCCATGACGGCTAGACCTTCGCGTCGGGCAGGGCTCGTTCTTCCGCTGAAGCCTCGAACAGACTCCTGCGCGGGAAGCCCAGCGGGCCGGCCAGCAGGTTCGCGGGAAAGACCTCGGTGGCGATGTTGAACGCGGTGGCCGCCGCGTTGAAGGTCCGGCGCGCGGCGGCGATCTGGCTCTCGACTTCGTTGAGCGAACGCTGCAAGAGCGTGACCGACTCGCTGGCCTTCAGTTCCGGATAGGCCTCCGCTCGCACGATCAGCCCGTGCAGCACGCCGGACATCTGTCGGTCGAGCGCCATGCGCCGCTCGGTGGGGGTGCCAGGCACCTGGGCCTGTTCGCGCAGCGTCGTGAGCTGGCTCAGTGTGTCCTTCTCGTGGCCCATGTAGGCACGCATCGCGTCGACGACTTTCGGAATGAGGTCGCAGCGCAGCTTGGCTGAACGTCCACGCTGCCCAGCGCGTTCTCGACGCCGTTTCGCAGGCGCACGAGACGGTTGTACAGCGACATCACGTACCCGAGCAGCACGATGACGACCACGGCGACGGCGGTGAAGAGGGTCACGGATGCTCCTGGAATGAGGGCAGGCGCGCGATTATTCCCAGGTTCGGCGCCACCGCTCAAGCCAAGCCGGATGCCGCCGGCCCGGACCCCTTGGCGGTGAGAGCCGAGTCGATGCCCGGGCGCGGGAGGCCTGGCAGCGGATGTCGGTTCAGGGTCGGCAGCTCGCCGAGGCGACATCGCTGGGATCACGCCCACCTGGTTGCGGTCGCGCCCTGCGAACCCACCGGCAAGCCAACGAGCGTGGGTGGCAGAAGGACGCGGGCTGCGCCGCGCGGCGCGATTCGCAACCAATGCGGCGCCCTGAGTGTGGCGCGCGGCGCGCGCCGGGTGGCCGAGCCCGTGGGGTCCACCGGCCGGGCTATGCTCGCAGCCCACGTCATGGCCCACACCCCCGCACCGGGCCCTGGGGCGCGAGGGCGTCGGCGGCGGCACGGGCCGCGTCGATCGCCTGCAATTCCAACCGAACCCGCTCGAGACTCCCGCATGCACGCCCAGGCCCGGCAGGTCTTTCGCATCGTTGTCGTGCTGGCCATGGCGGCCCTGCTGGCCGCGGCCGGGCGGGCCCACGCTGCGGCGCCGGCTGGCGTGGCGGCCGAGGGCTTCGTCGGCAGCGCGGCCTGCGCCGAGTGCCACCGCGAGGCCTATGCCCGCTGGCAGGCCTCGCAGCATGCGCGGGCGATGCAGCCGGCCACCGAGGCCACGGTGCGCGGCGACTTCAACGGGGCCAGGCTGCGCCACGGCGCCGTCGAGTCGCGCTTCTTCCGGCGCGACGGGCGCTTCATCGCGCGCACCGAGGGCCCCGACGGGCGGCTGGCCGACTTTGAGCTCGCCTACACCTTCGGCGTCGAGCCGCTGCAGCAATACCTGGCCCATGCCCCGCGGGGCCGGCTGCAGGCGCTGTCGCTGGCCTGGGATGCGCGGCCGCGGGCGCAGGGCGGCGGCCGCTGGTTTGCCCTGTACCCCGGCGAGGTGCTGGACCACCGCGACGAGCTGCACTGGACGCGGCGCCACCAGAACTGGAACTTCATGTGCGCCGATTGTCATGCGGTGAACGTGCGGCGCGGCTACGAGGCCGCCACCGACACCTTCGCCACCACCTGGTCGGAGCTGTCGGTGGGCTGCGAGGCCTGCCACGGCCCCGGTGCCACGCACCTGGCCTGGGCCCGGGCGCGCGGCACCGATCCCGCCATGGGCCTGACGATCACGTTCGACAAGACCCGCGCCAGGCGCTGGACGATCGACCCCATCCAGGGCCGGCCCATCGCGGCCTCGCCACCGCCCGCCGGCGATGCCGAGGTGCAGGCCTGCGCCCCCTGTCACTCGCGCCGCACGCAGCTGGCCGAGGGCTGGCGGGCGGGCGGTGCGCTGCTCGATCACTACCGGCCTGCGCTGATCTCGCCGGGGCTGTACCACCCGGATGGCCAGCAGCGCGACGAGGTGTACACCTGGGGCTCGTTCCTGCAAAGCCGCATGCACCAGCAGGGCGTGACCTGCGCCGATTGCCACGAGCCGCACGGCGGCAAGCCGCGCCGCGAGGGCAACGCGCTGTGCGGCGGCTGCCATGCCGCAGCCCGCTACGACGCGCCCGCCCACCATCGCCACGCCGGCAACGGCCCGGGCACGCGTTGCGTGGCCTGCCACATGCCCACCACCACCTACATGGGCATCGATGCGCGGCACGACCACAGCCTGCGCGTGCCGCGGCCCGACCTGGCTGCCGCCACCGGGGCCCCGGATGCCTGCACCGGCTGCCACCGCGATCGCCCCGCGGGCTGGTCCGCGCAGGCGGTGCAGCGCTGGCTGGGGCGGCCGGCCCAGGGGCTGCAACGCTTCGGGGCGGCCTTCGCGCAGGCGTGGCGTGGCCAGGCGGGCGGGCTGCAGGCCCTGGCCGAGGTGGCCGCCGATGCCTCGCAGCCCGGCATTGCCCGCGCCAGCGCGCTGGCCGGGCTGGCCGGCGCCAGCACGTCGGCGGGGTTGGCCCAGGCCCACCGGGCCACCGGCAGCGACGACGCGTTGCAACGCCTGGCGTCGATCGCGGTGCTGGCCGAGTTGCCCCCGGCGGCGCGCTGGCGCACGCTGTCGCCGCTGTTGTCGGATGCGCGGCGCGCCATCCGCATCGAGGCGGCCGGGGCCCTGGCCGAGGCGCCGCAGGCCGAGGCCGACCCGGCCTTCCGGCGCGCCGCGGCCGAGCTCGAGGCGGCGCACCGGCTGATGGCCGACCGGCCCGAGGCTCGCGTGGCGCTGGGCGCCTTCCTGGCCCGGCGCGGCCAGCTCGAGCGGGCCCGCGCCGAATACGACGCGGCGCTGTCGCTCGACCCGGCGTTCGTGCCGGCGGCGGTCAACCTGGCCGACCTGCATCGCCTGCAGCAGCGCGACGACCTGGCCGAAGCCGTGCTGCGGCGCGTGCTGGCCCCACCGAGCGCTCCGGGCTCGTCCGGCCCGTCAGGCCAGCCGGGCCAGCCGGGCCTGTCAGGCAAGCCGGGCCAGCCGGGCCCATCAGGCAAGCCGGGCCAGCCGGGCTCGTCTGGACCCTCCGGCCCGGGGCCCGATGCCCGGCTGGCCCCGGTGCACCAGGCGCTGGGCCTGGTGCTGACGCGACGCAACCGCCCGGCCGAGGCCCTGGCGTCGCTGGCCCAGGCGGCGCGGCTGGCGCCCGACGATGCGCGTGCCGCGTGGCTGCACGCACTGGCGCTGAACGGCCAGGGTCGCCGCGCGGACGCTCTGCGCGAGGTGGACCGAGGCCTGACGCGCCAAGCCGAGGACCGCGCGCTGCTGCTGGCCGCCGCCACGCTGCGCCGCGATGCCGGTGACCGAGCCGGCGCCGCACGGCATGCGCAACGGCTGGTGCAGCGCGATCCGGGCGATGCCCAGGCGCGGCAGTTGCTGGCCGAGCTGGGCGCCGCGGCTGGCGGTGCACCTCGCCGCTGATGGCCGGCCGCCAATCGTCTGCCCCGGCCCGACCCTGCCGCCGTCGCGGGTGAGTGCAGATCCCGAGGTGGCCCGGCGGGGCGATCGGCGAACATCGATCCGCCCGAACCGGGTGAACAGGCCAGGCCCACCGCGTGGGCCGGCCCGCCGCCAGCCTTCGCCACCCTGTGCAAACGATGGCCCCGAAGGGGCCCGGATCCCAAGGAGACAAGACCCATGCATCCCTCTGTTCTCGTCCTTTCGTGGCCCCGCCTGGGCGGGGTGGCTGCGGCAGCCGCCCTGCTGGTCGGCTGTGGCGGCAGCAGCACCAATGCGCCGTTCTCGCTGGCCGGCGTGGCCCATGTGGGCACGCCACTGGCCGGCAAGGTGGTGAGTGCACGTTGTGCCGTGGGCACCCTGAGCACCACCACGGCGGCCAACGGCGCCTTCACGCTGGCTTTCAACGACCACAAGCTGCCCTGCATGCTGGAGGTGGATACCGGCACCGCGGTGGGCAAGCTGCACGCGGCGGCTGCCGGCGCCGGCAGCGTCAACCTCACGCCGCTGACCGAGTTGGCGATGGCCCGCGCGCTGCGTGCCAGCCCGGCCGCCACCTTCACCGCCATCAAGAGCGATGGCGCACTGAGCGTGCCCGACACCGCTGCCGCCGGCAGCGCGGTGGCCGCCGAGGCCAACCGGCTGATGGGCTGGACGATCACCGCCGATCCCATGACCATGGCCATCGGCACCGACGAGGCCCGGGCGCTGGACAACCTGCTGGGCTCGCTGGCCAACGCCGGCTCGTCGCTGCCCAAGCTGGCCGAGGCCGCAGCGGCCGGCACCGCGCTGCTGGCCGCGCTGCCGGCCGAGGAGTCTCGCCCGCACGACAGCGCCCCCTATGCGGTGCGTGAGGCCGATGCCGCCGCCACCACCTTCGCCGCGCTGCCGGTGGCCACCGGCGATGCCATCGACGTCACCGCCACCCAGCGCCTGGCCGGCCGCCTGGCCTCGTACGACGCCAATGCCAAGAGCCCGTTCTCGGCCTACCGCATCGAGGTGCCGCCCAACTGGAACGGTGAGCTGGTCATGTATGCGCACGGTTATGCCGGCGAGGGCGCCACGCTCAACGGCACCGATGCGGCGATCCGCCGCCACCTGGTCAACAACGGCTATGCCTGGGCGGCCTCGAGCTACAGCAAGAACTCGTACGACGTGCGCGCCGGCGTCGAGGACACCAACAAGCTGGCGCTGGCCTTTGCCTCGCTCACCGGCCGCGCCGCGCCCTCGCGCACCTGGATCATCGGCCACTCGATGGGCGGCCATGTGGCCGCCGCCGCGGTGGAGGAAGAGACGCTGGCCACTGCGCAGAACAAGGTGCGCTATGCCGGCTCGGTGCCGATGTGCGCCGTGATGGGCGATGCCGAGCTGTTCAACACCATCGCCGCCGAGGGCCTGGCGGCGCAGACGCTGTCGGGTCTGGGGGCGGCGCTGCCGGCAGCGCTCACCGCCCGCCAGCGCTACCAGATGCTGCTGGCACCGGCGCAGAACCCGCAGTCCATCCTGCAGCCGGTGCACGACGCGCTGTTCAGCAACTTTCCCAACACCGGCTTCACGCCCAAGGCCGGTGCCGGCCAGCAGTACGCCAGCGTGCTGCGCAACCTGACCGGCGGCAACCGGCCGATGTTCGACATCGGCCTGTCCTACGGCGGCAGCTACGTGGGCGGGCCCTACCGCTTCTTCGGCGTGGACGGCATCCTCACTGGCATGCTCACCCGCTACAGCCTGGACACGCGGGGCATCCGCTACGTGATCGATGGCGATGCCACGGCCAGCGCGGCGCTCAATGCCGCCGCACCCCGCCTGGCGCCCGATGCCAATGTCAACCCGCTGCGTCGCGACGGGCTGCGCTGGGTGCCGCAGGTCAACGGCCAGCCCTATGCGCCGGTGCTGACCATCCACACCTTGGGTGATCTGTTCGTGCCGTTCAGCATGCAGCAGATCTACCGCCAGCGGGTGACCGCTGCCGGCCCCGCGCGGGCCGACCGGGTGGTGCAGCGCGCCATCCGCGGCGCCTCGCACTGCGACTTCACCAACGCCGAGATGGCCCAGGCCTTCGACGACATGGTCAAGTGGGCCAAGGCCGGCGCCCGGCCGGCGGGCGACGACGTGCTCACCGCCGCCACCGTGGCGGCGCCCACCTACGGCTGCGCCTTCACCCGCAACACCTTCCACCCGGTGGACGAGGCCACCGGCGGCACCCGCACGCTGCGCGGGTTGATCGCCCAGCTGGGGCAGAGCTGCCCGGCCAACTGAGCGGCCAGCGCAGGGGTCAACTGCCCAGCCAACTGAGCGGCCAACCGGCGTCCGGCTCAGCCTTGACGGCGTTGGACGCTCCGCTCACCCCCGGGGCGTGCGGTCGCCCTCGCCCAGGGGCCGCTGCATCAGCACCGTGTCCAGCCAGCGGCCATGCTTGAAGCCCACCGAGCGCAGCGTGCCCACCAGGCTGAAGCCGGCCGCCGAGTGCAGGCGCTGCGAGGCCAGGTTGGCCGAGTCGCCGATCACCGCCACCATCTGGCGCCACGGCCCGCGCTCGCAGCGCGCCACCAGCGCCTGCAGCAGCGCCAGGCCGATGCCCCGGCCCTGGCAGGCCGGATCGACGTAGACCGAGTTCTCCACCGTCGCGCCATAGGCCGGCCGCGCGCGGTAGGCGCTGGCGTAGGCATAGCCCGCCACCCGGCCCGCCTGCAGCGCCACCAGGTAGGGATAGCCGCCGGCCTGCAGCGCGGCGCGGCGCTCGGTCATCTCGGCCAGCGAGGGCGGCTCGAGTTCGAAGCTGGCGGTGCCGGTGCGCACCGCGTCGCCGTAGATCCGCGTGATGTCGGGCAGGTGCGCGTCGGCGCAGTCGATGAGGGTGAGAGCGTCGTGCATGCGCCATCATGCCTGGGCGGCAAGTTGAGAGCCGCCCCAGGCCTCTACGCCGCGCCGCCGTCCATGCGGAAGGTCTGGCCCAGCATCTCGGGCACCACCAGCGTGATGCCGCGCTCGGTGACGTGGAAGCCGCGGGCGCGGTCGGCGGCGGGGTCGACGCCGGCCTGGAAGCCGTCGGGCAGGCGGCAGTATTTGTCGATCACCGCGCGGCGCAGCGTCACCCGCCGGCCCACGGTGGCGTAGGGCAGCACGGCCGACTGCTCGATCAGCGAGCCCTCGTCGACACGCACCTTGGCGAACAGCACCGAGCGGCGCACCGTGGCGCCGCTGACGATGCAGCCGCTGGCCACCAGCGAGTCGATGGCCACGCCGCGACGGCCTTGCTCGTCGAACACGAACTTGGCCGGCGGCAGCTGCGGCTGCAGGCTCAGGATCGGCCAGCTGTCGTCGTACAGGTTGAGATCGGGCACCACCTGGGTCAGGTCCATGTGCGCCTCCCAGTACGCATCGATGGTGCCCACGTCGCGCCAGTAGGGCTCGCTGCCGACCATGTTGACGCAACTGCTGGCGAAGCGATGCGCGTACACCGGGTGGGCGCCGATGGCCGCCGGGAGGATGTCCTGGCCGAAGTCGTGGCTGGAGTTCGGGTTGGCGGCATCGGCGGCCAGCTGCTGCGCCAGGAAATCGGCATTGAACACATAGATGCCCATGCTCGCCAGTGCGTGCGTGGGCCGATCGGGCAAGGGCCGTGGATGGGCGGGCTTCTCGTCGAACGCGGTGATGCGGCCGTCGGCATCCACGCTCATCACGCCGAAGTCGCTGGCCTGCTCCAGCGGCACCTCGATGCAGGCCACCGAGAGCGCGGCGCCGCGCTCGGCATGCTCCTCGAGCATCACGCCGTAGTCCATCTTGTAGACATGGTCGCCGCCGAGGATCAGCACCAGCTCCGGGCGCTCCTTCTGCACGATGCCCAGGTTCTGCCACACCGCGTTGGCGGTGCCCGTGTACCAGCGCTCGCCATGCTGCTGCTGGGCCGGCACCACGTCGACGAACTCGCCCAGCGAGGTGGCCAGGAAGCTCCAGCCGCGCTCGATGTGGCGGATCAGGCTCTGCGCCTTGTACTGGGTGAGCACGCCGATGCGCCGCACGTCGGAGTTGACGCAGTTGGACAGCGCGAAGTCGACGATCTTGAGCTTGCCCGCGAAGGGCACGGCCGGCTTGGCGCGCCAGTCGGTGAGCTGTCGCAGGCGGCTGCCTCGGCCGCCGGCCAGCACCACGGCATAGGTGCGATGGGTCAACTGCGTCCGGGTGGGAACTCGCCGGGGCTGCGTGCTGGTCATGCCGGCCTCCGAGGTTGAACCTGCTCAGGGCAAGCTTGAGCGCCGATCGCCGCCGGGGCTTGCGCCGGGTCAAGTGCCCGGGTCGTCGCGAGGGCCAAGACGGCCACGCGTGATCTGGCACACATCTGGCCGGTGCCGCACCGGCCGTGCGGCCATGATCTCGCGCATGGCCGTGTGATGCCATCGGCCTATGCTGGAGACGACAAGGGGCAGTGCCCGCCGCAACGTGCCATCCAGGGCACCCGGACGCGCCCTTGAGCCCTGGGAGGATCCAGGGCAGGTGGTCGCGCGCAGGGGCCACCGATGCCGATGCGCCGACCGGGTGTCGTCAACCAGGAGGACCCCTCCATGTGCCCCATCGACCAACGGCCACAGCGCACCTTCGAAGAGCGGCTCGCCGATTTCTCGCCCGAGCTGAACCGCTTCATCCGGGTGGCCTGGAGCAACCGCATGGCCATCGACCTTCAGCACGCGACGCAAGGGGCCGACCAGCTGTATCACCTGTATCGAGGCCACATCGGTGGCCGTCAACTCGATCGCCAGGCGCTGCAGGTGTTTCTCGACCGCATGGTGAACCTCGCGGCCGGCCGCCACACGTTTGTGCAGGGCGGTGGTGAGGTCACCAGCCTCGACGACCTCGCCGACCCCGACGTGCTGGTGTCGCACCGCAAGCTCTGGAAGGCCTTCTACCATGTCGGCCAGGGCCATGGCGCCACCAAGCGGGTGTATGTGCATGCCACCGACATGGCGGCCGGGCTGAGGCTGATGGAAGCGGCGGCAGGGTGGCTGGACGAGATCCCGGGCTTCCTGAAGATCAAGATCTGCGGGCCGGGGGCGATCGACCGCAACGACACCATCGTGGCCTACCTCGATGACCAGTGGGCACAGGCCGAGCTGGTGCGGCGCTTCGAGGCGATGCTGCGTCAGGTGCCGGCCCTGGTGGCCGACCGGCTGCCGCCCACCGTGCGGCGCGTGGGCGCCGGGCTGGGCATCGCCGACGAGCCGCCCGAGTTCCATGTGTACAACGCGGACAAGGGCAAGCACAGCTTCGGCGAGTTCTATGCGTCGATCCTGTGGCTGGCCCTCTCCACCACGCCCGATTGCAAACTGCCCACGGCGGACGGTCGGCATCTGCTCGACAACGTGCTGTACGTGCTGCGCAGCCTGGGGGTCAATCCGCAGGTGCCGCACGAGTTTCCGGATCGCGAGCGTCTGGTCGAGTTCGACCGGCGGTTCAGGGCCATGGGCAATCAGGCCGTGGTGGCTCACCCGCGGCCCGCGGCACGGGCTCCGTCGGTGATGCAGATGATCGTGCCGGTGCGGGGCGTGGAGACGCTCGACATGACGTGATGGCGCCGCCCGCGCCGCACGCGGTGCGGGCGGGTCAGCGCTTCTCGGCCTGGCAGGGCGCGGCGGTCTCGAACGCCGAGGTGTTCATGCAGTGGCCTCGGGGGGCGTACTCGCCCATGTCGCGGGCGATGCTGTCGTGATCCCGGATGCTCTGCGCCGCGTTCGGGACGCATCGCCCTGGTGTCGGGCAGGCGATACGGGCTGGGTCAGGTCAAGGCTCGGCCAGATTGGGCGGGCACTCCAGCCGGCAAGCCCGGCACCAGGGCCTGCCCGGGTGTAACCTCGATCGCAGACGTTGAAAGCGAGGGTCACCATGAGCAAGCACCACGTCAACCTGGTTCGCACGATCTTCAACGATCCGCCCAGCCGCAACGTGCATTGGCGCGACATCGAATCGCTGCTCAAGCATGTGGGCGCCGAGATCGAGAACCTCTCGGGCGCGCGCATCAAGGTGCACCTGAACAAGCGCGAGGGCATCCTGCACCGGCCGCACCATGGCAACACGATGGACGCCACCGGGCTGCTGCATGTGCGCGAGCTGCTGGCACGCGGCGGCGTGACCCCGGCGCTGTACGAGGCGGCCGAGAACCACAAGGAGGCCTGAGCGCCCCCAGGGCCGGGCTGCGCCCAGCCCGCCCCCCGAGGGGGTCAAGAAACCTCGGGAGCGGCCCTTCGGATTCTCGAGAGCGGCTGGTCACAATAGGCGGGTGACCCCCGCCACCACCATGACCGACACCGCCGCCCCGGGCCTGCGCCTGTACCCGCACCTGCTGGCCCCGCTCGACCTGGGCTTCACCACGCTGAAGAACCGGGTGCTGATGGGCTCGATGCACACCGGGCTCGAGGACAGCCGCGACCTCACGCGCCTGGCCGCCTACTTCCGCGAGCGCGCCGAGGGCGACGTGGGGCTGATCGTCACCGGCGGCTTCGCGCCCAACGTCGTCGGTTGGGCCAAGCCCTTTGCCGGGCGGCTGGCCACCTCGGGCGCGGCACGCCGGCATCGGGTGGTGACCGATGCGGTGCATGCAGCCGGCGGCAAGGTGGCGCTGCAGATCCTGCACACCGGGCGCTATGCCTATCACCCATTGTCGGTGGCGCCGTCGAAGCTCAAGTCGCCGATCTCGTGGTTCACGCCGTTCGAGCTGTCGGCCCGTGGCGTCGAGCGGCAGATCCGCGATTTCGTCAACTGCGCGGTCAAGGCGCGCGAGGCCGGCTACGACGGCGTCGAGGTGATGGGCTCCGAGGGCTACTTCATCAACCAGTTCATCGCCAGCCACACCAACCGGCGCCGCGATGCCTGGGGCGGCGATTACAGCCATCGCATCCGGCTGCCGCTGGAGATCGTGCAGCGCACGCGCGAGGCGGTGGGGCCCGACTTCATCCTGATCTACCGGCTGTCGATGATCGACCTGGTGCCCGAGGGCAGCAACTGGGACGAGATCGTCACCCTGGGCAAGGGCATCGCCGCGGCCGGCGCCAGCATCGTCAACACCGGCATCGGCTGGCACGAGGCGCGCATCCCCACCATCGCCACCAGCGTGCCGCGCGCGGCCTTCGCGTGGGTGACCAAGAAGATGAAGGCCGAGTTCGCCGCGGCCGGCCTCAGCGTGCCGCTGGTGGCCAGCAACCGCATCAACACGCCCGAGGTGGCTGAAGGAGTGCTGGCCGAGGGCTGTGCCGATCTGGTCTCGCTGGCGCGGCCGCTGCTGGCCGATGCGGCCTTCGTCCGCAAGGCGGCGGCCGGCCGTGCGGCCGACATCGTGCCGTGCATCGCCTGCAACCAGGCCTGCCTCGACCACATCTTCAAGAACCAGCAGGTGAGCTGCCTGGTCAACCCGCGCGCCTGCCGCGAGACCGAGCTGGTCTACGCACCGGTGGCCGTGCCTCGCCGCATCGCGGTGGTGGGCGCCGGCCCGGCCGGCCTGACCGCGGCCACGCTGGCGGCCGAGCGTGGGCACCGGGTGCACCTGTTCGATGCCGCGGCCGAGGTGGGCGGGCAGCTCAACCTGGCCAAGGTCATTCCGGGCAAGGAAGAGTTCCACGGCCTGGTCGAGCACCTGGCCCGGCGCCTGCACGCCAGCGGTGCCGTGGTGCACCTGGGGCGGGCCGTGACGGCCGCCGATCTCGACGGTTACGACGAGGTGATCGTGGCCACCGGCGTGGTGCCGCGCGACCCGCGCATCCCCGGGCAGGAGCATCCCAAGGTGCTGAGCTACCTGGAGGTGCTGCGCGAGCGCAAGCCCGTGGGGCCACGGGTGGCCATCATCGGTGCGGGCGGCATCGGCTTCGATGTGGCCGAGTACCTGGTGGCCGACGGCCACTCGACGGCGCTCGACCTGGCCGCCTGGCAGGCCGAGTGGGGCGTGTGCGATCCGGCGCAGGCCCGCGGCGGCCTGTCGCCGCAGGGCCCGCAGCCCACCCCGCCGGCACGGCAAGTGGTGCTGCTGCAGCGCAAGCCCGGCAAGCCCGGGGGCGGCCTGGGCAAGACCACCGGCTGGATCCACCGCACCACGCTGAAGATGAAGCAGGTGCTGATGATCGGCGGCGTGAACTACGAGCGCATCGCCGACCAGGGCCTGCTGATCAGCCATGGCGAGAAGCGCGCCGACCCCGAGTGGATCGCCTGCGACACGGTGGTGCTGTGCACCGGCCAGCTGCCGCAGCGCACGCTGGCCGATGCGCTCATCGCGCAGGGCCGCTCGGTGCAGGTGATCGGCGGCGCCCACGAGGCCGGCGAGCTGGATGCCAAGCGCGCCATCGACCAGGCGGCGCGGCTGGCGGCGCGGCTGTAGGCGCCTCGCGCGCGCTCGCAGGACCTTTGCGCGCCGGCCGGTCCTTGACAACTGTTGTCAAGCCGACCAAGATGCCTGCATGAGCCGCCAAACGATGAGCTTTGCCTTGCCGGAGTCGATGCGCGAGTACATCGACAACCGGGTCGCCGCCGGCAACTACGGCAACACCAGCGAGTACA
>Ga0268298_10001741_pt1 | contig 24914 bp, 24 predicted proteins | sample WWTPWeurt_MetaG_FD_194462 | JGI IMG/M metagenome (GOLD analysis project Ga0268298, IMG submission 194462) | Activated sludge microbial communities from WWTP in Nijmegen, Gelderland, Netherland - WWTP Weurt | ecosystem: Engineered > WWTP > Aerobic digester > Activated sludge | place...
GGATTTCCGCTTTGTGTACGACAAAGAATGGGAAATGCTTTGCAATAAACTCAATGGCGCGGGCGTTCCGTCCCTGCAAGAGGAATGGCGCAAGACCTTTGGCAAGGTGGAGGAAGTTGTTGAAGCGAAACCTGCCAAAAAGAAACGCGCAGTCCGTAAACCTGTGGCAAAGAAAGCAAAAGCCAAGGTCGTAAAGAAGACCCCAGCAAAGAAACCGGCAAAACCCGCCTTGAAAGCAGCCAAGAAATCTGTGAAGAAACCAGCCGTAAAGGTTAAGGCAACGAAAAAACCTGCCTCCACAAAAAGGCCGACAGTAAAAGCCGTTGTGAAGAAACCGGTGAAGAAAGTGTTGGCGAAACCCATTTCAAAGAAGGCTGTTAAGCCAAAAGCGGCAACTGTTAAAAAATCCGCAGCAAAGAAACTTGCGAAGCCCAAAGCAAAAAAATCATCGAAGAAAAAGATTGGTAAGTAATGTTATTTCACGCTCCGAGGTTTGACCTCGGAGCAAATGTTTAAGGAGATCCATCATGACTCTCAAACTCTACTTCATCACCTTCATTGCCTTTCTGGGCATCGACTCGCTTTGGCTGGGGTTGGTTGCGCCATCGTTCTATCAATCGCAGATCGGATACATCATGGCCGAGAATCCCAATTTGTTGGCAGCCGGGCTTTTCTATTTGTTGTTTATCTATGGCATGGTGGTCTTTATCGTCGAGCCGGGTGTGCGTGAGCAGACTTTGACCCAAGCCGTGCTGCGCGGCGCGTTATTTGGTTTGGTGACCTACGCCACCTACGACCTGACCAATCTTGCCACGCTGGAAGGTTGGCCGGTGCTGGTGACCGTTGTAGACTTGGTCTGGGGAACGGTCTTGAGCGCTCTGGTGACGTTGGTCAGTGTTTGGGCGGGGAAGAGGTTCATTAAGTAGGTACTGCTGCGAGGTCCAGATGGATGCGCGTAGGCAGGTTAAAGCGAGATGAATAAATGGCGCTGTTCTCCCTACAAATTCCATACGAAACCATGATAATCTGACATTTGTCATTGACTTGGTTTTTGAAACGTACTATACTCATCGTCATAGAGGTACGCCGCTATGGATATTTTTTACGGAGCCCCCCTGTTTTGTTGATGCAGACACGCGATATAACCGCGTGTCTTTTTTTATACCCCAACCCAAAAGGAGACTTTTGACATGGATTACGGACTGATCGGCAAGCTCGAGAAGGCAAAGCGCTATGCGGAGGATCGCAAAAGGTTCCGTTTCAACCAGTTTGACCTGACATTCCATGGTGATAATAACGAGCACCACGTCTCGTACGCCAACGGCACGTTTAGTTGTGATTGTGAATTCTTCCTGACCCATAAACGCTGCGGTCACTCGATGGCCCTTGAGATCCTGCTTAAGGATATGATCGTCGAAACCGTCGAAGCTTGATGACAATTGAATAATCGGACTGCCCTCCGCGCCCTGCGGGGGGCAGTTTTTATTCTCATTAAATCTTAAAGTTTATCGGGTACAATTTTGCGCATGAATTCAGGATTATCACGTAGAGACTTTCTAAAACTGGGCGGGCTGGCCCTGAGCGGGTTGGCGTTTTCACCTTTTGTGCCCGGCCTTACGGACTTTAACGATAGTTTTATCGTCCGGATTGGCACGGCCGAGATGCCCGTTCGCAAAGAACCGACCGATGATAGCCGCATTGAACTGACCTGGTACCGTGACGAACTGGTGCACGTGTACGAAGAAGTCACCGCCGAATGGCCCGCGCACAACCCGGTTTGGTATCGGGTTTGGGGTGGGTACATGCATCGGGGGCGCCTTCAACGGGTGAAGACAATCTACCAGACCCCGCTGGATGTCATCCCGGAAGGGAAGCGTTTGATCGCGGATATATCCGTGCCTTTCACTACACCATATCGGTACTCCAAGGCATTCGGCTGGCAACCGTTGTCGCCGCCGCTGTATTATGGTTCTGTGCATTTCATCGAAGCGGTTGAGCAGGGCCCTGAGATGGCTGATTACCGCGGCCCCTGGTACCGTGTGTATGATGAATTGGATTCCAACGTTCAGTATTACGTTCCGGCCATACACATGCGTGTCTTTCCGCAGGACGCCATGGATCCCATTTCGCCGGATGTGCCCTACGAGGATAAACTGATCGAGGTCAATCTCTCGACCCAGGTCTTGTACGCATACGAGAATGGCAGCCTGGTTTTCCAGACCAATGTCGCCTCCGGGGTTCCCGGCGACCCGACCGGCGGCGCCGGCATTCCCACCACCACACCCGCCGGAAAATTCTCCATTCTGGATAAGGTCCCAGCCAAACACATGGGCTTCAGCTATTTCGGCAGCCAGACCACAGGCAATCTGTTGGCCGACGCCGATAACTACGTGTTGCCCGGCGTCCCCTGGACCTCTTTCTTCACGCCACTCGGTCACGCCTTTCATGGCACGTACTGGCATGAGAACTTCGGTACACCCATGAGCCACGGCTGCATCAACATGCGCAGCAACGAAGCCAACTGGCTTTTCCGCTGGGTGCGTCCCATCCATAACTTTGATCAGACCGCCACACGCGGCCTGGGAACCGCTGTCGAGATCCATTATTAATTCTGGATATCCTCTTTCAACCCAATCCACCCTACGAGATTTCATTCCTCCCATGCCCAACCTAGACTGGAAGCAAAAGCATCTTTCTCCGCCGATCCCTGCTTCTATTATGCTCGATTCGATCCTCTACCCGAAAGGGCGCGGCTACCCCAGATCCCTGCCTGATGGACGCGTGATCCTTGGGGATAACCTCGCCGTGATGGCGTCCTTGTTACCCGAATACGAAGGACGAATAAACTTGATTTACGCAGACCCGCCGTTCTTTACGAATCGGAAATTTTCCGCCCGTGTTGGCAGGGGGGAGGATTCGCGCAAACCAGCCAAATGGAAATTAGCAGAGGGATACCACGACTCATGGGATGATATTGATTCCTATTTGCAGTTTTTGTATGAGCGTTTGTCTTTGATGTACCGCCTGCTTGCGCCGAATGGGACCTTGTACCTGCATCTCGACTGGCATGCCGACGCTTATGCCCGCCTTATCCTCGACGAGATCTTCGGCGCCGAGAATTTCATCAATGAGATCATCTGGACCTATCACGGCCCGTCGCCGATCCGCACAGCCTTTAACCGTAAGCATGACACCATCCTGATGTACGTCAAGAACAAGGATTATGTCTTCAATGTAGACGATATCCGCGAGCCATATAACCCCAACACCCTGGCTACTTTCAAAGCTTCACCCAAGGCAGGCTTTGGCAAGGTCCCGGACTTGGAGCGTGGGAAGGTTCCCGAAGATTGGTGGTATTTTCCTGTGGTGGCGCGCTTGCACAACGAGCGTACTGGCTACCCCACCCAAAAGCCGGAAGCCTTGATCGAACGCATCATCCTGGCCTCTTCGAACAAGGGCGATCTGGTGGCAGACTTTTTCTGCGGTTCTGGTACCACGTCTGTGGTTGCGGCCAGGCATGGACGGCGTTTTATCACCTGCGATGAATCCGTCCGCGCGGTGAACACGGCTCGTTCACGTCTCGCAGAAACGAGAGCGGTTTTTACTTTTGAGCGGGACTCCAAATTCAAGATGGAGTCTGCTACAAAATCAAAAAAGATCAAGGTCAAAATGTTGGATGGTCTTGTATCGTTGAAGACTTCGCTGGATGTGGATTTTTGGGAAGTGGACCCGGAATGGGATGGGAAAACCTTCCGAAGCGCCGCACAGGCTCAACGTCATGTGCGAAGCGGGGAGATCCCCATGGAATTAAAAATAAAAATCGGAGGCAGGGTCTGCATCCGATTGATCACTGTGGACGGAAAACAATTTCAATTAAATGTCTAAGCGATAGCCGACGCCGCGAATGGTCTTAAGGAATTTGGGGTTATCGGGGTCGAGTTCGATGGCGCGGCGCAGCCACGAGATGTGCACATCGAGCGTGCGTGTGTCGCCGGTGTAGTTCGTCTCCCAGGCTTTCTTGAAGAGGGATTCACGTTCGACCACTTCACCATGTTTGTCCATCAATAGATTTAAAAGTGTGACGAGACGCGGGGTGAGTTTTGTGCTTTTGCCCAAACAGCGGACGCGCCGTTTTTCCAGGTCAAGGCGGATCGGGCCAACGTGCAGAACATTCTTGCCATCGCCGGGCAGCAGCGGCTTGATGCGGTTCGAAAGTTTTTGCACGGTGAAGGGCAGCACCAATACGGCATCGGCGGCGTCCTTGCTGACCTCACGTTCATCTTCGAGGATCAGGATGATGGGCATCTTGGCGTCCTTCTCCCGAATCGACTGGCAGATGCGCAACCCCGTACTGCGCAGGGAGGCCGCATTGACAACGACAAGACTCGGGCTGACTTCCTTCATTAGGGAGATCGCCTTGTTGCCGTTCTGTGCAATATGAATATCAAAACCCTTCTTCTGCAGGTCGGCAGCAAAAGAAGGGATCTCAGCGTGTTTGGCTTCTATGACCAAAAGTGTGGTGGTCTTCATGTAATGGATTGGATGTACTTGTTTTCTTAGTGAAAATTCAAAGAACGTTTTGTTAAGGTGGATTCATTATACACCAAATCTTAACGAATCTTTTCAACCCTTGGTACTATTGGCATGAAAGAAGATAATATTGCATTTTTTATATGACGCTGATTGTTTCTTGACTTTTTGCGATTTACTTGGTAATATCGGCGGGCTCTAATAACCGATGCGGGGTGGAGCAGTGGCAGCTCGTCGGGCTCATAACCCGAAGGTCGCAGGTTCAAGTCCTGCCCCCGCTACTATAAAAGCCAGAGTCCTTTGGGCTCTGGCTTTTATTTTCATATTATACTAACGCCTGCCAATGCCAGAACTGACTGATATTTCCAAGTAGAAGAGTTAAACGAGATATGCGATCGCTCCCCCGCACCATGAAGACCTTTAAACCAGGAAACCTTATACCGCTTGGTATTTCTGTGTTGCTGGTTGGTTTGTTGTTTGCCTGGCAGGGAAACAAGGGCTTTTCTCTGGGAGATGAAGGGTTTCTTTGGTATGGCGCCCAGAGAGTCATGCTGGGTGAAGTGCCGATCCGCGATTTTATGGCATATGACCCTGGGCGTTACTATTGGTCGGCGGCGATCATGAATGTATTGGGCGGAAATGGAATCATAAACTTACGGATCGCCAGTGGGGTATTTCAGGCGCTTGGTTTATTTGCGGGTACGATCTTGATATTTAAACTCTTTGAAGAGAAACAAAGGGATTGGCTGTATTTGGCGTTTTCAAGTCTGATTTTGTCGTTGTGGTTTTATCCACGCTTCAAATCATTCGATATTTCCATGTCCATCCTGCTGATTTATGCCCTTACTCGATTCATTGAGGCCCCGACGGTTAAAAATTACTTTATTACAGGGATTTGGATCGGATTGGCGGCGGTGTTCGGACGAAATCATGGCATGTATGGTGTCGCAGGATGCCTTGGTGTAATTGTGTGGTTGAACTTGAAGCGGAATTTAAGTAAGGATTGGCTCAAAGAATGGGTTGCATGGGCAGCGGGGATTGTAGCGGGTTTTCTTCCGGTAATATACATGCTTTTGTTTATCCCCGGCTTTTGGCCCCCGTTTTGGCAAAGTATCCTTTTTCTTTTCGACCAAAGATCAACCAACCTTCCTTTACCGATCCCCTGGCCATGGTTGGTAGATTATGCGTCCCTTTCTTTTTTGGATGGTATGCGAGCGGCTATGCTTGGCCTGTACTTTGTGGGTCTGCTATTGTTTGGCTCAATATCTTTAGGGTTTGTTTTTTATAAACGACTTAAGAACCAGTCTGTGCCCGCATCTTTGGTGGCATCCGCGTTTTTGGCCTTTCCCTACGCTCAATACGCTTTTTCCAGAGCAGACGCCGCACATTTGGCCCAGGGAATCTACCCTCTATTAATTGGCAGCTTATCTCTCCTGGCCGCCCGGTCTGTAAAAGCGAAATGGCTATTGCTTGTGGGTTTATTGGTCACCGGGTTCGGAGTGATGTATGCCGTTCAACCCGGTTGGCAGTGCATTACGGGAAAATGTGTAGAGGTGGAAATTGCCGGAGATGTAATTCGGGTGAGGCCGGCGGTCAAACGGGACCTGGATTTGATCAAGCAAATGGTCGACGAATACGCCCCGAATGGACGTAGTTTTCTGGCTGTTCCGCTGTGGCCCGGAGCTTATGCGATGATGGAAAGACGCTCGCCCATGTGGGAAAACTATTCATTTTTTCCGCGCACTCCTGAATTTGAGCAGACCGAAGTGGAGCGTATCAAAGATGCCAATCCTGGCGTTGTGATTATTTGGGATTATGCCTTGGATGGGCAGGACATGGTTCGATTTAAGAACACTCACCCGGTTGTGACCCAATTTGTAATGGATAATTTCACAGATTTGCCAACAGACTCTGATTCAGATATCCTGATCTATGTATCTGGTCAATAAATTTTCAAAATAGGTTAAATATGCTTCCTGAACAAATTCAATTATCAGTAGTGATCCCGGTCTATCATGCGGCTGAGATCCTGGACGAACTTCACAGGCGCATTCAGGAAACCTTGAAAGGGTTGGGGATCACCTACGAGATCATTTTGGTGGATGACGCCAGCAAGGATAATTCCTGGGGGAAGATCGTTGAACTTGCAAAGCAGGATGCTCATGTTCGCGGGTTTAAATTAAGCCGTAACTTTGGCCAGCACCATGCCTTGACCGCTGGGCTGGATTTTGCACAAGGCGATAAGGTCCTGTTTATGGACTGTGATCTTCAAGACAGACCGGAGGATATTCCACTTCTGCTTGAAAAACATAATGAGGGATTTGATGTGGTAATTGTAAAGTGGAAAAATCGAAATGATATTATTCCGAAAAAAATTACAGCTATTATGTTTTACGGGATATTATCTTGGTTTATGGGTTATCGATATGATCCGGGAATTCGTAGTTTTCGCATTCTTTCACGTATTGCGGCCGATGCATTGAAAAGTATGAGAGAACAAATGCGGTCTATTGGCCCAATGAGTTCATGGCTAGGATTTGATACGGCTTACCTTGAAATTGAGCGTAGTATAAGAGCATCAGGTGCTAGTTCGTATGATTGGAGAAAACTTTTCAAGTTAGCGTCTACTCTGATTATTTCTTCATCTGATAAGCCGCTGAAGATATCCATTTGGGTTGGTTTTTTTATGGCGTTCACATCTTTTGTTTTGGGTGGGTATTTATTTGTGCGCGCTCTTGTGTTGGATGTTTCTGCGATGGGATGGAGTAGTTTAATTGTTTCATTGTATTTTATTGGAGGATTGGTTTTGATCAATTTGGGAGTGATTGGAGTCTATTTAGGCAAGGTTTTGGATGAAACCAAATCTAGGCCAATCTATGTTGTAGCAAAAACTACAGAGAGGCTTTTGTAAAATATCCATATAAATATATTTTGGAACAACTTATTTATGCGAGTAGCGATATTGCAATCAAACTATATTCCTTGGAAGGGATATTTTGACATCATCGGCATGGTGGATCTGTTCATTTTCCACGATGATCTTCAATATACAAAAGGTGACTGGCGAAACCGAAACAAGATCAAGACGAAGGAAGGAGCCAAATGGATCACGATCCCCTGTGGCACGAGTGAGAAGCGGCTGATCTGTGATGTCAAATTGACGGATTTCTCATGGCAGCTGGATCACTGGAAGAAGATGGAAGTGTCTTATCGTGATGCTCCTTACTTTACGCTCTACGAAGATTATTTTCGTTCCATGTGGCTTGGAAGGAAATGGGAAAACCTGAGTGAACTCAATCAGGTTTTCATTCGTGATATTTCGAAGGACTTCTTGAAAATCAATACTGAATTTGACGATTCCCGCCGGTATGGGCTTAAACTTTCAAAGGGCGAGCGAGTGATCGAGTTATTAAAGAAGGCAGGTGCGTCCACTTACCTTTCTGGTCCGGCTGCCAAGAATTACTTAAACCCCGACGATTTTGTGAAGGCAGGTATTGAGTTGGAGTGGATGGATTATTCAGGGTATCGGGAATATCCGCAGGCACACCCGCCATTTACGCATGCGGTCAGCATCGTCGATATGCTTTTCAATTTGGGGCCACAAACGGTTGAGTATATGAAGTTTCAACAACACGGAAGTTCAGGAGTGGCTTCATGATACGGCCTGCGTGGGAGAAACGCGGGCGAATTCTTGAGCCGACCCCATCACTTTCCTGGCTTTCGTCCAGTGCTGGTCCGTGTTTTGTGCGCATCCATCCGGAGAATGCACATATAGCGCAGATCTATGTGACAGGCCGTGACGAGTATAAGCGGTCGAACATTGGATTGGTCACCTTTGATCTTCAGACAGAGAGGGTGCTGGATATTTCTACAAAACCGGTGCTAAGTTTGGGAGAAAAAGGCAGTTTTGACGAGAATGGTACATCGTATCCTTATATCGTTTCACATGTAGGAAAGGATTACCTTTACTATACGGGCTGGATCCAGGGAGTTCAAGTCCGTTGGTACAACGACCTGGGCATTGCAGTCAGTTCTGATGGAGTCAACTTTCAACGCCTCTCCCGCGCCCCGGTGCCGTTGCGCAGCGACCTGGATTTTATCGGGATCGGATCCACTTGTGTAATTAAGCATGATGACATCTGGTATATGTGGTATACCCGTTTTGATCATTGGGGCGATCTACCGGGTGAGCATGAGCACTACTACAATATCAAACACGCTGTTTCCAAAGATGGCTTGAACTGGAGAACATTTCCCCGCGTGTGCGTTGATTTCGCAGACCAGGGGGAGTATGCTATTGCCAAGCCTTGTGTCTTATGGCTGCAAGAACGGTTTGTTATGTGGTATTCCCATCGCGGTGAGTCATATCGGGCGGGGTTGGCCACATCGCCTGACGGCCATGTTTGGAGGCGCATGGATGAACGAGTGGGTATCCAGCCTTCTGATGAGGGGTGGGATAGCGAAATGTTATGCTATCCATTTGTATTGGCAAATGGGGATGATTTTTTTATGTTTTATAACGGCAATGGTTATGGATCTACGGGGCTGGGGCTGGCCCGTGCCAGTCGATCAACAATCATGGAAATGATCAATGCATAAAAATAACGCAAACGAAACGATAAATGTCTTAATCATGGCGGTGGGCTCTCCGCTTGGGCAGAGTATATTGAAAGCTGTTCGCAATAGCTCTTTGCCCGTAAATATCCATGCAGCGGATATTGGACCCCTTGCTGCCGGTTTGTATATGGAAGGCGTTACAAAGGTGATCCTTCCGCTTGTCAAAGACCCTGCGTACCCTCAATTCCTGGCGGATTATGTGGTACAGAACAAAATCCGGGTTATTTTTCCGACCATTGCCGCAGAACACGATTTTTTTGCAAAACATTCGGATGAGTATTTGAATCTAGGTGCCCATGTCGTGTCCTGTGACCCCGAAGTCTTCCGAATTTGTAATGATAAATATCTTTCAATGGAATTCCTAAGGAGTCGCGGTATTACTGCCCCTGATACCGTCCTGTGTTCTGATGAAGGAGAGGTTGCCGGGTTTCTTGCGAGAAATCAATTTCCGGTCGTTCTTAAGCCGCGTTTTGGTGCTTCGAGCAATGATGTCTTCATTGTGCGCGACCCGGAGCGCTTGCGCGGTATCCTTAAGGCATATCCGCTTGATCATTTTGTTTTACAAGCCTATCTTGACGATCCGGAAGACTATACCATTGGTGTGTTTGTGACTCAGGATCGCAGTTATCAGAATACATTTGTCATTCGTAGAAATCTTAAGTTTGGGCTGTCGTATAGCGGTGAGATTATTGAGAACGAAGACATTTCGAAGCATTGCCTCGAAATTGCAGATGCTCTTAAATCGACATTCTCCATCAACGTTCAATTGAAGATGGTAGCTGGAACTCCATACACGTATGAAATAAACCCGCGCCTCTCAAGTACAACCAGCGTGCGGGCGCATTTTGGATTTAATGAGCCGGATATGATCTTGCGTGACGCGTTGGGCTTTGAACCTGTCAACCCGCGCATCGCCAAAACCAGGGGGATCTTCATGCGCTATTGGGAAGAGATCTATCTGGAGGGCGAATGATCGTTGGACTATATGCGGATTTGCACTCCAACTTTCCCGCCATGGAAGCAATGTTCGCCGCGGTTTCCGGCCGGGTGGACCGTTGGCTTTGTGCAGGCGACTCAGTGGGATTGTTTCCCCAGGTCAATGAAGTCCTGGACCTTCAACGCCAACAAAATGTAACCGCCATTCGAGGAGATCATGAAAAATTTCTGCTTTCTGGCGCATCCATGGAATACAGTTACACTGGCAATCAAGCATTGATAGTACAGCGTGAACAGATTTCAAAGGAAAACCGGGAGTACATTTCGAGTCTTAATGATGCAGAGTCCCTTGAGATAGATGGGTTGTATATTTATCTGACTCATGGATTGAACAAGGATGACGAGGGGAAGTACATTATCAAACAGAATGAACTGGATGCACGGTATTCCGGTTTTGACTTTGTTCTGTTTGGGCATACACACCTTGTGACGGTTCTGTATGGCAGGAGTGTTATTGGGTTGAATCCTGGCTCGGCAGGATTTCCAATTGATGCTGGCAGGCGTCCAAGCATCCTTCTTCTTGATACGCACCGCCGGACATTCGAGTTCGTCAGATTTGACATGGATACCAGCGTCCTATCGGCCAAGGTACGGGAGGCCGGGTATAATCCCAAACTGATAGACTATCTAGATAATCACTTTCAATGGAAATAGCAAAAAATGTATATTGTTGGAGCGAGTACTCTTGGCGAGATCGTATTAGGCATTATGAATCGTATGGGTGGGGAAGTAACAGGGTTTTATGACGATGTATATGAAGGGAAATATTTTTGCGAAAAGCCGGTATTGGGGCCAATTCGCGATTTGGCGTTGAATCCAGATGTTTTGCAAAAGGGGGCGGTTGTGGCTATAGGCGATAACGGAAACCGGCGTAAGATCTCTGAGGATATTCGGGCTATGCAGGTTCCGCTTGTTAATGTGGTGGATGCCAGGGCGACTTTGGAGTTGACCAGTCGGATCGGATCTGGAAATTTGATCATGGCAGGGGCCTACATTGGCGTAAAGACCATTATCGGCGATGGTAATCTGATATTTCCTGGAGTTTCCATAACACATCATAATACCGTTGGGAATTATAATTTTTTCAGCCCGAATTCTTCCGTTGGGGGGTATACGGAGATCTCAGATGAATGCAAATTCTCAATGAACTGTGTAGTGGCGCCATATATCAGGATTGAATCAGGAGTATCCACTCAACCGGGCTCATATTTGAGTGGACACAAGTCGATCTAGTTTTCTAATTAAAGGTACTTATGAATTTATCAGAACCAGACCGGGCTGCAACTGTTAATCGTTATCGATCGCAATATGCGAAATATGGATACTCTCCAAAATCCCTGGGGTGGGATAAGGGAAAGCAGGATATTCGTTTTGAGGTGTTGGCGGGTTTTTTTGATTGCATGGGAAAATCCATTTTGGATATTGGCTGTGGATTCGGCGATCTAAATCGAGTCCTTGAAAGATCCTGCGGGGAGGATTACACGTATCTTGGTATTGACCTGGTGGAAGAGTTTGTTCAGGAGGGCCGCCGCCGATATAGAGGCCAGCATATCCAATTTGAAGTGGGTGATTTCATGGATCTGCGCTTCGAAAGGGATTTTGATATTGTTCTTTCCTCTGGAATTTTTAATCATAAATTTGAGGAAACGGATAATTATCGATTTATTATGGACGTCCTTGAAAAATCAATGCGCTTGGTACGCGAGGGGGTGGCTTTCGATTTTTTGTCCGATAAAGTGGATTTTCGGCACGCACACACATTTCATAGCAGCCCTGAAAAAATAATATCGATGGGATATCAGTTATCCCGTAATGTTGTGCTGAGAAACGATTATTTTCCGTTTGAGTTTTCGCTATGTTTGAAGAAGGACGATGGCTTTCTACCTGAAGATACGATCTTTCTAGAGTGGAAAAAGAGAGCCAATTACAGGGGGGATTAAAAAGGATGTGCGATATTTTGCAACAAAGTTTTGAAAGGAAGAAATAATGAAGCAGTGCCTGGTTTGTAAATCTGGCTTTAGCATATCTGAAACACATTGTCCGGAATGTGGTGCCTACCCGGAAACCATGGATGGTTTTGCCGTCTACGCGCCTGAGATGGCGCGTGATGGAAATGGATTTAAGGCGAGTTTTTTTGAGATATTGGCACCTCTTGAGGAGGCAAATTTTTGGTTTCGGGCGAGGAACCGGATCATAATTTGGGCCCTCAAGAAATACGCATCAACCTTTCAGAATTTTTTGGAAATAGGGTGTGGTACAGGATTTGTATTATCAGGTGTTGGTCGTAATTTTCCGAACGCGAATTTGAGTGGAAGCGATATTTTTACTGATGGCCTTGTTTTCGCCTCAAAACGGTTACCCTCGGTAAACCTTATGCAGTTTGATGCAAGAAATATCCCTTTTGTGGATGAATTTGATGTGGTGGGGGCCTTTGATGTGCTTGAGCACATCAAAGAAGATGAAACCGCCCTTAGTCAAATTTACAAGATATTGCATCCGGGAGGGATTGCGCTGATCACCGTCCCGCAGCATATGTGGCTGTGGAGTGAAATTGATGATTATTCATTCCATGAGCGACGTTATTCTTCAAAGGAAATCGAGGGGAAAGTAAAAGCAGCCGGATTTAAGATATTAAAAAGCACTTCATTTGTGACGTTGTTGTTGCCTGTGATGATGCTGTCCCGGTTGTTAGTGAGAAGGAGAATTGGCTCCGATCCCTCTGCTGAATTGAAATTGAACCCGTTCATAAACCGTGTCTTTGAATTGATTTTATACTTGGAATATTTTGGCGTCCAATTTGGTATGGATTTCTCTATCGGTGGATCTAGATTGCTTGTTGCCCAGAGAGATTGACGGCATGTCCTCAATAAAGTTGAATCTGAATAACTATAAAACATCCACAATCTTGTATTGTTTGATCTTTGTGGTATTTTTTTACCCTTATCTTATTTTGGGAGAAGTAATTACACCTCATCGGCAGTCACTCGAATTGGGTTTAGCGGATATGGAGCAGGACCGAACGCACATTGAGAATCGGAAATTTAGCGATTTTACAAGTAGCTATATACCCGAAATTCGCAGCCACTTGGCAGGGGCAAGATCAAGTTGGCTCGCATTATGGGATAGTAATAATGAATTAGGACGCCCACTCTCTCAACTGGCGGGCTTTAGCCCGGCTTACTTTCCCTCCTGGCTTCTTTCGAAATTCACGAGCGATCCCTGGAAGTATATAACCGTTTTTTCACTCTTAATTTGCTTCCTGACAGGCTTATTCATACTTTTATTTTGTCTTGAGATGGGTATTCATCCTGTTGCAGGACTGATTGCTGGCATAGGAATAGCCTTATCTCCACAGATCGTTTATTGGTTGACCTTTCCAATGTTTGCTTCAGTATATTGTTGGGCGGCTGGCATGCTGTGGGCCGTGACGCGTTTATCGAAAAGGAGTACTTTATTAAACTGGTCCTTATTGGCGTTTTTTGGATACAGTTGGTTGATGACGGGATATCCACAGGTGATCGTCTACCATGTTTATTTGCTCCTCGGTTATGGTTTATATTTGTTTTACTCCATTTGGAAACAGGAACGTGGAAAGGCCTTTTATTTTCTTGGATATGTTATATCCTCGTTGGCTGTTGGATTTATACTTGCCGTTCCGGCATATCGCGATTTATTGATCCTTTCTGCTGAGTCTGCCCGTGTCAATCCGGACCCCTCCTTTTTCACATATGTTTTGCCAGAACTGAAAAATTTTCATGATATTACAACGTTATTTGTCCTTGGCACGGTTCCTGAAATTTTGGGAAATTCCATTTCGCCGGAGTTTCCATTTCCATATAACGGGCTCAGTGTTACGTTTCCTACCATTTTTCTTGTTGTAATTGCCCTCTTGTCTTCATTTAAAAAAAATTGGGGGTGGTGCCTGGCAATATTCCTTATTTCCTTATTTGCTTTTTCCCCACCTCTGTACATTTTGGGAATCCAATACCTGGGTTTCAATCTTTCCAGCACCAATCCGATGGGCACGATGCTTTTGCCGCTCAGTATTCTTGTTGCATTTGGAGCGGATGCACTGGCCATTGAAACGAATTTAGAAAAAAGGTTAAGATGGCTTCGTGTCGCTTTCCTTTTAGTTATTTGTGTTTTTATTATTGGGCTGACGTTCGCCAGGAGAAACGCGTTTCCACTTCAATGGAATGTGGTGGTTGCTATGGCGGGAGTGATAACTTTATTAACTTTTCAATATCAACGAACTAGGCTATTGTTACTTATTGTAGTAATGATCATCTCCTTTGGCTTCACCTCTTTCCCTCTAATGCTCCGTCAGCCGCTGGATCAAATCGCAACAACATCCCCGCTTGTTGAAGAAATTCGGGGTAACCTTCCTGCAGGTTCCCGCTACGCTGTTGATGGTTCCGGGGTTGCTGTCTTGCCGCCCAATCTAAACGCCAGCCTGGATCTTCCCTCGCTGCATAGTTAATAACAGCCTATCCTCCAGCCGTTACCACATCCTGATTGAGGCGCTCGGCGGCGAGGTTAAGAATTATGGCCGCTCAAATCGATTTATCAAACCGGATTATAAAAGTCCCATGTTTTGGATGAGCAATGTTGGCCTGATCCTGTCTGTTCACGAGATCGTTGATCCCAACCTTCAGTATGCAGGGACGGTATCCGGCATTTATTTATACAAGGTTGTATCCCGCATGGGGGAGAGCATACAGGTCCTTGTTCCGCCTGAAAAAGTGCAATCGGGTAAGGTAGATATCTCCGATCCGCGGCAGTTGAAAAGCGACTTCCCTGTAAAAACCCTGGATATGGGTGACCTGTTGGAATTTAAAGTTGTTTCGGAGGAGGAATCGCTCCTGGTCTTGAGCCAGAAATACCATCGTGATTGGCGTGCGAGTGTACTTTCTAATGGAGAGTGGATTCCCGCTCAGGCTGTTGAAGTCAATGGCGTTTTTCAAGGCGTGATGATCCCCTCAAAAATAGAGGAAGTGCGCCTTGAATTCAAGCCGTGGGTCCGTTTTGCCTGGATTGCGCACGCCTTCTGGATGCTGTTGATGGGTATTGTATTATTTGTAGAACTCAAAAAAAGACAAACTGCTTGAATTTGGAGGATGATGTGACAGAAAAAAGGATCCCGTTCAACTGGCCGTACATGACCGGTAAGGAATTGAAGTACATTTCCCAGGCGCATGAAAACGGAATTTTAGCCGGGGATGGTCCCTTTACCAAACGCTGCCAGAAATGGCTGGAGGAACGCACGGGCGCTAAAAAGGCATTATTGACCCACTCCTGTACCGCTGCACTTGAAATGACCGCTCTGCTGCTGGATATTCAGCCGGGTGATGAAGTGATCATGCCTTCATACACCTTTGTTTCAACTGCAAATGCATTTGTTTTGCGGGGCGGTGTTCCCGTGTTTGTGGATATTCGAGAGGATACCTTGAACCTGGATGAGCGCTTGATCGAGGCGGCCATCACCCCCCGCACAAAGGCGATCGTCCCCGTGCATTATGCTGGTGTTCCCTGTGAGATGGATACGATCCTTGAGATCGCCCGCCGCCATGGCTTGAAGGTGGTTGAAGATGCTGCTCAGGGATATATGTCCACCTATAAAGGACGCCCGCTTGGCAGTATTGGCGACCTGGCTGCTTACAGTTTCCATGAAACAAAGAATGTCATTTCCGGTGAAGGTGGCGCACTTCTAGTCAACGACCCCGACCTGGTCTTGCGCGCTGAGATCATCCGTGAAAAAGGTACCGATCGCAGTCGTTTTTTCCGCGGTGAAGTGGACAAATACACTTGGCAGGAAGTAGGGTCATCATTTCTTCCCGGTGAGTTGATCGCCGCCTTCCTTTGGGCTCAGTTGGAAGAATCAGAACCCATCACTGATAAGCGCATGGCCAGTTGGGACCGATACCATCAGTTACTTGAACCGTTCGAAATGGAAGGCCTGATTCGAAGGCCGGTTGTTCCGGAAGGGTGCCGGCATAATGCCCACATGTATTATGTCCTCTTACGTCCAGATATGGAACGGCAGAAGGTCCTGGATCAACTAAAAAGCAATGCGGTCGCATCGGTTTTCCATTACGTTCCCTTGCATTCTTCCCCGGCTGGTCGGCGATATGGCCGGGCGCATGGCGAACTGAATATGACCATTCAACAATCAGAAAGGCTGATACGACTGCCTTTGTGGGTGGGGTTGGAGGAGAGTCAGCAGGAGAAGGTCGTTCAGACCCTGCGGGATGCGCTGATCCAATAAGCAGGTTTCAGTATTCCGGGTTGCCAGCAGATGCTGCCCGGACAAAAAAACAGAACCTGTTTTTCAGGTTCTGTTTTTTTGTTTTAGATAGATCTCCTACCCTTCGCTCTCGCCTTCGTGTACATGATAAGGCACATTGATGATGACGATACCGCTTTGGCGTTTGAGTTGATTACGTAGAAGTTCCGCCGTATTGGTATGGAGCATATCGGTCATGCGGCTGTTCGAGACGAACTCTGGCACGACGATGGTGATGGTCTCTCCGGGTTGGCGTTGCTTCGAGACTTCGGCAATATAGCCCAGTAATGGTTCAAGGAAGAGGCGGTAGGGCGAGTTTAACATCACCATACGAACGCCCTCGCCCCAGGTTTCCCATTTTTGACGGACTTTTTCCGCATCCGCGGGCTCGACCGAGACATGGATGGCTGTGATATCGTCTGAGAGGATACGGGCATAGCGCAAGGCGGCCAGAGTCCCTTGGTGCACGCCACTGACCGGCATGATGACGCGGTGACGCATCGTATGCGGGGGGATGGCGCCGAAATTATCCAGGGAAAGTTTTTTTGCGAGGTTATTGTAGTGACGATGGATCATCCAGAAGGAGAAGACCAGGGATGGGATCAGGATCAGTACGACCCAGGCACCGTCGCGGAATTTGGTGATGGCAAAGACCATCATCACAATGGCTGTACAGAAGGCACCAAAGCCATTGATGACCATTTTGATAGACCAGTCTTTGACGAAGTGCAGAGTCGAGCCTCGTTCCACTTTTTCCTCGCCCGGCTTCAATTTGCCGCTCTTGTACCAGCGTAATGCCATGCCGCCTTGAGATAAGGAAAAGGATAGGAATACGCCGATCGCATACAAGGGGATAAGGCGCGTCACGCTGGCTTTGAAGATGATCAGAATCACCGAAGCGATTGCTGCCAGCGCTATGATACCGCGTGAGTACACCAGGCGGCTGCCGCGGTAGTTGAGCTGACGGGGCAGAAAGCCATCCTTGGCGACCAGGGCACCGAGGCGGGGAAAGTCTGCGAAGGCGGTATTAGCAGCCATGATGAGGATGACCGTCGTTGCGCCGATCAACATCAGGTAAAGGGTGCCGCGCCCGGCAAATACGGTTCTGGCAAGCTGCGAGATGACCGTCTCACTTTCAGAGGGTACGGCGCCGATCTCTTTCGCAATATAAGAAATGCTGAGGAAGAGCGAGCCGAGGATAAGGGACATCCAGATCAAAGTGATGCCTGCATTCTTGCTGCGCGGCTCTTTGAAGGCGGTAATGCCATTGGAGATGGCTTCCACACCGGTCAAAGCCGTGGTGCCGCTGGCAAAGGCATGCAAGACCAGGAACGGGGTGATGGCGGAGAGTCCGTGCAGAACTTCCAGTTCTGGTGGATCAATCACAGTGCCGAGGCTGTGAGTGATCAATAACCTGACCAATCCTGACCCAACTGCGACGAACATCATAGCCACGAAGAAATAGGTGGGGATGGCAAAAGCAGTCCCAGACTCCTTAACGCCACGCAGGTTCATGATCATCACAAATAAAATAAAACTGACCGATAGCAGTACGCGGTAATCATACAAGGCCGGAAAGGCAGATGTGATCTGCGCCACGCCGGAGGCAACGGAAACGGAAACGGTCAGGATGTAATCAGTGAGCAGGGAGGCTCCCGCTATCAGGGCCGGAAATTCGCCCAGGTTATCACGCGCCACAATATAGGCGCCGCCGCCATCCGGGTAGGCATGGATGGTCTGTTCGTACGATATGGTCACGATACCCAGCAAAATGACGATGGCCAGCGAAATGGGGAACACAATACCGAAAGCGGCGGTCCCTGCGGCAGCAAGAATAACAAGGATCTCCTGGGTCGCGTATGCTGTGGAGGATAGAGCGTCAGAGGCGAAGACCGCCAGACCTACCACCTTGCCAATGGTCTGGTGGGAAGCGTCAGCAGTGGAGAGTGGACGCCCGATCAGCCAGGAGCGCAAGGTGCGCGGAGGGGTGTAATCTGCGGCACGTTCAATGATTGGGGTTTGTGAATTGTCGTTTGAGTTGATCATTATGAATGGCTTTCAATAATTTATTTGAAGAGGTCGTTCCAAAACCAGATCGATCCGGCTTCGGCAATGAGAGAACCATACAGCAATACGGTCGCAAGCCCGCTTTGCGCAGGCTGCATAAGTTTTGATTGCAGCCAGAAGAAAGCCACGATCAAACCGATGGAGCCTCCCCAGGCCAGAATGCTGTTCAACCAGGCCGGACGGGTGGAGTCTACCTGAAGTTGGATGCCCGAAAGAACATAGACCGGGGCATTTAAGTTTGATTTCAAGATCTGATGCATCGGCTGGGTTCCAGCGTCAGCGTGTTGTTCGGAAAAGCAAACGAGCACATCACCCGGCCGCCAGTGCGGTGAGATCGCGTTCAACCAACTGCTTCCGATCTCGACCCGCGCCTCAACGAAGAGGGCATGATCTTCGACCAATGCGGAAAGGGTGACCAGCCTTCTGCGTACTCCCGGTTCGTGGGCCGCATCTTTGCTTAGGCCGATGAGCTGGACTCGAGTCTCCAGGTTTTTTGCCACCTCCCGGATCTTTCGCGCCACGATGGCAGCATCCGTTTCGAACTCAGGCACCAGCACGATCAAACGGGGGGCAGTCTGAAGGTCCGAAAGAGAAGCGGAATTAGTTTCAGGTGTGGGGAAATTTATTTGAATATTGTTCATTGCACCTCGCAAACAGGGGAAATCATATCAACCCCGTATAAAACGGTGACAAAATTTTTGGGCAAACGTATAAAGAAAAAATAAAAACGCCCTTTTGGAAGGGCGTTGTAAAGCGGATCTCGTTTTTTTATTCATCGGCCATGAAGCGATACCCAATACCCGGCTCTGTGACTATGATCTGCGGGCTTTCAGGGTCCGCCTCCAGTTTCTTGCGCAATTGCCGCATATACACTCTCAGATATTCGGTGTGGTCGGCGTCTGCTGGGTCCCAAACATGAGCGAGGATGCTTTGGTGGGTAAGCACGCGCCCGTGGTTGGCAGCCAGGTAAGCCAGCAACTTATATTCCGTGGCGGTGAGTTTGACCTCCTCGTCGCCGCGTTTGACCGTTCGCCATGCCAGGTCAATCGTAAGATCTCCGGCTGCGACAACCTTGCTTTGCGTCCCGTGGTGGTTCGCGGAATGTCGCAGGGCCACTCGCACGCGCGCCAGCAATTCTTCGATGCCAAAGGGTTTGGTCAGGTAATCGTCTGCGCCGCTGTCGAGTGCAGCCACCTTGTTGCGCTCGCTGTCACGCACTGAAAGGATGATGATGGGACATTGCGTCCACTCGCGTAGACGTTTGCAGACGTCCACACCATCCATATCCGGCAGACCAAGATCCAGGATGACAATATCGGGCTGGTTGGTGGCAGCGAGGTTCAATCCGTCCTGCCCCAGGCTGGCGGTGGAGACTTTAAAACCTTTCTCGGTCAAGATGGTACGTATGGCGCGTTGGATCTGTGGCTCATCATCAATGACGAGGATGTGTGGCGCGTTGCTCATTCGTTCTCCGTATCCAGGGGCATTTTGGGAGGCGACATGCCCTCCCACGTTACTGGAAAAGTAAAGTTAAAAGCAAGGCCGTCCGGCAGGTTCTCGGCCCACATCTCTCCGTTGTGCGCTTCGACGATGCCTTTACAAATGGAAAGGCCGAGTCCGGTTCCGGTCACTTTTTCAGCGGCGGTGGTGCGGAAGAATTTGTCGAAGATGCGCTCAAGATTTTCCTGTGGCACCTGCGGACCCTGATTGCTGACGATCACATGGATCGCATCGCCTTCGACAAAAGCGCGCACGCGAATGACGGATTTCTCCGGTGCATATTTCACACTATTACTGATCAGATTCGTGAAGACCTGTTCCATCTGCACGTAATCCACCGGAACGAGCGGCAAACTCTCGGGTACATCCACCTCAATACGATGCTCGCCCGCCAGGCGTTTCATGCGCGCCAGCACACTGCCGACGATCTCCGGCAGGATATTCCATTCGCGTTTTGGTTTGAGTACCCCCGCTTCAATGCGTGACATATCCAGCAGGTTTCCGACCAGCATGTTCAAATGATCGGCCTCGTCGTCAATGGCGGCGACCAACTCCGGCCGCGCAGCGGAATCCCAACCAACCTCATTGCTTCTTAAACTGGAGGCCGCAGCCTTGATGGTGGAAAGCGGTGTTCGCAGTTCGTGCGAGACCGAAGACAGGATCGCAGACTTCAACCGGTCGCTTTCTTCGAGGACTCTGGCGCGGGACTCCGCCTGCGAAAGACGCGCGCGTTCAAGTGCAAGAGCGCCCTGGCTGGCAAAGGTCTGTAACAGGCGCTTCTCATTCGACGTTAGAGCGGTCGCCCTCCAGAACCGGATCTCCCCGAGCACTCCGCGCGCCACTTGAATGGAAATCGTCCATTCTGGCGGACGGTCTGGTAGGTTGGGTTGCGGGTATTGCACGACCAAAGGCTGGGCAGCGGTAATATTCAACTCCACCGCTTCCCCCTGCGCAACTTCCTGGATCTGCCGGACGAGTTTCTCTGCAATAGCATGCGCGTCCTGCAGCCCTGCCAGCACGGTGCTCAGTTCATACAGCTGAATGGCTTCGCGCTCACGGGCGGTGGCGGCTGCAAGGCTGGCCTGCATGCGCCCGACCAGCTGGCTAATGACGATCGCCACGATCAGGAAGATGACGAGGATCACCACATCTGTGGGGCGGTGGACGTTCAAGTTGTAATAGGGTTTAATGAAAAAATAATTGAAAGTAAAGAAGGTCGCAAAAGCGCTGGTGATCCCCGGCCCAAGCCCCCAATAAGAGGTGATGAGCCCCAGCGGGATCAAATACAAAAGCGCGACCAGGGTCGTATCGAGGACTTCGCGTAGTGTGAAGAGAATACCGGTGACCAGCGCGATCAAGCCAAACGCCAGTAGATATTGAGTGGAACGGGCGAATACATTTATATTTCGCATCGAGTGGAATCGATTATACCTTTTTGGAACAGGCCGGGGAGTACAATAAGCCCAGGAGACTACAATGCAGAAGCAGGCCCCTTCATCCATGCACGAACGCCCTGTGGAGATTTTGCAACGGCTGATCCAATTTAATACTACCAATCCGCCGGGGAACGAGGCGGCCTGCGTCATGTACATTCGCGACCTGCTGACCGAAGCGGGTATCGAATCCACACTGCTGGCGAAGGACCCGAACCGGCCCAACCTGATCGCCCGATTGCCGGGTGAAGGCAAGGCTCCGCCGCTCCTGCTTTATGGTCATGTCGATGTGGTGACCACGGAGAATCAGCCGTGGCAGCAGCCTCCCTTTGAAGGCAGATTGATCGATGGGTTCGTATGGGGCCGCGGCGCACTGGATATGAAAGGCGGTGTGGCCATGATGGTGGCGGCCTTCCTGCGGGCAAATGCGGAAGGGTTGCGCCAGCCCGGGGATATTGTATTAGCCATCGTCGGGGATGAAGAAGCGGGCGGCGACTTCGGCGCGAAGTTTCTCGTGGAAGAACATCCCGAACTTTTTAAGGGGATCAAATATGCCATCGGTGAATTTGGCGGCTTCACATTGCAGGTGGGCGGAAAACGTTTTTACCCCATCATGATCTCGGAGAAACAGATCTGTTGGATGAAGGCCACGGTGCGCGGTGCTGGCGGCCACGGCTCGATGCCGGCCAAGGGCGGAGCCATGGCGCAACTTTCGAAATTCCTCAAAGCGTTGGAAGATCACGATCTGCCGGTTCATATTACACCTCCGGCACGGATGATGGTGGAGGCGATGGCGTCGGAATTGGGCGGTATGCAGGGCTGGTTGCTGAGTCAATTGCTCAACCCCTCACTGACCGGCTCGATCCTCAAGACCCTTGGCAGCCGCGGCCGTACGTTCTATCCGCTTTTCCGTAATACCGTCAGCCCGACCATTTTGCACGGCAGCAGCAAGATCAATGTAATTCCCAGCGAGATCTCTGTTGAACTCGATGGCCGCCTGTTGCCCGGACAGACTCCTGAAGATATGCTTCGCGAGTTGCGGGCCATTGTTGGAGATGAAGTGCAGTTGGATGTACTGGCCTTTGAGCCCGGCCCTGCCGAGCCGGATATGGCGCTGTTCCACACACTGGCGGGAATTTTGAAGGATGCCGATCCGCAGGGTGTGCCGATCCCGCTTCTGTTGAGCGGTGTTACCGACGGGCGTTTCTTTTCGCAACTCGGTATTCAAACATACGGTTACCTGCCGATGACCCTGCCGGACGATTTTAACTTTGCAAATGTCATCCATGCGGCCGATGAGCGCGTCCCTGCAGCGGCGATCGAATTTGGGGCGCAGGCCATCTTCAAGGCCTTGAGCCGGTTTGGATAGGTGCTCCATGAAGCGCTTCTTTCTTCTTGCTCTTTGTACGCTGGCCTGTCGCTTCGCTGTCCCGCTGGAACCTGTCTCGGCTATTCTGGGTGAGGAGTTCACGTTGAAGGTGGGTCAGTCTGCGACGATCTCCACTGCGGATATGGTTATCACTCTGGTGAGCGTTCCCGGCGACCAGCGCTGTCCCTACGAACTTGAATGCGCCGTCAGCGGACCGGTGTCGCTTTCGATCACCGTACAGATCGGGTCAGACGCACTGCAGGAATATGCGCTGCAAACTTTTACCGACAATGACGGCCGCGCACCGGATATGGCCTTTGAAGGCATCCAAAGCAGCGTCATAGTTGGGGATGGGTACATGATCCAGTTGGAGAGTGTGTTGCCGTACCCACAGAGATCAATGGGAGAGGTCAGAGACTGGGAGTATCAAGTATCTTTCACGGTTTTGAAATAACCGGTTTTTTATGGCTTGTAGCCGGATGGGTTTTACCCTACAATGAAATTCTTCATAAAAAGATTTTCAGGAAAGGAATTTCACCCGCCAAATGAATAGCGATCAGGGTAACAGGCAGAATATCAAAAAACTATATTGGATCTTCGTGGGATTGCTCCTTCTCGGCGGTGTGGCATACCTTGACCACATCACAGGAACGGAACTTTCTTTCTCCATTTTTTATTTGATCCCGATCAGTTTATTCTCCTGGAAAACAGGCCAGAGGAGCGGGTATATTGCCGCGTTTTTCAGCGCGGGGATCTGGTTATGGATCGAAGTCATATCAGGGGTTCAATACTCCGGCTATTTCGTTTATTTTTGGAACGGCATTATCCGTCTTGGCTTCTTCTTGTTGCCGGTGAATATGTTCAGGCTGCACGAGGCCCTGGAATTTGAGAAAAATTTTTCCCGCACCGACTCACTGACCGGGGTCCTGAACACCCGTTTCTTTCGAGAACGAGCACAAGCGGAGATCAGCCGTTCGATCCGTTACAGCCATCCATTTACGCTCGCGTTCATTGATGTGGATGATTTCAAGTATGTCAATGATACCCACGGACACGGAGTGGGTGATAATGTCCTATGCCTGATCGCGGAGACCTTGCAGAAAAATCTTCGCACGACCGACATTGTGGGACGAGTGGGCGGGGATGAGTTCGTGGTGCTATTGCCGGAGATGGATGCGCTCACCGCGCCGGAGGCGATCTCGTTGATGCGGCAGCGTCTTCTCGGTGAAATGCAGAGAAATGGTTTTCTTGTCACCTTTAGCATTGGGGTACTTTCGGTCTCAGGCGGGCACCTCTCCATCGACGATGTCCTGGGTTTGGCAGATAAAATGATGTATGTGGTCAAGAACGACGGGAAGAACAATATTCACTATGCGGAATATCCCTTGAAAAGAATAGAAATAATATAATCCGGCAATATCCAAGGAGTTTTCAATATGGCATACGACGCAATCATCATCGGTTCCGGCGCGGGCGGGTTGACCACCGCGGTGGCGCTCGCACAGGCGGGCAAAAAGGTCCTCGTGCTCGAACAGCACGACCGGCCCGGCGGTTGGACTCATTCGTTCACGCTCAATGGCTATCGCTTCAGCCCCGGCGTGCATTACATCGGCGACCTGGACGAAGGCGGCGGGCTGCGCCGAATTTATGACGGCCTCGGCGTTTCACAGGATCTGTCTTTCGTTGAATTAAATCCCGATGGCTACGACCATATTTTCATCGGCGACCAAAAATTTGATTTCCCCAAAGGCCGCGAGAATTTGATCGAACGATTGAAGAGTCAATTCCCGCACGAGGCTGCGGGCATTGATTCGTATTTCGACGACATGCAGGCGATGGTCAACGGCTTGCGGAACATCGGAAATTTATCAAACCCATTACAAGCCGCGAAAGGCGCGGGCAACATCCTGAAATGGATGCGCGCCACGGGCAAAGATTTCCTCGACGCGCACATCAGCGACCCCGTTTTGCGCGGCGCGCTCTCCGGGCAGGCAGGCGACCACGGAATGCCTCCTTCGCAAGTTTCGGCGTTCATGCACATCGGCATCACGCATCATTATCTCAACGGCGGGTTTTATCCGCTCGGCGGGGCGTTCACCATCCCGCGCGCGTTTGTCCG
>Ga0268298_10001742_pt1 | contig 24912 bp, 24 predicted proteins | sample WWTPWeurt_MetaG_FD_194462 | JGI IMG/M metagenome (GOLD analysis project Ga0268298, IMG submission 194462) | Activated sludge microbial communities from WWTP in Nijmegen, Gelderland, Netherland - WWTP Weurt | ecosystem: Engineered > WWTP > Aerobic digester > Activated sludge | place...
TTATCACAAAGATAAAAATTTAGAGGAGACCCATACGAAGAGTCTCCTCTAAAAAATGGTCCAAATATCAACCAGAGTTCTGATCACACAGAACCGTCTGATTTCATTTAGTGGCGTAAATACTCACTCGTAAGGGAGTGTTTTGCTTTTAACAGATCTTTGGGCGTACCTTCGAACATGACCTTCCCACCTTTGCTGCCGCCTTCGGGTCCCATATCGATGATCCAATCGGCGTTCTTGATGACGTGCAAATTGTGCTCAATGACAACAACCGTGTTGCCCGTGTCTACAAGGCGGTCAATGACCTGCATGAGGTGACCGATATCCGACATATGCAAGCCGGTTGTCGGCTCATCCATGATGTAGATGCTGCCTTTTTTGTGCAATTCGCTGGCGAGTTTAATACGCTGACATTCACCGCCAGAAAGTGTACTCAGAGGCTGCCCCAAACTCAAATAATCCAAACCGACATCGCTCATGGCTTGCAGCTTGCGAACAACCTCCTTGAGGTCAAAATATTCGAGCGCCTGCTGCACATTCATCGACAGCACATCGCTGATGGATTTGCCGTTGAGCTTGTAAGCCAGAACCTCGTCCTTGAAACGTTTGCCGCCGCACACCTCGCAAGGTGATTTCACACTGTCAAAAAATGACAGCTCGGTATAGATCACGCCCAATCCCTGACAATTCTCACACGCGCCCTTCGAGTTAAAGCTGAACAATGAAGCCTGCACTTTGTTCGCCGCAGCGAACGCCTTGCGGACGTCATCCAGGATCCCTGTATATGTGGCGGGGTTGGACCTGCTATTAGCTCCCACAGCAGATTGATCGATCACGATCGCATCGGGATGTTGGTGTTGGAACACCTCGTTGATGAGCGAACTTTTCCCTGAGCCAGCCACGCCAGTGATGACGGTCAGCACTCCTATTGGAATGTCCACACTGACATTTTGCAGATTATTGACCTTCGCGTTTTTGATCGGCAATTTCCCGGTCGGTTTACGAAATGACTCTTTTAGCGGAATGGATTGCTTCATGTACCTGCCCGTGATCGTATCCGCTTTGAGCAGGTTTGCATAACTGCCTTCGTAGACAATCTCGCCTCCTTGCGGACCTGCGAGCGGGCCCACATCCACGACATGGTCTGCCACTTTGATCACATCGGGGTCGTGCTCCACTACGATGACTGTGTTTCCTTTGTCACGCAGTTTTTGCAGCAATTCGTTCATGCGATGTACATCCCGCGGATGCAGTCCAATGCTTGGCTCATCGAAGATGTAAGTCACATCGGTCAGGCTGCTGCCCAGGTGCTTGACGATCTTCACCCGCTGCGACTCACCGCCCGATAATGTATCTGTCTCGCGATCCAGGCTGAGATACTCCAGACCAATATCCACCAGGTCACCCAACCGTTCGATAAGCGCCTTGACCATTGGCGCGGCAGCAGGTAGTTTGATCCCTTTGACAGCTTCGATCACCTCAGGAATTTCCATGCTCGTCAGGTCAGCGATGTTGTAGCCGTTGATCTTGCAATTCAGGACGGTCTGGTTCAACCTTGCACCATTGCATTCAGAACAGGGACCCATCGTCATGAAAGGCTCCACCGACTTTTGAGTCCGCTCAGACTTGGTTTTTAGATCCTGCTTGATGTATTTGTTGGTGAAGCGATTGACGATCCCTTCGTAGGTCATGTTAAAGTCTTTTGCCCCCACCTTGGTCTTGACCTTGATGGGTTCACTATACAAAAGGTCGTGCATTTCCTTCTGGGTGTATTTGGATATTTTCTTATCCGGGTCGAACAGACCCGTATTGATCAAATTACTCCAGCCCCAACTTTCGACCGCGTATTCAGGAAATAAGATTGCCCCTTCATTCAACGACTTCGACTTATCCAGAAACTTATCCAGGTCCACATCCAACTTGCGACCGAGCCCGTTGCAGTTCGGGCACATCCCTTGCGGGTCGTTGAAGCCAAACACGTTAGTGGGCCCCACATGCGGTTGCCCGATCCGCGAAAACATCATGCGCAGGATCGTGTTGATGTCGGTGATCGTGCCAACGGTCGAGTGCGAGCCGCCGCCCATTCTCTTCTGGTCCACCACAATGGACATGCTCAAATTCTCAATGGCATCGGCATCTGGCTGGGAATACTTCGGCAAAAAATTTCGCACGAACATGCTGAAGTTCTCATTGAGCAGGCGCTGCGATTCGGTCGCGATGGTATCAAATACGATCGAAGACTTCCCAGATCCGGATACGCCGGTAAAGATGGTGATTTTTCGCTTGGGGATTCGCAAGGACACATTCTTCAAGTTATTTTCGCGTGCGCCGCGAAGTTCAATATATTCCTGCATTGCTTCTCCTCTGAGTGGTTGGCTCGTACAAGTAAGATAATAAACATTGATTTTAGAACATGTTTTCTAGCAAGTCAAGCACCGAATTGCCGATGGCATTGGCGAGTTCGCGTCAAATATATTTTCCATAATATCATCGCTGACCGGTGCCCGGAAATTCCCATTTACCTTGGAGGTATAATCTCAAATCAATATCAGTCAGCGAACGCTGACCCCTCTTATAGTTGCTGATTATTTCTATTTTTCACTTAAGGTATCGCATGCCCAACCATTTGATCAACGAAAATTCCCCGTACCTGCTTCAACACGCAAACAACCCCGTGGATTGGTACCCCTGGGGTGAAGAAGCATTAAATAAAGCAAAAGCCGAGAACAAGCCGATCTTTCTCAGCATTGGCTATGCCGCATGTCACTGGTGTCATGTGATGGAGCACGAATCCTTCGAAAACGAAGAGACCGCCAGGCTGATGAACGAATCCTTCATCAATATCAAAGTGGATCGCGAAGAGCGTCCCGACATCGACGGTATCTACATGCAGGCGGTCGTAGCCATGACAGGTTCCGGCGGATGGCCGATGTCTGTATTTCTTTCTCCAGACCTAAAGCCTTTCTACGCCGGCACATACTTCCCGCCAGCCCGGCACTACAACATGCCGTCCTTCAACGAGGTGCTCACAGGTCTTGCAAATGCCTGGAAAAATGAACGCGGTGAAGTGACCAAGGTCGGCGAGCAGATCGTCACTCACCTGCAAAACCAGAACAAGAATCCAGCCAACGACATGCTAAGGCAGGAACACTACGAAGCCATCGCCAAGGCAATGGCTGGAGCATATGATTGGGGCTACGGCGGTTGGGGCAGCGCGCCGAAATTTCCTCAGCCCATGGCGATCGAATTCATGCTCAATCATTCGATCACTCATGATCAACCCCAATATCAAAAGCTCGTAAAGCACTGCCTCGATGCCATGTCACGCGGCGGCATGTACGACGTGGTCGGCGGCGGCTTCTCACGCTACAGCACAGATAATTTTTGGCGTGTTCCACATTTTGAAAAAATGTTATATGACAATGCCTTGCTAGTCCGCGCCTACCTGCATGCCTGGCAGGTCATGAAAGACCCGGCCTTCAAGCGCATCGCAGAAGATACCCTCAACTTTGTCATGCGCGAGCTCACGCATCCGCTGGGCGGTTTTTACTCTTCCCTCGATGCCGACTCAGAAGGCGTGGAAGGCAAGTTCTACGTTTGGTCGCTCGACGAGATTCGCAGCGTTCTCAAAGATGAGTCGGATTTCTTTGAAGCGGCGTATGGGATCGTGGTTGGTGGAAACTGGGAAGGGAGCACTGTCCTGCATCGCGCACTGGACGACGCTTCCCTCGCCGCCCGGTTCAAACTTAATCTGGAAGCCATTCCTGCGAAATTGGCAGACTCGCATTCCAGGCTGTTATCTGCCCGCACCTCGCGCATTCGCCCCGGCACCGATGACAAAGTCCTCGCTGCGTGGAATGGTCTGATGTTGGCAGCGTTTGCTGAAGCCGGAAGAGTTCTGGAAAACGACGACTACACTTCAATGGCTACCCGCAATGCCGAATTTATACTCACCCACTTACGCCCTCAAGGTCAATTATGCCGTGCCTGGCGCAACGGTTCAACAACAAATGTGGTCTTCCTCGAAGATTACGCCGCTTTGATCCTTGGGCTGGTGGAGCTGTACCAAACCGACTTCAATAACAGCTGGTTCACATCCGCTGTTGAACTGGCAGACGAAATGATCGAAAAATTCAGCGACCCCGCTGGCGGATTTTTCGACACACCCCATGACGGCGAGGCACTACTCATCCGCCCGAAAGATATTTCAGATAACGCCACGCCTTCAGGGAATTCTCTAGCCTGCGAAGCCTTGTTACAATTGTCCGCGTACACAGACTCTGGGAAGTATCGGGATCTCGCAGAAAAAGCACTGGCGATCATGGGAGACTCCGCGCTGCGTTATCCGCTTGGTTTTGCACGATGGCTCTCCGCAGGAGAAAAAGCCCAAAGGAAACCGAAGCAGGTGGCGGTGTTGGGAGAACGGGGCGAGGAAAACTTCGAACGCATGCTCAAAGTCATTCGCGCAGAGTACAGACCGGAATTCGTAATCGCCGCGTCGCCCATTCCCCCAACAGGTGACGCTCCGGCTTTTCTGGAAAACCGCACACTCATCAACGGAAAGGCGACAGCTTTTGTGTGCGAAGGATTTGTGTGCAAACTCCCGGTGACGGATCCGGATGCTTTGAAGAAACAACTGAACGAAGGAGATGCCTGATGGATATTCTGTTGGAAAATACGATCAAGGTTTTGATGGCTGTTTTGGTAGGCGGGATCATCGGGGCGGAACGTGAATTCCGCGACAAAGTAGCAGGGTTCCGCACCATTATTTTGATCACGGTCGGCTCGACCTTGTTCACGGTCTTTTCCATGACAATGGACCCCGGCTTCACGCAAACCCGCGTCGCCGCGAACATCGTAACAGGCATCGGCTTTCTCGGCGCTGGCGCGATCGTTCGTGAGGGCGGGCGCATTGGCGGCTTGACCACCGCGGCAACCATCTGGCTTTCTGCGGCGCTGGGCATGGGCATTGGTGCGGGGCAGATCTATTTTTCAATGATCGCCACAGGGATCACACTTTTAGTTCTGCTGGTGTTCCCGCTGCTTGAGATGCGAATCGACCAAATCCGCGAGGCCCGCCACTACAAGGTCGTGATAAATTCCATCGATCCCAAAAAGATCGCGAAGGTTCAAAAAGCGATCGAAGCCTGCACTTTGAAAGTGATCGATCATCACCAGACCAAGAACGAGTCTGAGATCATCGGCACATGGCGAACGATCGGCTCTCCAACAAATCAGGAGAAGTTCGTTCAATTGATGATGAAAGACAAGGATGTAAAAGAGTTCGATTACTAAAATTTCTGCGAATCAAAAATAAAAACTCCCATTTCTGGGAGTTTTTATTTTTGTTACTTGATTTCGTCCTTCTTCTCGGCATCCTCGGTCTTTTCGTCCTTATTCCCAAGACCCTCGCGGAAGGATTTGATACTACGACCCAGTTCCCCGGCGAGCTTGCCGATGCGACCCGGCCCGAACAAGAGAACTACGATAACAAGAATGACGATCCACTCTGCACCACGCGGTAAGCCTAACATAGAACACTCCTTTAGTTAATTTCAATCTTATCGTACCACAATTGAATTAAAACATGGTTATAGTTCGCGGCGCGAGAAGAAACCTTCAATGAAGCGAAGAGCGCGGCGGGCAAAGGAGCGCAGACGGGCAAAGATGCGATATTGTTCGGGATGAACATGCTTCTTGGCCGGGATGGGTCCGGTCCACTCCACGACCATGGCGCCCCATGTCAAACCGCCGCCAAAGCCAACAAAGACAACCTTGTCCTTTGGCTTGATCTGCGATTTCTGCAAGGCTTCCACGGTTGCGATCGGGATCGAAGCTGTGGATGTGTTACCGTAGCGCTCCACATTGATCACAAATTTATCCAGAGGCATCTTCAGGTATTTGGCTGCGGTCTCGATGATGCGATAATTCGCCTGATGCGGAACGATCCACTGAACCTGGTCGGTAGTCATTTTGACCTGCTCAAGAGCCTCCAGCACGGCGCGCCCCATCACACGGGTGGCGAACCTGAAAACTTCCTTTCCATCCATTTGCACGAAATGCTTTCCCTCATGGATGGTCAACTCGGTAGCTGGGAAGTGTGTCCCGCCGCCGGGGAGCGACAGGGTGTCCGCGCCAGAGCCGTCTGAATGCATCACAGCAGAAAGCACGCCGCCGGGGATTTCACTCGCCTGCAAGACGAAGGCTCCCGCTCCATCGCCAAATAAGATGCAGGTGTTGCGGTCTTTCCAATTTACAAAACGAGACAGAACTTCCGTGCCTACGATCAAAACGTTCTTCACCGATCCGCTGCGAATGGCTTGCGCGCCCATGTTCGTGGCAAAGATAAACCCGGTACAGGCGGCTTGCAGGTCAAATGCGCCCGCCTTGGTCGCGCCGATCTGATCCTGAATGATACAAGCCGTGGCAGGGAAGATATATTCAGGGGAAGAGGAAGTGCAAATGATCAGGTCAAGTTCGGTTGGAGCAAGGTTGGCCACTTGTAAAGCCTTGATCGCCGCCTCGACACCCATGGTGGAAGGGTATTCATGTTCACGGGCAATGTGCCGCTGGCGGATGCCGGTGCGATCCCGAATCCATTCATCACTGGTTTCTACAAGTTTGGAAATATCATCATTGGTAAGAATCGGTTCGGGGACATACATGCCCCAACCGGTAATATGCGCAAATGGCATTCTGGCTCCTTATTTGACAAAGCGGCTGAGGACGAGGGTGGCGTTGTGTCCGCCAAAGCCAAACGAGTTGGACATGACATGCCGCGGCTCGGCCTTGCGTGCCTGGTTGGGAACATAATCCAGGTCGCAGATCGGGTCGGGAGTTGAATAATTGATCGTGGGCGGCAGGATATTATCCAAAATTGTCATGGAACTGATCACTGCTTCGAGCGCCCCAGACGCGCCGAGCAAATGCCCGGTCATGGATTTGGTGGAGGAAACAGGGATCTTATAAGCCTGCTCGCCAAAAACGGTCTTGATAGCAGAAGTCTCGCTTTTATCGTTCATCGGCGTGGACGTTCCGTGCGCGTTGATGTAATCAATATCTGTGAGGCTCAAACCAGCATCCTGCAAAGCCAATCGCATGGAGTTCGCAGCTCCTGCTCCATCTTCCGCCGGGGCGGAAATATGATGCGCATCATCTGTCGTTCCGTAACCAGAGAACTCGCAAAGAATATTTGCCCCGCGTGCCTGGGCACTCTCCAGCGACTCCAGGATCAGGATGCCCGCGCCTTCGCCCATGACAAAACCATCACGATCTTTATCGAACGGGCGTGAAGCGGTCTGCGGATCATCGTTGCGAGTGGACAAGGCTGTCATCACATTCATGCCCGCCATCGCGATCGCACTGATGGCCGCCTCAGACGCGCCGGCGATCATCACATCCGCCGCGTTACGCCGGATCATTTCAGCGGCTTCACCAAGCGCATTCGTACCCGAAGCGCATGCGGTCGCCAATGACATGTTGGGACCACGCGCCCCTATGCGAATGGCAATGTTGCCCGCCGCTCCATCTGAGATCATCATGGGGATCAGGAAAGGGCTGACCCGGTCGGGTCCGCGCTGACGCATCACTTCATACTGCTCCACCAGGGTGAGAATACCGCCGATGCCTGAGCCGATCAGAATACCAACCCGGTCACGATTTGATTCGGTGATCGTCAAGCCGGATTGCGCCATCGCTTCCAAAGTAGCTGCGGTTGCCAACTGGGTAAAGCGATCCATCTTTCGGGCATCTTTCGACCCAAAGAGCGCAGCAGGATCAAACCCTTTCACCTCTGCCGCAAATTTTGTCTTATGCGCGCTCGCATCAAAAGCAGTGATCGGCGCGGAGCCAGACCTTCCAGCCAGTAAAGCCTGCCAGGTTTCCGTTACATTATTCCCCACCGGGCTCACACATCCAAGCCCGGTTACAACTACACGTCTTCTCATTCGTGTTCTCCTTAATTTTGATCTTGTCAATAAACAAAAATGAGGAACAAGTTCAAGAACCTGTACCTCATTTTTATAATAACACGCTAATCAGCCGGAAGACACGCGAAAATTCTACAATTTCTTCATCGTATTGTATGCCTGTTGAACGTGCAAACGGTCGTGTTCGGCGATAAAACCGATCACTTCGAGGAAATTAGTCGGCCCAAAGATCGCGTGACGTGCCTTATTACCCCATTCTTCATCAGGGATCTTCTCGAGCATGGATATGGTCTCGCGCCTGTTTTCATTAAATTTTCGCAAGGCCGAGATTCCGTCTTCATGCAAATAATCTCTTTGGCGGGCCCAAATACTTGTGTCAGGGCGCGGAATGAATGGCTCACTTTGTGAGCTGAACAATCTGATTTGCATATGATGGATTTCGCTTTCGGTATCACGAAGATGACAGAAGATCTCTGCCAGAGCCCAATCATCCGCAGACGGCTCTCGAGATATGGACTTGGAATCCAATTCGCGCGACAGGCTGTTTAATGCAGCAGGAGTTGCAGATAAAACAGCGAGGATGGATTCCCTGGTTTTGAATAAAGGCGTCAGCGCGGAGAGATCGGAAGATTCAAGTTGAGCGGGCAGGTCAGCCAATTTTCCGCCCGCATTCGCATCCGGTCCAAAACTGGAAGCGGTTTCTGCATCCACATGATAGGTTGCCAATCCCAACTTTTTTGCTGAAAGGATGTCGCGCTCCGCATCGTTGCCAACCATCAAGACCGGGCCTTCCGGCCAACCCAAATGCCCAAGGACTTCGGCGTAATACGCCGGGCTGGTTTTGGTAAAGTGAAAACGTTCAAATGAGGAAACAAGCTCAAATTGAGCAGGGTCGAACCCCGCCCAACGCAGGCGGTGCTCGGTCGCAGCACTAGGAAAAAGCGGATCGGTCGCGATCGCGATTCGATATCCCCTTGAAATTGCCCAATCGACGAAAGGCTTGGCATCAGATCTCTGAGATGTCAGTTCACGAAGTTGAGGAAAATCGTGAGCATAGAAATGCTCAAGCGCTTCCCTCAACGCTTCACGAGTGGAATTCATTTGCGAGTAATAGACCTCGCTAAACACCTGCTCCAAAGTCTGCGAGAAATCCTGATTCTCCAGCATGCGCTTTGTGCCAGCCATCAAAGAGCGGAGCATCAAATCTGGCGAAACAAACGGTGACAAGGCTTTTGCCAGCGCTTGAAAATAGGCTGGAATGAAGGATTCAATATTCGTGTTGAGGAGGGTATCGTCAAGGTCGAGCAGTAGTGTTAGCGTCATAACTTTAGACTCCCCCGGAGTCAGTTTCAATCTTTTACTTCAAAGGTGAAGGGCAGCTCATGACATTCTCCGCAGCCGATCTGCGGCTCGGAAACATCACGATCGGTCTTTTCACAAAATGCGCTGATCTGAACGCGGCGCATGAACATCGCAGTGAGCGGACGGACAACGACCGCCTTTAATTTCATATGCTGACATGAATTTGCACGCGCAATATCCGGCACCGGACAGGTCTTGCACAGGTCGCTGGTCCAGTTCTCGCGGCTTTGCTTCAGTAAGCGGCATTCTTCAGAGTTTCGTCCACGGAAATAGTCACCGTGAAAGTATGGGCATTCACGCCCGGCGGGGGTTTTCATGAGATCAGGTCAGCCAATGAAATAACCACCCTGAACGAAGTGACAGGGATACGTCATTTTCGCTCAGGGTGAAGGGAGTGCTACACGCGGGTCACATAATCGCCGGTGCGGGTGTCCACGCGAATGGTATCGCCCACAACAACGAAGTTCGGGCACTGCACAACAATGCCGGTTTCGGTGACGACTTTCTTGGTGACGCCGGTGGCGGTATCGCCACGGATCGCCATTTCCGCCTCGACAACCTTCAAGTCCACGGAAGTCGGCATTTCAATATCAATGGCTTCGCCTTTGTAGAAGGTCAATTTGACTTCCATGCCTTCCTTGAGGTATTGGGCGCTTTCACCCAGCGATTCCTTTTTAATGCCGGGCTGCTCGAAGGTGACGTTGTCCATGAAATAATAAGTATCGCCGTCATTGTAGAGGTAGGAGACATTGGCAAAATCAAGGCTGACGTCCTGTACGGACAAGCCAGAATTGAAGGTACGCTCAATGGTCGCGCCTGTCAACAGGTTTCGCGCTTTGACCTTGATGTTGGCATTGCCGCGTCCCGTTTTGTTATGGCTGTAATCCAGCACTTTCAGCAGGTTTCCGTCCAATTCAAATGTGACGCCTTTACGAAGTTCATTTACATCTATCATGCTTGCACTTTCCTTATGGTTTTAGTTTATTTATTTTTTAGCGGGCGGATTATACCAATGACTTGCAGTCCGTGGCTAGAGGGCTAGTGAGAAGCCTCGGAGCCAGGATCATCCTGCAACAACTGAACTGCATGCGGCAGGACGGGGATCACGGTCTGCAGGTTTTCAACCGCGCCTTTGGGGCTGCCGGGCAGGTTGATGATCAGCGTACGTCCGCGAATGCCAGCAATACCGCGTGACAGCATGGCGTGCGGGGTCTTCTTGAGACTATCCAGCCGCATTGCTTCTGCAAGACCGGGAGCTTGCCTCTCAATGACAGCACGAGTGGCTTCGGGAGTCACATCACGCAGTGCAAAGCCTGTGCCGCCTGTAGTCAGGATCACATCAAATCGACCGCTGTCTGCCCAGGTCGTCAGCATGGCGCTGATGGCAGATTCATCATCCGCGAGGATGGCTTGTTCAGCGACCGACCAACTCTGAGCGCGAATCAAATCCGCAAGAGCCGGACCGGAAGCGTCCGGCCGCTCCCCGCGCGAGGATCGATCTGAGAGGGTCAAAACCCCGAAGCGGATCGTCATGGGAATTCCTTTCCGAATAAGCGATCATCGGTCATTTCCCGCCAGTCGTTCTTTTCGTAGAACTTCATGGCAGATCGGTTATCGGCAGTGATGAGCAGATAACACTTTTTGCAGCCTTTGGCTTGCAGGCGTTTTTCCACTTCCTGAAGAAGCATGGAGCCAACACCCTGCTCACGCACCTCAGACCGCACGGCAAGGTGATAGATCATTCCACGCCGACCATCAAAACCGCCAATGATCGTGCCAACGATCTCATCATTTATCTCGGCAACAAGGAAAAGGTCTGGATCTCGTTGGATCTTTTTTTCAATCTCTTCAAGCGAATCAGAGCGCCCCACGCTCACCCCTACTTCCATGGAGCCCCACAACTTTACTGCAGCAGCATGGTCTTGCGGGAATCGAAACTCCCGCAGGGTAAATCGGTGAGACATCACGCAGGTCGCATCGTATGCTTTAACAACTTGATCAGATCATCGGGCATGTACGGCTTAAGTAGAAAGCCATCCGCACCATGCTTTGCGCATTCTTCTTTGACGTTCGACCCCGAAGACATCACCACTCTTACGCCAGCGGTATCCGCTTTGGCTCGCAGCTCATCCAGGATATCGAAACCGTTTTGTTGAAAAAGGTGCACATCCATCAACAACACATCCGGATTTTCCGCCAACACGGCGGCGGGCACATTATCATCAGACTGCAAAGCAACGACCTCAAACCCTTCCATCTTTAGAAGAGTCTTCAAGAGCGAGACCATGATGGCATCATCTTCGGCGAGGAGCACTTTTGGCATTCTTTTTTTCTTTCGTCGGTTTGGATTTTTTCTTTACAGCCTTGTTCTTTTTCTCTTTTACAGATACAGGTTTTCCTTTAGCCGCCTTTGGCTTTTCAAGGGCGGCGTTGATCACATCTTCCACGGTCTCAGCGAAAATAAATTTCATGGATTCCCTGATCTCGCTGGGAACATCATCCAGATCCTGCTCGTTTCGCTTCGGCAGGATAACGGTCGTAAGACCGTTACGATGCGCAGCCAATACCTTTTCCTTGACTCCGCCGATCGCCAGCACCTGACCACGCAAAGTGATCTCACCGGTCATCCCAACCTGCGGCTTGACCTTGCGCCCGGAAATGAGCGACACAAGGGAAGTCGCCATGGTCACCCCGGCAGATGGCCCGTCCTTGGGTTGCGCCCCCGAAGGGATATGCATATGCATATCGAACTTGTCAAAGAACTCACTGGGAATGCCGAGCGAATGAGCCCGCGAGCGGACATAAGACAGCGCCGCCCGGGCAGATTCCTGCATTACATTACCAATGGAGCCGGTCACTTGAAAGCCGCGTCCACCAGGCATGGCAGTCGTCTCAATGAATAGAATGTCACCGCCAAAGGATGTCCATGCCAACCCAGGGACAACCCCAGGGATGGAAATGCGTTTGTTCAACTCTTCAGCGCCAAAGAAGATGGGATGATCGAGATATTCCTCGACCAACTCGGGAGTGATGTGGAACTTCTCCGCGCTCCCTTCGGCGATCTTTGTGCCAGCCTTGCGGCAGACCGCGCCGATCTTGCGCTCCAAATTACGCACGCCCGCCTCGCGGGTGTACTGACGGATGATCAACTTCAAAGCTTCATCGTCAAAGGAAATCTCATCTTCGTGCAGGCTGTTCTCGCGGATCTGACGCGGGATCAAATATCCACGAGCGATCGCCATCTTCTCGTTCTCCGTATAACCAGAGAGGAAGATGATCTCCATGCGGTCACGCAATGCACCGGGGATCGTTTCGAGCGTATTGGCAGTGGTAATGAAGAACACCTGCGAAAGATCGTAGGCGACCTCAAGGTAATTATCGCGAAACTCGCTGTTCTGCTCGGGGTCCAGCACTTCAAGCAAAGCCGAAGCCGGGTCGCCGTGAAAATCGTAGGTCAACTTGTCCACTTCGTCCAGCATGAAGACCGGGTTCTTTGAATCCACACGGCGAAGCGACTGCAAGATTCGCCCGGGCATCGCTCCAATGTAAGTGCGGCGATGTCCGCGGATCTCCGCCTCATCACGCACGCCGCCCAACGAAGCGCGGATAAACTTGCGTTCCATGGCACGAGCAATGGATTGCCCCAACGAGGTCTTACCCACGCCGGGCGGACCAACGAAACACAAGATCACACCTTCGCGTTCGCGCCGGATCATGTCTTCAGATTCTTTTTTCTCTTCGCCTTTACGATCCAGCCGCAGCTTACGGATCGCAAGAAACTCCAGAATGCGGTCTTTAACATCCTCAAGCCCGTAGTGATCCTTGTTCAAGATCTCGCGCGCGTGCTTGATCTCAAGATTATCATCCGTGGATTTCGCCCACGGAAGGGTGACCAGCCAGTCGAGATAAGTGCGGATCACTCCGTATTCAGCCGCGGCGGTAGGCAGACGGGAAAGGCGATCCAACTCCCGTTTGGCCTGCTTCAGCGCTTCTTCGGGCATTTTCGCTTCTTCGATCTTCTTGCGAAACTCTTCGGTCTCCACAGACTGCTCATCCCGGTCACCGAGTTCGCGCTGGATGGCCTTCATCTGCTCGCGCAAAAAGTATTCGCGCTGCACTTTTTCGATCTCGCCGCGAGCTTCGTTTTGGATCTTTTGGCCGATCTGCAGTACCTCTGCTTCACGGACGAGCAACCCAATGAGTTTCTTTAGTTTGTCGTAGACGGAATCCAGCTCGAGGATCTCTTGTGCATCTTGCAGCTTGATGCGCTGAAAATTCGCAATGGTGTAAACCGTTTGAAGCGGGTCTTCCAGAGATGTGATCGAACCAGCCAATTCCTCCGGGAAGGAGGGGATCATCTGTGTGATCTCCTGGAATTGATCGCGAGCATTTCGAGCCAGCGCGCTGGCTTCAAGCGTATCTTCTTCGGTCTCGGGCGCAAGATGGACATGCGCTTTAAGATAGGGTTCTTCTGCTACGAATTCGCCAAGGCGGAAGCGCTTTAGTCCCTGCACCAGCAAACGAACCGTGCCATCCGGCGCGCGAAGTAAACGATGAACCGTGGCGATCGTTCCAACCTGATACAACTCATTCGGACCGGGTGTTTCCAAATCCGGGTTGAGCGCAGCCACCAAGCCGACCAGTTTATCTCCGCCAACAACGTCGTCAACCAGTTTGATCGAGCGTGCCTGCCCCACTGTCAACGGAACCGCGGTGTTCGGGTAAACCACCACTCCGCGCAACGGCAGGATGGGCAATATTTCAGGGAAGGTCTGCTCTTCGTTTTTGTCACCAGTTTCCGGTGAGGGTGACGCGTCTTCTTTTTTAGGCGCGCGCGAAAAGACAGACGACATGAACATCTTGATCAGTTCGTCGTCTGTCTCGCCAATGGATTGGAAAAATTCGTTAATACCTGTTTGCCACCGTTCTGCGGGCATTCTCATTCAACCTTGATCTGATTTGTTTTGGCTTTTGGAAGCACAACTGTTAAAAAACCGTCCTGGTATTCGGCGTGAGATTGTTCTACATTGACCGGCCCCGGCAGGGAAACTGCGGTCGCGAACTTGCCAAACCGAATCTCCATTTGGTGATATGCGCGGCGCTCCAACTGATCGGGACGATTACCAGAGATGTGAAGGGTGTGATTTTCCACCGCTACATCAAAGTCTTCCTCGCGCATCCCCGCGATCTCCACCCGGACGACATACGCCTCTTCTGTTTCGTACCCATCGGTCGGCGGACTCCAAATAGTGGAGCGCACCTGCCAGCTCACCGCGTGAAGGATCTCGCGGCGTGCCTCCAAAAGTGTTGGAGTGGACTTGCGAATGACAGTAGGCATGGTCTTGCTCCTTGCTTACAAAACCGGCGTCCTTACTTGCCCAGTGCGGCTTTGGCTGCTTCCAATACTTCTTCGTAATTGGGCTCATCGCCATTGGTCGGCATGTACGCCACATACTTGACGATGCGCTTCTTATCCACTACGAATACGGCGCGGCGCAAAATGCGAACCTCTTCCATGAGGGTTCCATACTTCTTTCCAAAATCCGCCTTGATCACATCTGACACGGTCATGACCTGTTCAACACCGGCAGCACCGCACCAGCGCTTCTGCGCGACGGGCAGGTCCATGCTTACGACCAGAACCGCAACGTTCTTTCCGAGCTTTGCGGCTTCTTCGTTGAAGCGGCGCGTCTCGCGATCACAAACCGGGGTGTCAAGTGAAGGCACCGATGCAATGATACGCACCTTGCGCTTGGTTTCCTTGAAGGCTTTACTTGTGGACCAGTCATTTTTTTGGATGAGAAAATCGGGCGCTTTCTGCCCGACAACAATATCATCACCGATAACCGTCTGTTCCTGACCGGCAAATTTGATCAATCCTTTGCGTTTATTTACTGCCATATTCCTCTCCTAAAATTAATAAAATGGATTTATCTTACCAGCGCCCCCGGCGGGATTCGAACCCACAACCTCTTGCTTAGAAGGCAATTGCTCTGTCCATTGAGCTACGGGGGCAGATTATTATTCAGCTGCTTCCGCAACCGGAACGCTCTGCTGATACGGACGCAAACCGCGATACACCCGCGGTCCTGAGATCGTTCTCAATATCGTATCCGCGGGGCGTTGAAGTTTTTTAGCGATCTCTTCAGCCGACATGGGGCTATTCCCATTAACAAGGAAGATCCTGAACACCGCCTCCACCATTGCGGTGCGCTCGCTGGTGAATTCAGGTGACAAAGCGCAGTGGCTCATCAACGCGTGCTGAATTCCATCCACCTGCTTCACCTCGGCGGTTTCGGGATCAACCCAATCGATCATCTCATCCTCGTCAACGTTCGCGAAGGCGTCTTGATGTTCAGCGCAAAGCAGGGAGCGCAAGAATATGTGCCAATCACGTTCATTTTGCTTCCACCAATCAAAGTCAATGTGGAAGGGAGTCTTAATGGAAGGCTTTAATAAGCTCATGTCTATTCCTCGTCCGTATCCAGTCGGAAATGAAGGTCGCCAACATGCTTAAAGATCGGCGAAGTCTCCAATAAGGCGAACAACGGCGCGGGTGGAACACGACGAACAAGATTCACAGCCGCGTACAGTTCCTGCGCGTGCACATGCCCCTGCGGGTTGGACTTGGTCAGCTCGCGCATGACCGAAAGCACGAGGTCTTCAAATGAACGCCTCTTCTCCCAAACCGGATCCAAAGACTTGAAGTCCGGCACATGAATGGTCATGCGGTCATTGAATTCAGCTGTGATCGGCTGCTTTAACATCGCAAAGACAAACCCACCGTCCTTGCCAACCAAAACCGTACGCACCCAATCTTTCGATGAGCGTTGACTCTTCACTTCCACGATCACTTCGCCGGGATTTTCCCCGCGTCGGATCTGAACGAGCGAACCTGGGATCAATTGGTGAGCCTTGTACCATTCGCGCAAACCAAACACATATCCATGCTCGCGGACGACCCAGGCTGGAATTCTCTGACCTGTCTTGCCATCGACCAGAGTAAATCGCACGCGAGGTGTTTCGTACGCGGTCGGCAGCAATCTTTGGGCGCGCGCCGAAACCGGCAGAGTCCCTGCCCGCAGGTGTGGATAGATCAACGCAACGGTCACAGAGTTCAAGTCTTTTTCAGACTCATTGCTTTCCGGCGGCGTCAGTTCGTCATCCAATTGCTCTTCGAGATTCAGCATCGCGTCACTCAGATCCAGACGATCATGCTCGATCTCAACATACTGCAGCCAGGAAGGAACTTCACGCACATAGTCGGGTTCCAGACGGCGCAAACACCACAAAACCTGTCCCGCAGGACCAACCTCATCAAACCGGTCGTCATCCTGCAAAGCGTAATTCAAGGAGAACTCAGCCAACTTGGGGTTGACCCCGGCAGGCAGTTCAATGTCTTTCATCAATACATCGGTCGTTAATGGTTCTCCGCCCGACATATCCAATACTGCTTCAGCCAGATTCAATTGTCCCTGATTAATATCGATCAACAAAGCACGTGGGAACCACTTGCCAGCGATCTTCACCAATCCTTCGTCAGCTTGGAAAGACGCCTCAAGTTTCTTCTCGACCATGTCGCCATGGTCGCGCAAAATCGTTACGGGATTCAACTCTTCGCCTTCCGGCGCGACAACGGGCGCATCGTTCAAATAATGTGACGCAAGGTTCGAAGCAAACAAGCGCACAGAAGAATCTTCCATGGTGACCGTCAGCACGTCGAATTCATTGAGCGCCGGGTTAACGCCCGAGCGGACTCCCGCCACGGTGCCTCGGCTCCATTCAAGAGCGGGAAATATCAATTCATCCCCAACTTGATATTTTTCCTTTGGAAGAAAATTCTTACCGCCGGTTTTACGCTTACTTTCTGCAACAGCCTTCTCTTGTTTGATCCGGGAATCAATGAACTCGATCGCAAGGTCGCGCGCAGTTAACGGCGTCTCGCGTTCAAAAAGAAATGTGTGTAGATTTTCAACGTCTTGCGGGGTGATCTGAAGAGATAACCAATAGTCGGTGGGGAGTGAAAATGCGCCTGCCATACTCAGCCTTGAAATGAATTTGCGCCTTCAACACTGTTGAAAGAACTCTTTTTAGAACACAGTGTAGTCGCGATAAATGGATTATACCTTACCATGCACATACTTTCCACATATTTACAAACGTAAGATATATAAAGCATTCCATATCAAATCAGGTAATAAATTTGCAGAACCACTTTAATTTACAAGGATAAAAAAATGAATAAAATCAAAATGACCACCCTCGGACTTTTGGCAGTACTGATTACTGCCTGCGGAGCACAAGCAACGCCTCAGGCTCCGCTGCAGCCTGCCACAGAAGCAGTTGTTGTACAGCCCACACAAACTCTTGCACCCACAGAAACTCCCCTGCCCGAGCCTACAGCCACCGAAATAACCGCTCCCACCGCTGAACCCGCCCCGACCGAGTCTACGCCAACGGAAGTAAGTTTCGCAAACGATGTCATGCCGATCTTTGAAGCCAGTTGCGTAAAATGCCACGGTGTGGAATCGGTCAAGGAAGGGCTGGACCTGCGCACCTACGAAGGTCTCATGGCTGGCTCATTCAATGGCGCAGTGCTGACTCCGGGCAACGCAGATGAAAGCTTCCTCGTGCAGCAACTTATTGAAGGTGAAATGCCCAAGCGCAGCAGCAAATTATCCGATCAAAAAATCAAGCTGATCGCGGATTGGGTCAACGCAGGCGCCGAAAATAATTAACCAACGATCATCTACGCATCCCAAAAAGAGCAGAGAAATTCTCTGCTCTTTTTCATAACAGAATTGCAACCCTTTCTCCCTTGACGATTTGAAAAAATATTCGTAAAATCTAATTAATCAGATTAATCAAGTTTATGCTCCGCGAACGCACTTCACCCAACCTTTCAGAGTTCCTCCGTTATCTCGCCGAACATCAAGAAGCCGAGAACGGACTTCCCGCGTTAAATGAGCTCAGCCGCGAAATGGGAGTTGGAATTGCCGCTCTTCGGGAACAGCTCGAAGTAGCGCGATCACTTGGGCTGGTAGAGGTCAAGCCGCGGACAGGAATGAGGCGCAAGCCATATAACTTTGCGCCCGCCGTTTTGAAGAGTCTCAACTACGCCATCGCGTTGAATAAAGATCACTTCATCACCTTTGCAGATTTAAGACAGCATATCGAAAGAGCATATTGGCACGAAGCGGTCGGCATGCTGACCGAAGAAGACCACGAAACTTTGCAGGGACTTGTTGCGCAGGCATGGGAAAAATTGCGCGGCAACCCGATCGAAATTCCCCACCCTGAACATCGCGAATTACATCTTACGATCTATCGACGCTTGAACAATCCGTTCGTGACGGGTTTGCTTCAAGCGTATTGGGATGCCTACGAAGCGGTCGGCTTGAATTTCTTCACCGACTACAAGTACCTTACCGAAGTCTGGACCTATCATCAACAAATGGTGAATGCCATTTGCGCAAACGATGCGGAAGCAGGGTACAAAGCCCTCTCTGAACATACCGATCTGATCCACCAATTAATTTCTTCGTCTCAATGACGAATCCAACGAGGAGTTCCATGAATAAAATTGTGAACGATTTTTCGATCACCGTTGGCACCAAGAACGGCTCAGGCAGTTCCACCGCCAACAACACCATCCTGCGCTCCGTGTTCAAGATGGGAATTCCGGTTTCAGGCAAGAATCTGTTTCCTTCTAACATTCAGGGCTTGCCGACCTGGTACACCATCCGCGTGAACAAGGATGGATTCATCGCGCGACGCGAAGAACTCGACATCGTGATCGCCATCAATCCCGATTCGTTCGCGCGGGACCTGGCATCTGTTGTGCCCGGCGGAGCGTTCTTCTACGCTGATGATATCAAGCAGCCCATCACCCGCGCAGACATCGCCGTCTATCCGATGCCGATCAAGAACATCGTCAAGAGCGACCCGAACGTCCCGACTGATTATCGCGACCTGGTCGGAAACATGGTCTACGTGGGCGTGCTTGCCCAAATGATCAACATGGACATGGACAAGATCCTTGCCGCGTTGACCTTCCACTTCAAAGGCAAGCAAAAGCCGATCGACATGAACTACAACGCCGTCAAGAACGGCTTCGAGTGGGCAAAAGCCAACCTCGAAAAGAAAGATCCTTTCTACCTTGAACCCATGAACAAGACCGAGGGGCTGATCATGGCGGACGGCAATACCGCCGGCGCGCTTGGTTCCATTTTCGGCGGCGTGCAATTTGTGGGCTGGTATCCGATCACTCCCGCCACCTCTCTCGCAGAAGCGCTCAACGAAAACCTTCCTGTCCTCCGCAAGCGCGAAGACGGCAAGCACACTTATGCGGTCGTGCAGGCAGAAGATGAACTCGCCGCGCTCGGCATGTCAGTTGGCGCGGGCTGGGCAGGACTTCGCTCCATGACCTCCACTTCGGGACCTGGTCTCTCATTGATGACCGAGTTTGCGGGTCTTGCCTACTACGCGGAAACTCCCGTTGTGATCTGGGACGTTCAACGCATTGGCCCGAGTACTGGTCTGCCGACTCGTACTTCGCAAGGCGACCTGAGCTTCACCCACTTCATCGGTCACGGCGACTCACATTCCATCATCCTGCTGCCCGGTGACGTGTACGAGTGTTTTGAATTTGGCTGGAAAGCCTTCGATATTGCTGAACGGATCCAGACCCCGGTCTTCGTGTTGAGCGATCTCGATATGGGCATGAACCAGTGGATGAGCAAGCCCTTCCAGTACCCTGAAACTCCGATGGATCGCGGCAAGGTGCTGTTCGAAAAAGACCTTGAAGAACTCAAGGGTAATTGGGGACGTTACCTCGACAAGGACGGTGATGGAATTGGTTATCGCACCTTCCCCGGTAACAAGCACCCGATGAGCTCATACTTCACACGTGGAACAGGTCACGATGCCTACGCCAAGTATTCCGAGGAAGCGCACATCTACCTCGATAATATGAACCGCTTGAAGAAGAAGCACGAGACCGCCAAGCAATACGTTCCAGCACCCGTGGTACACACCATGAAGGGCGCGACGGTCGGCATCATTGCCTTCGGTTCCACCGAAGCCGCAGTGATCGAAGCCCAGCACCAGCTCGCAACGGAACACGGCATCAAGACCGATTTCATGCGTGTGCGCGCCCTGCCCTTCACCGCTGAAGTGGATGCGTTCATCAAGAAGTACGACCAGATCATGGTCGTGGAAATGAACCGCGATGGTCAGATGCACCAGATCCTCCTGACCGAGTACCCGATGTTTGGACCGAAACTCAAGTCTGTAGCCTATGGCGACGGCATGCCCGCTTCTGCCAAATGGGTGCGCGAGGGAATCCTTGCGAAGTACCAGAAGCCCAAGGCTGCTGCCCAGAAGAAGACTGTCGCCAAGAAAGTGACAAAGAAAGCCGCCGCAGTCTCCAAGTCCAAAAAGACCGTGGCTGCCAAGAAGTCAACCGCCAAGGCGAAGACATCCGTCAAGTCAAAGCGCAAGTAGTTATCGGTAAATAATCAAAAGGAGCAAATAAAATGACAGAAGCTCTCCCCATGGCTGGCACCCCTTCGAACACCAACACTGCCGGTCTCACCAAGAATGATTATCGCGGCAACCCCAGCACCCTTTGCCAGGGCTGTGGACACAACTCGATCTCAAATCAGATCGTGACCGCTTTGTATGAAATGAACATTGTGCCTGAGGATGTGGTGAAATTCAGCGGCATCGGCTGCTCATCCAAGTCACCCACTTACTTCCTGAACCGCTCGTTCGGCTTCAACAGCCTGCACGGACGCATGCCATCCATCGCGACCGGCGCGTTGTTCGCAGATCAATACCTTAAGGGCATCGGCGTTTCCGGCGACGGCGACTCTGCCAGCATTGGCATGGGACAGTTCAAGCACGTAATGCGCCGCAACCCGAACATGCTTTACATTGTCGAGAATAACGGCGTGTACGGTCTGACCAAGGGTCAGTTCTCCGCCACCGCCGAAAAAGGATTGCAGCTCAAGAAGCAGGGCGAGAATCCTTACATGCCGGTAGACATCTGCATGGAAGCGCTCGTCTCGAACGCGACCTTCATCGCCCGCTCTTTTGCAGGCAACCCCAAGCAGGTGAAGGAATTGCTCAAGGCTGCGCTGGCTCACAATGGCATCGCTGTGCTGGATATCATCAGCCCGTGCGTGACCTTCAATAATCAGGAAAACGCCTTCCACTCCTACACCTGGGGCAAGGATCACGAAGAACCCCTGCATGAAATCTCCTACATTGCCCCGCGCAATGAGATCATCCTCGAGCGCGAAATGGAAGACGGCGAAGTACGCGAGGTCACCCTGCATGATGGTTCGACTGTGATCTTGAAGAATCTGGAAAAGAGTTACGATCCTTCCAATCGCTACGAAGCGATGCGAGTCATGGAAGATGCCCAACGCAACAACTGGCTCATCACCGGCTTGCTGTACGTGGATACAACCAAGCCGAACCTGACCTCCATGTACAACCTGGTGGACACCCCGCTCAACCGCCTGACCGAAGCCGACCTGCGCCCTGACCGCTCGATGATCGACAAAGTCAATGCGCTGATGTTCTAAGCCTCGACCGATCAAAAACATCAATTGCCCCTTTCCCAGTTTGGGAGAGGGGCATTATTATAGGGATATATGTCAACAGAAACCACACCCACTGAAAAACTGGATTTCAAACGCATCGTGCCTGTTCTGGTCATTGTGCTGGTGGATCTGATGGGACTCTCCATCATCATTCCGCTTCTGCCCTTGTACGCGGCCCGCTTCGGCTCAGATGCGCTGACGGTCGGCATTTTGCAAGCCACCTACCCGATGATGCAATTCCTCGGCGCGCCGATCCTCGGCAGATTATCTGACCGTTTCGGGCGCAAACCCGTGTTGATTGTCAGCCAGATCGGCACGCTGATCGGATTCATCATGCTTGGCTTCGCCAATACCCTCGTAGTGCTTTTCATCTCACGAATCATTGACGGGCTTTCAGGCGCGAACATCTCCACTGCGCAAGCCGCCATCGCAGACAGCACCACCGAAAAGACCCGCACGCAGGGACTTGGGCTGGTCGGCGCGGCTTTCGGTGTTGGCTTTGTGCTTGGACCGATCATCGCATTTGTTGTCCTCGCCGCAACAGGACAGAACTATCAGGCAGTGGCGTTCACCGCGGCTTTGTTCTCCTTCATCTCGATCCTGCTCACCACATTCTGGTTCAAGGAAACTTATCAAGACGCGGCAGACCCCGAAGCCTCACGCAAGCGCCGCCCGTTCAGCTTTGGCGCGTTGAAGCAGGCATTGAGCCGTCCCGCCATTGGATTTTTACTTGTGCTCATGTTCTTTTATCAGATCGCCTTCGGCGGCTATGAACAACTCTTTTCGCTTTTTACCCTCACCCGTCTCGGCATGGATGCGCGCGACACATCGGGATTATTCGTGCTGGCAGGTTTATTCATCATTGTGGTGCAAGGCGGATTGATCGGAAGGTGGTCGAAGCAAAAAGGCGACCGCTGGCTGGTGATGATGGGAATCGGCACCCTTGCCATCGGTCTGATCGGAACCGCGCTCACGCCCGCGATCCCCGTTCCGTGGTATGACAAAGCCAAAGTCCTCGAAAGCCTCGCAGGTCAGGGCGACTTCCGAGTCTCGATCCAAAGCATCAACATTCAACTTCCCGAAGAGACCGCAAGCGGCTGGCTGGGAATCGCCTGGCTGCTGCTCGCAAGTTTCCCCGCCGCATTGGGTGGCGGTGTGCTTCAACCCGCAGTGAATAGCCTTATCACAAAAGCGTCCAGCAAGGACGAGGTCGGCGGCATGCTCGGCGCATCTTCCGCAGCATACAGCGCGGCGAACGCCATCGCCCCGCTGTTTTACGGCTCGCTCTTTCAATGGTTCGGCGGACCCGTTCCTTTTTTTGCGGGCGGCTTGATCCTCGCCATTTTGTGGCTCATCGCACCGAGGGTCGTGAAATAATAATTTGTCCATGCAAACGTTGGATAACGAACTGATCTTTGACTACATCCGTGCATCGGGACCCGGCGGGCAGAACGTGAACAAGGTCTCGACTGCTGTGCAGTTGCGCTTTGACGTGGTCAACTCCCCATCCCTCGCCTCAGACTTAAAGGGACGGCTGATCCTGCTTGCGGGTAAACGCATCACCGTGGACGGAGTCCTCGTCCTCGAGTCCAGCCGCTTTCGTACGCAGGAATCCAACCGCGAGGATGTGGTTCAGAAATTTTACGCCTTGATCCGCAAGGCAGCAGAAAAGCCCAAGCCACGTCATAAGACCAAGCCAACCAAAGCCTCGAAGGAAGAACGCCTGAAGGGAAAGAAAAAACGCAGCGAAGTCAAACGCATGCGCGGCAAAGTTGGCACTGAATGAAATTCGAAAGCCTCACACACAAAAGGAATCGGTCCGCATGAAAACACAGGCATTCCCCCACAAAGAGATCTCACCCAATACCTTCGAGATCGGAGAATTCGATTGCGCCTCGGTCTTTCTTCTCATCGGCGATGAAAAAGCCATGCTGATCGACACGGGGGTGGGCATCGGTGACTTGAAGGGATTCGTTGAAAAGCTTACGAACAAACCGCTCATGGTCTGCTACACCCATAATCACATCGACCATGTTGGCGGGGCGTGCGCTTTTGACCATGCCTACATCCACCCCAAAGACATGGCTGACTTCTCCAACGGAGGCGGCATTGGGCTCAGTCTTGAAGCCCGCCGCGGCTACGCCAAATGGATCGCGGAACGTGAAAAGGGAAACTACCCCTACCAGCCTGAGGTTGACATCACCGAGTGGGGTCCGCAGCCACCGCTCTTCCCCCTGGAAGATGGGCAAATCATTGACTTGGGAAATCGCAAAGTCAGCGTGATCGATTGCCCCGGTCACACGGCTGGCTCCATTGCGTTTCTCGATGAAAATTCCCGCACCCTATTTTTGGGTGATGCCTGTAATTGCAACTTGCTGCTCGGTCGGGCAAAGCGCGGCACGCCAAATTTTGTTTCCATTGAAAAAACATTATCCCATCTCAAGCGGCTGCAAAATTTGCACGCTGCCTACGATCGTTATTTCAACGGACATTATGATTACCGGGCATTTGGTGAACCGCTGGGCGAAGACGCGCTTCGAGATGCGATCACAGCCTGCGAGCAGATCGTGGCGGGTACGGCAGAGGTCGTCGTCAAGCCGTCGCCCTTCCCCAACGCGCCTGACCAGCATGTGGTGACGATCGGGCGCACAAGCATTTCATTCGACCCACAGGGCATTCACGAGTAAGGGACAAAAATAAAAAGAGACCGTCTGCAAGCAGACGGTCTCTTTTTATAACTTCATTTGATAAGCGTTCGTTTCTCGTTTTGTGAAACCCACCCGCAGATAGAGACGATTCGCGGCTACGCGCAGCGGGTTGGATGTGAGTGAAATATTGCTCGCGCCCTTCTCGCGGGCAAGGTCGATCGCGTAGCGCATCAACGACTCGCCAACTCCCTGCCCGCGGGCAGAGATATCCACGATGACATCTTCAATGATCGAGCGGATGCCTGTCGGCACCCGGTAAACGGTCAATGTGAGTGCGCCCACGATCTCGCCTGAGTCGTTGCG
>Ga0268298_10001743_pt1 | contig 24904 bp, 22 predicted proteins | sample WWTPWeurt_MetaG_FD_194462 | JGI IMG/M metagenome (GOLD analysis project Ga0268298, IMG submission 194462) | Activated sludge microbial communities from WWTP in Nijmegen, Gelderland, Netherland - WWTP Weurt | ecosystem: Engineered > WWTP > Aerobic digester > Activated sludge | place...
AACGCGACCCGTGACCCGCCTCGCTGCCCCGACGCGAATCCGAACGCGACCCGCGACCCGCCTCGCTGCCCCGACGCGAATCCGAACGCGACCCGCGACCTGCCTCGCTGCCCCGACGCGAATCCGAACGCGACCCGCGACCCGCCTCGCTGCCGTAGCGGCCCGAGCGTTCGACGGGCGGCCGCTCCGAACCAGCGGATCGGGAACGTGGCTCGCGTCCCACACGTGTGGGCTCCCGTGCATCGCGGCCGAAACCGCCGGCGCGCGGGGAGACGCGTCCGAACACGCCGGGGGCCGCCTCTGCGCCCTTCACGCGCCGAGGCACGCCGAAAGTCTTCTTCAACTGGACGAGCTCGTCGACGCTGAGATAGCGCCATTCGCCGGGGCGGAGCCCTTCGGCGTCGATCCCCGCGAAGGTCGTGCGCACCAGGCGCAAGACCGGATGGCCGGCGATGTCGCCGAGGCGACGCACTTGCCGATTCCTACCCTCGTGCAGCGTCACCTCGATCCAGGTCTTGTCGCCTTCGTGGCGCAGGATGCGCACCGCCGCCGGACGCGTGGCACGTCCGTCGATTTCGATGCTGTCGCTGAAGCGCGCGAGCGCCTCGTCGCCCACGCTGCCGCGGACTTTGGCAACGTAGGTCTTCGGGGCGCCCTTTTTCGGGTGGGCGAGCGTCGCAGCGAAGTCGCCATCGTTGGTGAGGAGCAAAACGCCACTCGTGTGGAAGTCGAGGCGGCCGATGGGAACGACGCGTGCGCCCACGCCGCGCACCAGATCCGCCACGGTCTTGCGCCCCTCTGGATCGCGCATCGTGCACATCACCTCGCGTGGCTTGTGCAGCACGACGTAGGCCCTGGACTCGGCGATCAAGCGTTTGCCGTCGAGCTCCACCCGGTCGCGCTCGGGGTCCACTTTGGTTCCGAGCTCGGTCACGATGCGCCCCCCGACTCGCACTCGGCCCTCGCGGATCAAGTCCTCCGCGCTCCGGCGCGACGCGACGCCCGCGCTCCGCAGCACCTTCTGCAGCCGTTCGAGCTTGCTCATGGAGCTCGGCTCAGCGCTTGCGGGGGCTCACGTGGGCGTCGGTGGCGGCGTCGCTCGGAGCCGCATCGGCCGCGCCGCCGTCGGGTTGCGCTGCCGCCTGCGACTTCTCTTCTTCCTCGCGTTCCTTTTGGTCGGCGAGGCGCGCCGCCTCTTCGTCGCGATCCCAACGGTCGACGTGGCCGTCGTGGTCGAGGTCCACGCCCATGCGCTGCGGGCGCCCCTTCTCGTAAATCTCCCAGACGTCGGGCTTGCCGTTCTTGTTCGTGTCGCGTTGCACGCGGCTCAGTTGGCCGTCGACGTAGAACCGCACTTCGTCGGGCAAACCGTCCCCCGTCACGTCCTGTTCCACTTTGGCGATGCGCCCGCGCGCGAAGGTGATCCAAGTGTCGATGCGACCGTCCGCGTCCGTGTCGGCCTTCTCGTGAGTGGCTTCGCCCTTGTCGTTGTAGATGCGCACCACGTCCTTCACGCCATCGAGGTTCGTGTCGACCTCGCGGCAGAGCAGCACCCTGCGTGCATCCTCACCGATGCCGACGATGGCGAACACACGACGGATGTTGGGCTGAATCGCACCTGGCCCCGTGGTCTCCTGGACGTCGCGATCTTTGCGCCCCTTGAAGTCGCAGTTCGAGCGGTCGTCTCCTCCGCGCTTGTCGATGGCGGTACCGCGATCGCCCGCGGCCTTCAGCTGCGGGTGCTCCGAGCCGCCACAGGCCACGAAACCCACCCACCCGGCGAACAAAGATAGTCCGATGCCGGAGCGATGAAGGGGGCTCACTTCTTCTCCTCCTTCTTGGGCGCGTCTTTGGGCGCGTCGGGCGACTCTTTGTTTTCCAGCTCTTCGGGCAGACCACCAGGCCGCTCGAACGTGTGCTTCGTGGTGGCCGGACCAGAGCGAGAGGGCGGCACGTAGCCCGTCTGCTTGCAGTAATCGATGGTGGCGCCCGGATCCGGGCGCCCGTCACCGTCGACGTCCGAGTGGATCATCGGGCACTTCTCGTTGCCCGCGCTGAACTCCCACCATTGGTCGATGATGGCGTCACCGTCGGAGTCACGCTCCGTCCGCGCCAGCTTCCCACCCTCGAAGTACTGCCAAGTGTCGAGCTTCTCGGCGAGCGTCGTGGAGCGCTGCAGCTCGCTCAGCGAGCCCGCTTTGTAGATGCTGATCTCCTCGATCTTGCCGTCGCGATCGTAGTCGCGCTCACGCCTCCGGAGCTGCCCGGAGCCGTCGAAGTAGGAGTAGCCATCGACCTTGCCGTCGAAGTTCAGATCGACCGCGCGGCACGCTTCACGGCCGCCGCTCATGACGAGCCACACATCGGGCTTGCCGTCTCCGTTGGCGTCCAACGTCTGTGCCGAGCCCAACGGACAGTCCTCGTGCACGACGCGCGTATCGCGGCGCTGGGATCCCCCTTCAGGGCCCTTCGCGCCGGCCTCCACCGACTTGCTACAGCCCGACTGAAATGCGAGAGCGGCAAGCGCGCACAGCACGCCCCCGGCCCGCCCGATGCTCTTCATGTTGCAGACCTGATCCGATACGCCAAGCGAGCCCCGCCCTCTTGCGGAGCGCCGTCATCCTACCTCAGCCTTGGGTGGCGCGACCCCATCAAATCAGGCAAAGGTCCCTGCGGAAACCCGCGCGGCGCGGGCTTCGACCGGGTGCGCGATTTCTTGTTTTTGTTTTGAAATTCGAACAATTGACCGTTCCTTGGCCGATTGACAACCGACATATTGGCATCTATTGTAACGGCTGGCACTCGCGCCCCGGGCTCGTCGGATGTCTAGGAAGAAGATCTCCACCACGGTCTACATCACGCCGGAGCAGAACGAGCGCCTGCATCTCCTGCACAACCGCACCAAAGTGCCGGTGGCGGTCTACATCCGCGAAGGCATCGATCTCGTCTTGAAACGCTACGAGCACGCGCTGCCCGGCCAGATGAGCTTGGGCGACGCGCCGCCGGCGAAGAGCAACAAGAAGACCTGATCCGGGTTCGGACTGGTCGGACGAGACAAGGCGAGCTAAACGCGGCACTCCGCTCCTCGCCGCCCAGGCACACATGCCCATTTCGCCCCAACGGATCCGAAACTTCTCGATCATCGCCCACGTCGACCACGGAAAGTCGACGCTCGCGGATCGCATCTTGGACGTGACGGGTGCCATCACGGAGCGAGAGAAGGTCGATCAGTTCCTCGACAAGCTGGAGCTCGAACGCGAGCGCGGCATCACCATCAAGGCGCAGAGTGTCCGGCTTCGCTACAAGGCGAAGGATGGCGAGGAGTACCAGCTCCAGCTCATCGACACACCCGGCCACGTCGACTTCAGCTACGAAGTGAGCCGCAGCCTCGCCGCCTGCGAAGGCGCGCTCTTGGTGGTGGACTCGACCCAGGGTGTCCAGGCGCAAACCGTCGCCAACGTCTACCTCGCGCTGGACAACCACCTGGAAATCGTCCCAGTCTTGAACAAGGTCGACCTGCCATCGGCCGACGTCGACCACGCGGCGCAGGAGGTCGAAGAGGTCATCGGGCTCGATTGCAGCGGCGCGATCCTGGCCAGCGGCAAGACCGGGCTCGGCGTCGGCGACATCCTCGAGGCCGTGGTGCAACGCATCCCGCCTCCCAAAGGCGACGCCGACAAACCCCTGGCGGCCCTGATCTTCGACAGCTGGTACGACAGCTACCGGGGCGCGGTGATCATGGTGCGCGTAGTCGACGGCGTGCTCAAGCGTGGCGAGAAGATCCAGTTCGTGGCCACGGGGCGTACCTACGAGGTGACGGCACTCGGCTGTTTCAACCCCCACCCCGTCGCCCTCGAAGAACTCGGGCCAGGCGAGGTCGGGTTCGTGGCCGCCAACATCAAGACCACTGAAGACACGAAGATCGGCGACACGGTCACCCACGCGCAGCGCCCCACGACCGAGGCGCTGCCGGGCTTCAAAGAAGTGAAGCCCATGGTGTTCGCCGGCGTGTTCCCCACCGACTCGGCGGAGTACGAAGACCTGCGCGACGCGCTCTCGAAGCTTCACCTGAACGACGCGTCGTTCCACTTCGAGCCGGACACCTCCGACGCCCTCGGCTTCGGCTTCCGCTGCGGCTTCTTGGGGCTCTTGCACATGGAGATCATCCAAGAGCGCCTCGAACGCGAGTACAACTTGGACCTCATCACCACCGCGCCGAGCGTGGTCTACCGCGCGGTCAAGCGGGACGGCGAAGAGGTCTGGGTAGACAACCCGAGCAAGATGCCCGCCGTGGGCGACCTCGATCACATCGAGGAGCCCATCATGAAGGTCACCGTGCACACCCCGTCGGAATACGTCGGCGCGGTAGTAGCGCTGTGCGAGGAGCGCCGCGGCGTCCAGAAAGGCATCCACTTCGCGGCCCAGACCCACGTCGTCATCACCTACGAGCTGCCGCTGGCCGAGGTGATTCTCGACTTCCACGACAAGCTGAAGAGCGTGTCCCGCGGCTACGCCAGCATGGACTACGAGCTCACGGGCTACCACGAGGATGACCTCGTGAAGCTCGACATGCTGCTGAATGGCGAAGCCCTCGACGCGCTCAGTGTGATCGTGCACCGCGCCAACGCCTACATTCGCGGGCGAGCGCTGGCGAAGAAACTGAAGCAGCTCGTTCCGCAGCAACAATACGAAGTGGCCATCCAGGCCGCCATCGGCAGCAAGGTCATCAGCCGCGAGACCGTGCGCGCGCTGCGCAAAGACGTGACGGCGAAGTGCTACGGCGGCGACATCAGTCGCAAGCGCAAGCTCCTCGAGAAGCAGAAAGAGGGCAAGCGTCGCATGAAGGCCGTCGGCAGCGTCGAAGTGCCGCAAGAGGCGTTTCTCGCCATCCTGAAGCTCGAAGACGGCTGAGTTCGTCTGCGCGCGACGTCGCCGGCAAGAGCTCCCGCTCGGGGACGAGTCGAGCTATGTTGCGCGGATGCCGTCATCCAAGGTCCGACCGGACCGACTTGCTCAGATGAACCTGGAGGCGCCGCCGCTCGGGCGCGTGAGCCACGTCGCGAGCGTGCCGTTCGGGCCCGAGCTCGTGGTGGAGCGCTTTCGGCTGGAGAACGGGCTCGAGATCCTCTTGTGCGAAGATCATTCGGCGCCAGTCGTCGCCTACCACACCTGGTATCGCGTCGGGTCGCGCCACGAAAGGGAGGGCAAGACAGGGCTCGCTCATCTGTTCGAGCACTTGATGTTCAACGAGACCGAAAACCTGCCGGCGGGGACGTTCGATCGCAAACTCGAAGAAGCGGGCGCCGAGAGCAACGCCGCCACGTGGCTCGATTGGACCCACTACAACATCGCGGTTCCCAAGGAGCAGCTCCGCCTCGTGATTGCGCTCGAAGCGGAACGCATGGCGCGCCTCGTGCTGCGCGACCCCCAGGTTTCGAGCGAAAAGGAAGTGGTGGCCAACGAACGGCGCTATCGCGTCGAGGACGACGTCGAGGGGGCCGTGAGTGAAGTGCTTTGGGCCACGGCGTTCCGCGAACACGCCTACAAGTGGCCGACCATCGGCTGGATGGCGGACATCGAGGGCTTCACCACCGAAGACTGCCAAGCGTTCTACCAGACGTTCTACGCGCCCAACAACGCCACCATCGTGGTCGCGGGCGATGTCAACTACGCGAACCTCTTACCGCGCATCCAGAGCGCCTACGGCGCGCTGCCCGCGTCCGAGCTGCCGCTCGAGGACGTGCGCCCCGAGCCGGCGCAAGACGAAGAGCGTCGCGCGGAGCTCACCAAACCGACCGCCACGGAGAAGCTCGCGGTCGGCTACCACAGCCCGGCCATGGGCGACTTCGACCATCCTGCACTTTCGGTGCTCGCCGAAGTGCTGTTCGGCGGCCGTGCGAGCCGGCTGCACCAGCTCCTGGTGCGAAAGCTCGAGATCGCGAGCGACGTCCGCGTGTTCGTGGGGCCGTTCCGCGATCCGGGATTGATGGAGATTTACGCGTCGGCGCGCACCGGCGTGACGGCGGAAGCGCTTCTCGAGGCCTTGGATCAGGAGCTCGACCGAGTGTGCGAGGAGCGAGTGGGCGAAGACGAGATCGAGCGCGCCCGGGCGCGGATGGAGCTCTCGGTCATCGCCGGGCTCGAAACCGCCGATGGCAAAGCGAGCACCATCGGCTTCTACGACACCGTGCTCGGGCGCCCGGCTGCGGCCTTCGAGCGCCTGGACGACCTCCGGCGCGTCGGTCCGAGCGATCTCCGGCGCGTCGCGCGACGCTACCTTCGGCGCACGAAACGCAGCGTGATCCTGGTGCGAGCTTCGGCTGGCGAAAAGCAGGAGGCCGCGGCGTGACTTCGTCCCTCTCGATCTCGGACACTCCGCTGCTCGTCGAGTCGAGCCGCGAACTACCTCTGGTGCACGTCAGCGTGGCGCTCGCGACGGGAGCCATCGAAGATCCGGCTGGCAAGGACGGTCTCACGCGCCTCACGGCCCGACTGATGCGGCGCACGGGCGGCGGCATGACGCAGCAGGAGCTCGACACGCGCATCGACTCCCTGGGCGGCTCGCTCGGCGCAGACATCGCCCACAGCACGCTTTCCTTCAACGGCACCGTCATCCGCAGAAACCTGGAATCGTTCTTTGGGCTGCTCGCCGACGTCTTGGTGCGGCCGGGCTTCGCCGAGGCCGAGCTCGGCCTGCTCCTTCGCGAAACCGAGGCCGAGCTCGTGGAGTCCCGCGACAACGACCGCGCGCTCGCTCGGCGCTGGTTCCAGCGCAGGCTGTTCGACGGCCACGCCTACGCGCGTTCGGTGAGCGGGCGGCTATCCACGTTGCCCACGCTGGGGCACCCCGACGTACTCGAGCTCTACCGGCGCACTTGGGTCGGCGGTAATCTCCGCGTGGCGCTCTCCGGCGACATCGACACCGAGCAGGCAAGCTCGCACGTCGCGCGACTGGTCGCGGCGCTGCCGCCCGGCCCCGCTCGCCCAGACGCGGTGCCGGACCCAGCGGGGCCCGTCGGTCGCCGGCTCGTGATCGTCGACAAGCCCGAGCGCACGCAGACCCAGATCCTGATCGGCGGCCTCGGCACGCATCCGCACGATGCCGACCACATTGCGCTCCACGTCGCCAACACCGTGCTCGGTGGGACGTTCACGGCACGTCTGATGAACGAAATCCGGAGCAAGCGTGGGTGGTCGTACGGGGCCTACTCGAACCTGCCCTACGACCGGCACCGGCAAGCTTTCAGCATGTGGACGTTCCCCAAGGCCACCGATGCGGCCGAGTGCATCAAGGTGGAGCTCTCGCTGCTCCGTGCTTGGTGGGAAAAGGGCATCACGGCCCGGGAGCTCGCTTGGGCCAAGCGTTACCTCGTACGAAGCCACGCATTTTCCGTCGACACGGCCACCAAGCGCGTCGGCCTCGCGCTCGACGCCCTGCTCTACGATCTGCCCGAGGGCTATTACGAGCGCTACCTCGAGCGCGTGAAGGGCGTGACTCTCGGCGAGGTGAATTCGGCGATCCGCGCCCGGATCTCCCTCGAAAACCTGCTGGTCTGCGTGGTCGGAACGGCCAGCGAGATCGCCGATGGCGTTCGCTCGGCCATCGACGATCTCGCGAGTCACGAGGTGATCCCGTTCGACGCGGACTGAATCGAGCGGAGGATCAGAACCAGCCGATGAGGCCTGCCTGGATGCCGAACGAGCTGTACTTCCACTTGCAATCGTCGTTGTTTCCGCACTCACGCTTGCCCGTGAAGTCGAAGTCGAACGTGGGCCCGAACATGAACGAGAAGTGCTCGGCGGGCGCCGCCGTGAAGTTGCCTTCCAGCGTCAGCGCGATCCCGGATTCGTCGTTGTTGTCGCCGTCCGGATCGGCGCTGTGGTACGTGAAGCCGCCACGCGGCCAGAAGCCAAAGGCGCTGCCGAAACCCAGGTAGTAGCCCACGCGCGGAGCCAAGAGGAACAGGTCGAGGTCGCCGCCCGGCCCTCCGTCGTCGACGTCGAGGCTGGCGTAGCCGAGGGCGCCGCCGATGCTGAGCTGGTCGATGACGAAGTAATCGAAGCCGAGGCGCGGATAGTTGAACGGGTAGGTATTGGCGCCCCAACCGAAGCCGAGACCGGAAGCGTCGAAGTCCTCTTCGTTACCCTGCGGCGACTCCACGGAGAGGCTCCCCTTGTAGAACGCGAACAGGCGCTCGGCGCCGAACACCATGGTGCCGCTCCGACCGAAGTTCTCGGCCTGGGCGGACGCAGCCGTCGCCCCGAGTGTCACCGTCACAAACGCCAGAGTTCCAATCAGCTTGCGCATTTCTCCTCCGTTTTTCGTTCCGTTCCTCAGAGACCGACCTGCGAGGCAATCTCGGCGGCGAGCCGCCCCGCTTCGGCGGTCGCGGCTTCTTCCCGCTCGCTGAGCCGCTCGCCCTCGCCGAGCGGAACGGCAAGGTCGACGTAGATCTTGAGCTTGGGCTCGGTGCCGCTCGGTCGCACGAGCACCCTCACGTTGCCCTCGAGCTCCAGCGCGACGAGGCTCGTGTTCGGTAGCCAGCGCGGGCGGCTCTCGCCCCCGACCTGGTAGTCCGTGAGCTTCACCAATTTCCGGCCACCGAGCTCGGTGGGGGGCGCGGCCAGGAGCCTTTGCATCGCCTGTTCGATCTCGCGGACGCCCTCGCTCCCCGGACGCGTGATGCTCTTTTGCACGCTGACCCAGAGCCCGTGCTTCCGATAGAGGCGCTCGAGCCGTTCACCGAGGCCACGCCCCTGGGTCTGCTCGTGAGCAGCGAGATCCGCGAGCAGAAGCGCCGCGCTCACGCCGTCCTTGTCGCGCACCACACGTCCGACCGAGTAGCCGAGGGCCTCTTCGTAGCCGAACGCGAAGCGCACGCCTTCTTGGCTCTCGAGGTCGAGCGCGGCGTTCCAGATCCACTTGAAACCGGTGAGCGTTTGCTCGAAGCGCGCGCCGTGGGCTGCTGCGATGGAGCCGAGCATCGGGCTCGACACGATGCTCGACCCGACCATGGGACGCGGCGCACGGAGCGCGTGCTCGAGCAGGAAATCGGCCAAGAGCAGCCCGACCTGGTTGCCCGTGAGCTGCCGATAGCGCCCCGTTGCCGACGGGATGCAGACCGCGAGGCGATCGGCGTCCGGGTCGTTGGCGAGGATCAGATCTGCCTTCTTCTCGCTGGCGAGCGCCGTGGCCAAGTCGAGCGCGCCAGGCTCCTCGGGATTGGGGAAGTTCACGGTCGGGAAGTGCCCATCGGGTTCGGCCTGGGCGTCGACCACGTGGAGGTTCGCGTAGCCGGCACGAGCGAAGGCCTCCTTCACGAAGCGCCAGCCGACGCCGTGCATGGGCGTGTAGACGATGCCGATGCGCGAGTCGCGTTCCACGCGGGGCCGGACGGCGTCCACCTCGGCCAGGTAGCGATCGAAGAAGCTGTCGGGTACGCGCTCGGCGCGCGCCAGCTTACCCGAGAGACCACCCGCTTCGAGGGGCACGTCGCGCGCACTCGACACCGCTTCGATGCGCTCGCTGATCTCGGTGTCGACCGGTGGCACGATCTGCGCGGCGTTCGCCGCATACACCTTGTACCCGTTGTACTCCGGCGGGTTGTGGCTGGCCGTGATGACCACGGCCGCAGACGCCGAAAGCTGCCGCGCGGCATAGGCGACGAGCGGCGTGGGGACCGGCTCGTCGAAGTAGCGCACGGGGATGCCGGCAGCGACCAGCACGCCGATGGTGTCGTCAGCGAACGTGCGGCTCGTGAGGCGTCCGTCGAAGCCCACGACCACCGGCAACGTCCGCGCGTCGGGGTGTCTGGCAAGCAAGTAGTCGGCGAGCCCGCGAGTGGCGCGGATCACCACCGCGCGGTTCATGCGGGACAGACCCGCGCCCACCACTCCGCGAAGCCCAGCCGTGCCGAATTCGAGGGGCGCGCCCATCCGCTCCGCCAGCTCGGCCTGATCGCCCGCTTGGAGCAGCGCTTCGAGCTCGGCTCGTGTCTCCGGGTCGGGATCCTGTGCGATCCAAGCTCGCGCCTTGTCCACCACGCTCGACGTTCCGCTCGCCATCGGACGGAGCATAGTGGCAACCTCCGCCCGCGAGAACCCGCTCTTCCCACTCCGCTGGCCGGCCGAAAGCCCACGGTTGCGGGCTATCGCCCTCAGATCGAGGGCTCCGGTCCTCAGCGTGCGCTGGTCACTTGGGGCGCACTCGGGCACGGTCGGCGAGCTCGCGGGAGAGCGCGAGCTGACCGCATGCCGCGTCGACGTCGTCACCACGTCGTACACGGACGAAACACGAGAGCCCGGCCCGAGCCAAGGCTTCGCGGAACTCCGCGACCCGTTCGGGCGTGGAGGCCCGGAGCGGGCTCGCTGTCACCGGGTTCATCGGGATGAGGTTCACCTTCACGCGTAGACCCGCGAGGGACGAGACCAAGGCACGCGCATCGGCCAGCGAGTCGTTCAAGCCCGCGATCAGGGTGTATTCGATGGTGATGCGCCGGCGCTTGGGCAGCGGATAGCGGCGAAGGGCGGCGAGGAGCTCCGCCATGGGATAGCGCCGGTTCATCGGAACGATGCGCTGTCGAATGGCGTCGCTCGGCGCGTGGAGCGAGACCGCGAGCCCGATCTTGCCGCCAAAGTCCTCCCCTAAGCGCCGGATCTCGGGCACGAGGCCCACCGTGCTGACGGTGATGCGCCGAAGGCCGAGCCCGATGCCCTCCGCGTGCGTGAGCAAGCGAATCGCGCGCGCCGTCTCTTCGTAGTGGTGGAGAGGCTCCCCCATTCCCATGAACACGAGGTTACGCAGCGTCTCGTTGGGCTCGAGGTGGCGGCGCGCCAGCGAGACTTGGGCGACGATCTCGGCAGCCGAGAGCCCGCGGACCAGCCCGCGCTGCCCACTCGCACAGAAAACACAGCCCATGGCGCAACCGAACTGCGTCGAGATGCACAACGTGACGCGCTGTTTGGCCTCGACGATCGCTTCGGTTTCGTCTTCGTCGTCGTCGGGCGCCGCGCTGGCGTCGGCGTCCAGGTCGTCCGAGAGCTTGGTCATCGGGATGAGCACGCATTCGACTCGAGCCCCGCCGGCGAGCGCGAGCACGAGCTTCTTCGTGCCGTCGCTCGCGCGTCGCACCTCGAGCAGCTCGGCCGGCGCTGCGAAGCCAGCCGCCAGGAGCTCCTCGCGGAGTGCGCGCGGCAGCTCGGTGATCTCCCTGGGATCGAGTCGGCCCTGAGCGTGGATGGCGCGGAAAACCTGTCCCGCGCGGTAGGCTCGCTCGCCTCGGAGAGCGAACAACCGCTGCCACTCTTCCAGGCTGCGAGCGACCGGGTGGATCTCGCTCGCATCCCGCGCGCCGAGCACGGTACCGAGCGCGCGCGAGTGCAGCCCTTCGTCGCTCACGGCGCGCTCCGCTTGGCCTCGTTCCAATATCCGTCGAGCTCTTCCAACGGCAGCCCGCGGCTCGGCTTGCCGTCGGCGCCGAGCGGCCACCCGCCGTGGACCTCGCGTACCCGAGCCTCGACGTGAGAGAACCGCGCCCGGAAGCGGTCCGAGGCCTTTCGGAGAGCAGTCTCCGCATCGATGCCGCGGTGTCGCGCCAAGTTGACCAGCGCGAACAGGAGATCGCCGAGCTCGTGCTCCACACGCGCGGGGTCCCCTTCTGCCACCGCCTCATCGAGCTCTTCGACCTCTTCACCGACCTTGGCGCGCGAGCCGGAGGCATCGGGCCAGTCGAAGCCGACCCGACTCACTTTTTCGCTCATGCGCTGGGCGCGGTGGAGCGCGGGCAACGAACGCGGCACGCCATCCAGAATGCCGCGATCGCGTTTCTCGTTGGCCTTGATGGCCTCCCAGTTGCGGAGCACGTCCGCGGAGCCCTCCACTTCCAGGTCCTGGAATACGTGCGGGTGGCGCCGGACGAGCTTGTCGACGATGCCCCGCACGACGTCGTCGGGGCCGAAGCTCCCCTCACGGCGCGCCAGCTCGCCCAGAAACACCACCTGCAGAGCCAGATCTCCGAGCTCCTCCCGGAGGTGTTCGCGGTCCCCAGCCTCGATGGCGTCAATCACCTCGCAGGCCTCCTCCAGCACGTAGCGTGACAGCGACGAAAAGGACTGCTCGCGGTCCCAGGGGCAGCCGTCGGGAGCGAGCAGGCGCTGCATCAGCGCCACCAGGCGTGGGAACGTCTGTCCTTCTTGCTCGTCGAGCGGCAGCGCGGAAGGGATCTCGAAGGGCTCGCCCATGGCCGGCGGTTCGTAAATCACCGCCCTGCCTCGTGCAAGGGGCGGCTATCTTCTCCGCGATGAACCCCACCGATTCCCCCCTGCTCGTCGCGTGCGACGACGGCGTGGCGACTCTGTCGTTGAACCGCCCGTCGAGCAAGAACGCACTCAATCGCGCGCTGGTGCTCGCCCTTGGCCAGGCGATCTCCGACCTCGAAGCGGATACCGGGGTTCGCGCGGTGATCCTGACGGGCGAAGGCGGGGCGTTCTGCTCGGGAGCGGATCTGAAAGCGGGCATGGCCGAGCTCGGCGAGATCGGCATGGAGCAGCGGATCGACGAGTTTCACACCATCGTGAGAGGCATCGTGCACTCGACGAAGCCGTTCGTGGCGGCAGTGGACGGGCCTGCAGTGGGGTTCGGCGCGGATCTCGCCCTGGCCTGCGACCTCCGCGTCCTCTCGGAGCGCGCCTACCTGCAGGAGAAGTTCGTGAAGATCGGACTCATGCCGGACGGCGGCGGCACCTTCTGGCTGCCGCGCGCCATCGGAGTGGCACGCGCCCTCGAGGTCTTGCTCTTGGGCGAGCCCATCGATGCTGCGCATGCTCGGGAGCTCGGTCTCACCAATCGCGTCGTACCCGAAGCCGAGCTCCTGCCGACGGCGAAGGGCCTGGCCCGTGCGCTCGCTTCCGGGCCGCCTCTCGCGCTCGCGCGGATCAAGGCCGCGGTGCGCGAGAGCTCGTCCGGCACCATCGACGACGCACTCTCGCGCGAGCGCTCGGGTCAACTCACGCTGCTCGGCTCCAACGATTTCATGGAGGGCGTGATGGCGTGGACCAGCCGCCGCCCGGCCGTGTTCCGCGGGAGCTGAGGCTAGCGACTTCAGAAAATCAGAAAAGATAGCGCTCGCCCGAGTCGCACAGGATCGTCACGACGTTCCCCGCGTCGAGGCCTTCGGCCACCTCGCAGGCGGCGTGGACGTTGGCGCCCGAGCTCGGACCGACCAAGAGCCCCTCTTCGCGAGCCAGTCGGCGCGCCATGCGATCCGCTGCGACGTCGCTCACCTCGATGACGCGGTCGATCACCTTGCGATCGAGGATCTTCGGGACGAAGCCCGCGCCGAGGCCCTGGATGCCGTGCATGCCCGGCGGTTTCCCCGAAAGCACGGCGCTCGATTGTGGCTCCACCGCGACCACCTGCACCTCCGGGCGCTGGCGTCGCAGCGCATGGCCGACCCCGGAGACGGTTCCTCCGGTGCCGACCCCGGCCACGAAGGCCCTGAGCTCGTCTGGACATTGCTCCAGGATCTCGGCCGCCGTCGTGCGCTCGTGGCTGGCCGGATTGTCCACGTTGTCGAACTGACTCGGCATGAACGCGTTGGGCGTCTGAGCGAGCAGCTCGAGGGCCTTGTCCACGGCACCCGACATGCCGTCGAGCGCTGGTGTCAGAACGATTTCGGCGCCGTAGGCCTTCAGGATGTAGCGGCGCTCGAGGCTCATGTCTTCGGGCATGACGAGCACGCAACGATAGCCGCGCACGGCGGCAATCATCGCCAAGCTGATGCCCGTATTCCCACTCGTCGCCTCGATCAACGTGGCGCCGGGCTCGAGCTTGCCCGTTCGCTCCGCCCCGAGAACCATGCCGAGCGCTGGGCGGTCTTTCACGCTGCCCGCCGGATTCGAGAACTCGCACTTCGCCCAGACCGTCGCGTGTCCCTTGGGACTCAGCTTCCCCAATTTCACGAGGGGCGTCGCGCCAATGAGGGAGAGCGCGTCGTCGGCGACGCGATACCCGCTCGGCGTCCGCGCCGCCGGCGACACCTCCTGTTTCGGCCGCGTGTCTCGGGGCCCCTGGCGTTCCACCATTCTCGAACCTTAGAGCGTCTTTCGGGGAGCGCGTCGCTCAATCCGCCGGGGCCGATTCGGGGCGGGCGACGAGCCGGGCCGGACCCCCAGCGACCGAGAGTGACGGCGCACCTTCCAGGGCGCCTCCGCCGAGGCGCGCCAGGGCGACGGAGTGCCCGAGCCGCGGGCTGAACGCCGCGCTCGTCACCTCTCCGACGCGTGTACCGTCGGGGAGTTCGACGCCCATGCCGGGGCTCGGCGGAGCCTCGCCCTCGAGCGCTAGCGCCACGAGACGTCGCTTGAGCTTGCCTCGCATACCCTGCATGCACACGACCTCTTGCCCGAGGTAACAACCCTTGCTCCAGGACACTGCAACCTGGTCGAGACCTGCCTCGTGCGGGTTGTCGTCCGTGCCGTAGTCCGTGCCGAATCGACCGACGCCACGCTCGATGCGGAGGAGCTCCCAAGCTCCCGCATCGGCGAACACGCTGTCGGCATCCTCCGCCGCCGCCAGCGCGGGCAAGTCGCCCAGCCGAGCCCGAGGCACGACGAGCGCAGCACCGCCCAGACCGGTGCGGTCGATGGAGCCCTCGGCTCCGCCGCTTGCCAGCGCCAGCTTTCGAGCGAGTGCGCTCGAGCGCGGCCCATGGAGCGTGAGCCACACGAAGCCCTCCGTCACGTCTTCCAGCTCTGCATCTTCCATCACCAACATGCGATCGAAGTAGGACGCGAGCTCCGCGCTCGCGCCGGGCACGACGGATAGGAAGAGCGCGCTGTCCGAGGCGACGACGTAGAGGTCGCTCAGAACCTTTCCGGTCTTGCTCAGCACCAGGCTGAACGCCCCATGACCCGGAGCGACCTTGGCAACGTCGGCGGTGACGATGCCATTGAGCCACGTCGCGCGATCGGGCCCCCGCACGACGAGCGTGCCGCGGTCGGGTTCCTCGACCAGGAGCACGGATCTACGCGCGGCTTCCGAGGCGGCAAGCATGACTCACTCGATGGGGACGTCGTCGTCCAGCGTGGGGTAGATGGGGCCTTCCCGCAAGCTGACGTCCAAGGTCGAGCCGTCGGCTTTCTTCACCGTGAACGACACCCCGGTCGGTGCGTTGGCGTTGATCAAGCTGCGTGCGTCGGCCTCGTCCATGCCTTTGACGTCCTTGGACTGGATGCGGACGATCTCCTCTCCACCTCGAAGGCCCGCGCGGGCCGCCGGCGAGTCGATCACCACCCGCGTGATGAACACGCTCTGCGTCCGGAGCTCGTAGCGCATCCCGAGCCCGATGCGCGCGTGAGCCGGCTCGGTGATCATGGTGATCTTCGCGCCGCTCTCGCAGTCGATCTGGATCAGTCCACCTTTTGCCTCGTCCGCGAACGACTTGATGACGCGCACGCAGATCGGATGGTTGTTGATCGGGTTGGCGTCCCAGAGCTCGACTCGCACGCTGTTTCCCTTCGGGATCCTGTAGTTCGCTCGCTGCGCGTCGGGCCAGGTGGGCGACAGCGTGTCGGGCTGGGTCGGCGTACGGAACAGCTCTTTGTCGGAGACCAAAACCTTCACGAAGGGATCCGGCGCCGCACCGCCCACCGCATCCCACTTGCGGCCATCGCGGGTCCGCTCGGGGATGGAGGCGGACTGGATTCGAATGAAGTAGAGGTCCTCGGGCGGCGGAGGGGTCAGCACCGCACGATCGGGGACGGCGCGAGCCGGCGTGGAGATCTCCGGGTAGACCGCGCTGCACGCCCCAGCCAGGACGAAGGCGAGGATCGAGCCCGCGCGTTGGAAGCCAGCGAGAAGCGCCATTTTCCCGGGAAGGCTACCTCACCGTTCCGGTATCGGCGACAGAATCAGAGTTCGGGCGCGACCCGACGCCGTCGGGCCTGCGCGAGCGCCTCGGGGGAAGCGAGTCGGGCGGCGGTCGTCGGCCGGATCGCGAGACCGAGATCCCGAGCGCGACCTCACGCGCGGCGTGGGGCCCCGTCGGCCCCGCGCACGAGGCCGACGTGCTCCGCGATTTCGTCCCGATACGAGAGCCAGGCATCGAGCACCTCTTGCATCGAACGCACGACCCCGGGCCTACGCTCGGCCCCCACGTGCTCCAGAACCACGCGCCAGGCTGCTTGTCGATGGGAGCCCTCCACCGAGCGATGGGCCTTGGTGAGGCGCAGGCTCTCGAGGGGCAGGCCGTAGTGCACGACGAGTGGGTGCTCTTCGAGGGACGGTTCCGGCCGGCGCGGGTGAGCGGCATCGAGTTCACCGCGCTCGAAGCGCGTGCCTTCCACGAAGATCGTGGTCACCGTCGCCGCTGGCTCCCAACCGGCATCCAGCGTCGCGCGATCGAGGGCATCGCGGTACGCCTTGGCGCGTGGCAGGAGGACCACGCGATCGAAGCGCTCGAGATCCATCCCGAGCCCACGCGGGTAGTCGAGGAAGAGCTCGGGATGCGGTCGGCCCGCGTGCAGGCCTCCGGTCTCCTCCTCGTACACGTTCTCGATGAGCTCGCGCCTGGCTTCGGCGACGGGACACGCAACATACGCGCGCCCCACCAAAACCGGAAAGTCGCGCACGTAAGTCGCGTATTCCTGCTCGAGATGGGTGTGCAGGCGTTCGCGGGGCACGAGGCCGGAGGTGAACGCCGGCCACGCCCAATGAGTCTTCCGTTCCATCACGGATAGCAGCGCTTCACGAAAGGTCTCGCGATCCATGACAAGCTCGTAAACAAACCAGCCGAAGCTTTGGAAGTATTCGGCACTCACCGGCCTTTGGGCCGGAAAACGCCGGCATTTCGCGCCGTTCACGCCGCCCGATGGAAAGTGTGACAACCGCCGCCGAAGACCCCATGCTTGAGACGATTCGTCGAGCGCACCATGGCAAGGATGTTCGGATTCATCGGCAACCGCGCGGACCTCGGCTCGCGGGTGCTCGAGCTCCACTCCGCGGTGCTCGCCGTACGCCCGAGTCCCGGAGAACCCCTCGGTTGGGGCATCGGGTTCTATCAGTCCGGCGAGGTGCTGCTCCGCCGCCGCCCCATCGATGATCGGCCTCTGATCGAGATGTCGGAAGCTGCCAAGGGCGTGCGCACCGACGCCATGATCGGGCATGTGCGTCGAGCGACGGTCGGGGCGCTGCGCACCGAGAACACCCACCCCTTCCGCTATCGCTCCTGGCTGTTCGCGCAGACCGGTACGATTCGAGGATTCGACCGGCTTCGCGATCGGCTGCTGGATTCACTCCCGGAGTTTCTTCGACGCAACGTGCGCGGCGAAACCGACAGCGAAATCTTCTTCCACCTGTTTCTGTCGTTCCTCCACGACGCCGGCGAGCTCAACGACGGCAACGTGCCCACCGAGAGCGTGGTGACGGCCCTCCGCTCGAGCGTCGCGCTGGTCGACCGCCTGTCCCAAGAGGAGGGCGAAGAGCAGAACGCGGGCGACATCCTGGTCACGAACGGGGAGCAGATGGTCGCCGTCCACCGCAACGGCGGCATGGCCTTCCGGGTCCTGCGCGGGCGCTACGACGTCGAGGAGCTTTTGGGGGCCGAAAGCCGGATGCACGTCCGGATCCCCGCGGTCGAGAGCACGCATTTCAGTCTGATCGCCTCCGAGCTCGATTCCACGCCTGCGGGCTGGACAGACGTCCGGAGCCCGAGCATCGTGACGCTGTCGCGAACCGATGACCCGCTCACCGAAACGCTCTGAGCTGCCGTCCGTCGTCGGAGCGCTCGCGCTCGGGGTCCTCGGCAGCGCCTGCGGCGCGCGCCAGACTCCGCTCGCGATCGACACGGTGAGCGAGCTCGACTCGAGCCCGCGGCGAGCCCCCGGCGTCGCCGTCGATCCGACGTCGGAGCTTCCCAAGTCGGCGCCCGCCGCCCACTCCGAAGACGGCGTCGTGGTGCTGAAGGCCCCGCTCGATCCGGAGTCCGCACGCGAGATGGTGCGCGCGTTCTTCCGGGCGGTGAGCCAGGGTTCGTACAGCGATCTCGAAGCCGTGCTCCCCGACGAAGCCTGGCTGAGTGCAGGGGCCATGGCTGGGCGCCAGAAGGCCCGCCAGTATTGGCAGCAGCGCCTGTCTCGCCTCGACTACGCCTCGTTGGCAGGTACCACGGTGTTTCGTGAGGGCGAACTCGAGACGTATCGCGCCGCCGATCTCGCGGCACTCCGGCCGCCGCGCGTTCTCGGCGTCGTCGCGCAAGGCGATGACGTCATCGTGCGCGTGCCCATCGCGACGCCGCGTACCGGCAAGACGCGCCTCTTCGGCGACGAAATCGTCTTTCTGCTGCGTCCCGCCGGCTCGAAGTTCCAGATCGTGGACATGTCCGAGGACTTCACGCTGCCGTGAAGCCGCCTGCCGGCCCACGGAGAGATCCCCTCAGTTGAGCGGCCCGCCGAGCGCGACCCGCGGCAACTCGAACAGCCCGCGCTCCTTCGCGGCGGCCAGCGTCTGCAGCGCCGCGCGGTACCCCCGCAGCACCAGCGAGCGGGCCGCGAAGCGGTTCAGGTACCCGAACCGCCCGATGTCGGGAGCGATGTCGATGAAGGTGCAACGCGGGTGGACGTGCGTGTAGAGATCAATGCCTCGTCGTTCCTTCTCGGTCAACATGATGTTGATCGACTGATTCATGACCTGGAGCGGGCCGCGCCGCGCGACGCTCCGAGCGGTGCGTTCTCCCCCCGCCGGTCGGTAGATGTTGGACACGATGACGATATCGGCGCCCGCTTCGACGGCCACGTCCGCCGACAACGTTCGGGCGACCTCGCCGTCGATGTGGTAGCGGCCTCGGATCTCGAACGGCCGGAACAAGCCTGGGATGCAACAAGATGCCGCGACGGCTCGACTGATCGGGGTGTCCGCGTCGTATCCCTTGCCGAACAGCACGCGCTCGGCGCGATCGAGGTCCACCGAGGTGATGATCAGACGGTTTTCGATCTTCTTGAAATCGTTCAGGGGCAGGTGTCGCCGCAGATATCGTTCGAGCTTCTCCAGCGAGAACAACCCACTCGTCAGGTAGCCCGGATCCAAGAGCTGTGAGAACGACGGCAAGCCGAAGAACGTGCTCATGTGAAAGCGCGGCCCATCGTGGCGGCGCTTCCAAGGCAGGCGATATCCGTCGAGCAGCACGTCGAGCGGAATGCCCTGCCCGTAGGTGGCGGCGACGATCGCCCCTGCGCTGGCACCGACGAAGATGGTCGGACGGATGCCCAGCTCCTCACAGGCCCGGAGCACACCGAGATGTGCAATTCCACGAGCCGCCCCCCCGGTCCCCACGAATGCGACGGTGGGCTTCTTCATGACCGATGCCCGTAATCTGACAGAGGCCGCCACCGGGCACCAACTTCCGTTGGTCACCCCGTGCCCGCACGCGACGAATCATCGCCCACCATGGCAGCTCCGAGCCGACGCTTTCGGCGGCGTCGACCTGCGGCCCGACTCGATCCGCTCGGCGATGACGCGACGTGTCAGAGCGACCGAAACTACATGCCCGACACGATCTTGAAGCTGTCTCCGTCGGGGATCAGCTCGAGCCGGTTGTCGGCGACCACGTGCCGCCAGACGTCGCCGGTGTCCGTGGGAAGTTTGTAGCTCGCGCTGTAGGTGTAGTCGACGGTCACCAACGCTTTCCGTCCGCGCGCGACGCGCCGATAACGGATTTCGTAACGAATGCCCTTCGTCTTGGCGAAACGGTCCTCGAGATAGGATTTCAGGCCGGCGTAGTCGAGATCGTCTGCCGCGTCTTCGTTGCCGCCGTTTTCGTAGTAGCTCGGGTCCGCGAGCTGAAGCAGAAGACCGATCTTCTTCTGCTCGACGGCACGCCGGTATTCCTCGCAGAAGGTGATCACCTTGCGATTGTCGTCGTTGTCCTCGACGTCGGTGTTGGGGATGGTCTGCCCAGCGCAGCCGAGCGCCAACGGTGCGAGCAGGACGACGGCGGGCAAACGGAGAAAACGGAGCATGGTCGGCAACAGCGGGGGCAACGCTCGGGTCAGGTCCGAGCATTCCCGGGGCACAGTGCCAAACGCCCTCGCGGCGGGCAAACGATTTGAGTCCCGCCCGCCCGACCCCAGCGCCGAGCCGCCCCGGACGAACCGCCGCGGAGGGTCATCCGCCGCGCGCCGATTCCTCGAGGGCCGCCAGGAAGCTCGGCCAGCCCGGGTCCTTTCCGCCGAAAGAGCCTCGGTTCTGCCGACAGCCCTCGGTTGCCGCGACGAGCCGGCCCCGCTCGAGGAGCGCGCCGCTGGTCGCGACCCCCAAGATGGCGGCGACGGCCCCGCCCCGCGGCGTCGGCCATCCCGCAGCCGGCCACAGCGACCTCACACAGGCGTCGACGTGCTCCACCCCCACCACCACGAGGCGGTCGGCAAGGCCCGCACTGACCCAGTCGTGCGCGACGAGCAGCGCTTCGACGCCCGCCGCGGGACTCGCGCCCACGGTGAAGGAAGGACCGAGGAGCTGGTACGCGATGCTCGCTTCGCCGGCACACAGGTTGGGCGACGTGGCGGGAAAGCGCCGGGGTTCAGCCCGCCGGCGCCGCCGCCGGCGCTCGAAGTCGGCGTCGATTTCGAGAGTCGCCGCCGCCGTGCCGCACACGACTCCCGTCTGCGTCGCGAAGCCATTTTCTTCGCGGAGCGCTGCGATGGCGAGCAAGACCAATCCCGACAGCGGGTCGATGCGGTCGACTCGCGCACCCGGGGCGAGCACTCGCAGCGATTCCAGGGCCTGCACGTCGATGTGCTCCACGGCGGGACCGACACGCTGGAGGTAGACCGGACGGGCGCGCGGCGATACGCCCGGCGGCCTCTCTTGGGTCAGCACCAGCGCGGCGTTGGCGCCCCCGAACGCACTCGACAATTTCAGGCAGACTCGAGTTGCGCTGCGCTCCCCGCGATCGAGCACTCGGCAAGGGCACGCCGCGTCCACCGCCCCCGAGCCGCACGTCGCGGGCGCGAGCCCGGCGTCGAGGGCGGAGAGTGCATGCAGCGTCTCGAGTGCACCAGCGGCTCCGAGAGTATGACCGACCGAGCCTTTGAACGATGTCACGACGGTGCCCTCGGCGTGGGTGCCGAGCACGCTTTCGAGGCACTTGGCTTCGGCCGCGTCGTTGTAGGGCGTGCCAGTACCGTGAGCGCTCACGAGGCCCACGTTGCGCGGCTCCACGCCGGCCGACTCCAGCGCCGCCTGAACGGCGCGTACGAGGCCGCGCGCCTCACGGTCCGGTGCCGTCACGTGCATGCCATCACTGGCCGCGGCGAAGCCCCGAATGTGTCCCAGCGCCGTGTCCGCGTTTCGAGTGAGCGCCAGCAGGGCGGCGCCCTCGCCGAGAGCGAGCCCCGAACGTCGGCCGCGGAACGGCGCGGGAGCCGAAGACGTGGCGCCGAGCGCCTCGAAGCCGGCGGCAACGAAGGGTGTCACGGCGTCGTAGCCGCCGGCGATCACGAGGTCGACCACATCGAGGGAGAGCCAGCCGAGCGCTTGACCCAATGCGAAGCTCGAGGAAGCGCACGCCGCGAGCAGTTGGACCTCGTGCTCCGCGCGCACGCCCAGCGTCGCGGCGACCAGCTCGAGGGGCCCGAAGTAGGGCGCCCGCCGTGCGAGGTCGCGCGGAACCGAGCGAGCGTCATCGAGCACCGAGAGCGCGTCGAGGAAGCTCGCGAGACCTCCAGAGGACGTGCCTAACGCGATCCCGATCCGCAGCTCCCGCCAGCCTGCATGCCTCCGGTCGAGCTCGCCGGCGAGATTCCGTGCGGCCGCCACCAGGAGCGCTCGCGCCGGATCCGGCTCGCCGGCAACGCTCTGGACGCGGGCGACGAACGGCTTCGCGAGCCCGGCCGCCTCGAGTACCGCATCCCGCCCGACGTGGGAGACCGCGGGCTCCCCCACGCGACCCGGCGCGAAGGCTGCAGCACCCTCACCAGCCGCGGAGATTGCGCCGAACGCGACGACGCTGGCGACGTGGCGGGGTGCCAACGCGCTCACGCTGCAGCGCCTTCTGCCAGGACGAACGCGTAGTGACCGCGACGCCCGACGCTCACGACCAGCACGCGCTTCGCGTTGCCCGAACGGATGGTCTCGACCGCCTGCGCCAACGCAACCCCCCCTCGAACTTCCATTGGCATGTCGTCACCCTCGACTTGCCGCTGAGGCGCGGCACGCCAAGGCGACAGCGCGATGAACGGCGCCACCCCATCGAGGTCCGGAGCCAGCACCAACGAGCACTCGGGCGCCGGCGGTGGAACGTGCTCGGGACGCGCCGAATCCGACCAGTATTCGATGCGGGCGAGCATGGGGTCGGATTCGGCGGCCAGGAGAGCGAGACTCGCGGCCGAACCGCGCGCAGCGCCCGGAGTCCGCGCAGCCCAGAGCGGCGCGAGCACGCGCGCGACCACCGCGTCCTCCGACTCCGCGCCACCGGCCACCATCCGCCGTCCGTGGCCCGCCTCGAGGAGCGCCAGCGCCGTGCACCAGGCGGCTTCCGACGAAGTGGCGAGGTCTGCGACCGACAACACGGGGCCCCTGAGACCCAGGTAGATGGAGGCGTTTCCCGCGGCGGCTGAAGGCAGGAGATGAGGAAAATCGGCGGGGGCGGCGAACCGCGGCCCGCGGTCGACGATCCGCTGGAGGTACTCCACCGTGCGCTCCACGTTGCCATATGCCGTCCCGAGCACGAGCCCCACTTCTTCCTGCGGAACGCTCTGCTCGAGCAGGTGTCCCGCGCCAGCGCTCACCAGCGCCGAAGTCAGATCGAAACGGCGCGAGCGCGCGGGATCGAGGCGAGCCAGCGCCCCCCGGCTGTCTGCGCCACTCTGCAGCGATATCGCCGCGACTCCCAGCGATGGCAGTGGGAGCTCGTTCCGAGCGTCGATCCGCTCGGGGCTGACGAAGGTGAGCACGGTGCCTGCACCGCCGAAGCCGAACGACGTGGAAATCGCGACGCGGGGCCGCGCATGTTCCGCGCACCCGACCACGTGGCGCAGGCCCAAGCTGGGGTCTGGAGTCACGAGGCCTCCGGAAGGGGGCACGTCTCCATGCCGCAAGGCGAGCACCGTGATGGCCGCTTCTATGGCTCCGGCAGCGCCCAACGTGTGGCCGACCTGCCCCTTCTGCGACGAGACCAAGACGCGCTCGACCTCCGCGCCGAGCGCAAGGCGCAACGCCAGCGCCTCACTCTCGTCGTTCTTCTGGGTGGCGGTTCCGTGCGCGTTCACGTAGTCCACGTCCGAAGCTCCCAGCCCAGCGCGCGAAAGCGAAGTCGAGATCAACTTGGCGGCGCGCGCCGCGTTCGGCTCCGGATGCGTGATGTGGTGGGCCTCGGAACCGAGGGCGAAACCGTCGAGCCAGACCCAGATGTCGGCGCCTCGTGCCCGTGCGTGGGCTTCGCTCTCGAGCACCAAAAACGCGGCGCCCTCGCCCAACGTGAGGCCACTGCGCCCGACGTCGAACGGGCGACAGGGTGTCTCCGACATCACGCCGAGAGCGTTGAAGCCCACGAAGGTCAGGCGGCAGAGTGCGTCGGTGCCTCCCGCGAGCACGCTCTCAGCGCGCCCCGTCTCGACCCAACTTGCCGCGAGCGCGATGGCGTTCGCACCGCTGGAACACGCGCTGCAAACGCTGGCGGTGTGACCGGCGAGGCCGAGGTCTCTGCCCAGCCGCTCAGCCGTGGTCGAAAGCGGGTACGAGAGCAGACGCCGGGCGCAGGACTCGGTGAGCACCTCGCCGCGTGTCAGAACGGCCTCGGCCTCGCGCATCCCGCCGGTCGTTCCTCCGACCGCGAGACTCATGTCGCGCGGCGCCACCGGAAACCCGGCGCGTGCCAGCGCCTCGCGCGCGGCCGACCAGGCCAAGCGGTCGCTGCGGGACCACTCGGGATCGCCCACGCCCTCGAAGCTCGCGTGGACTTCGGCGGCGAGCTGGCAGCGCAGACCCGCGACGTCGAATCCCGCCACCCGGTCGATCCCCACGCGCCCGACGCACAGCGCTTCGAACGTGGTCGGGGCCTCGAGCCCAAGGGCAGAAACGACGCCGACACCCGTGATGGCGACGCGAGGTCGAGGCGGCTTCATGGCTCGGAGCGTGGCGACTGGCGGATGTGGGCCGCCAAGGTTGCCACCGATGCGAACACCGGACGTGCCGCCTCCCCTTCCGGGAGGCGCACGCCGAATCGCTCCTCGACCGCCATGGCGAGCTGTAGAGCGTCGAGGGAATCCAGGCCGAGGCCGCTACCGAAGAGAGGAGTGTCGTCACCGATCTCCTCTGGCCGTCGATCCCGGAGGTCGAGTTCTTCGACGATGAGCTGTTTCAACTGCTGCTGGAGGTCGCTCGGGTCCACGGGGAGTACGTCCCGAGAGCATAGCGCGAATGCCGAGGAACAGAAGCACGCTCGAAGGCTTGGCCCCGGCCTCGTCGCTCCGCCGAAGCCGCGCTAAGGTCGACGCTCGGGCTCGCGAGGCCCCCGAGGAGCGAGGCACGAGGCATGGCGAACCTGGTCGGCTACAGGACGGACCACGGGGTGGCGCTGCTCACGCTGGATGATCCACCGGTCAACGCATACACGCACGAGATGATGAAAGAGCTCGACGACGCCATCGTCGAGGCGCGATTCGATCCCGACATCCACGTCATCGTCATCACCGGGTCCGGGGATTGCTACTTCTGTGCCGGCGCCGACGTCGACATGCTGCGCGAGACGGATCCGACCTTCAAGTACTACTTTCAGCTCCACGCCAGCGAAACGCTCCGCCGCCTCGAAGAAACACCGAAGCTCTGCATCGCGGCGTTGAACGGCAATGCTGCGGGAGGCGGCTTCGAGATCGCCATGGCATGCGACATCCGTATCGCGAGAAAGGGTCC
>Ga0268298_10001744_pt1 | contig 24900 bp, 9 predicted proteins | sample WWTPWeurt_MetaG_FD_194462 | JGI IMG/M metagenome (GOLD analysis project Ga0268298, IMG submission 194462) | Activated sludge microbial communities from WWTP in Nijmegen, Gelderland, Netherland - WWTP Weurt | ecosystem: Engineered > WWTP > Aerobic digester > Activated sludge | place: Netherlands...
GGAAGGATTCGGGACACCATTCCCTTATCCAGCGTGATGGCCTCTTCCAACACCAATTGACCGATCACATCCGACACCTGCAGGCTGGCTGCTTCGCCGCGGGTGGAGGCGAATTCGAGCGTGACGTCCTGGATCGCCGGACTCGGGTAGACGGAAATGCCCGAAGGGGCTCGTACCACTTTCACTGCTACGACATCGGAATAGCCGGAGCGTCCGTCGTAATCGGTCTGCTTCAATCGGTAATAATTGACTCCCCGTACAGGGTATTCGTGCACGTAAGCATACGTCAAAGTGTGCACACTGTTTCCGGCGCCGTCAACTACACCGACTGATTCGAAATTGATTCCATCGGTACTGTGTTCCACCGTAAAGTAATCGTTGTTGGTTTCCGTTGCGGTCGACCACTGTGTTAACACCTGATCGCCGACCAGTTTAGCGGTGAATGAGAGCAGCTCGATTGGAAGGGGAAAGCTCGACTGTACAGTTGCGAAATCCGAGAAGCCCGTCAGTCCGGTACGTGTACTCGCGGTAATGGTACTGGTCAGCACGCAGGTCCCGTCCAGGAACCAGGGACCGGATCCCGAAGGACTGCGCTTCATCACCGACCAGCCTCCGCCGGCAACGGCATTGGTGTAGCTGCGGTTGAAGAGCGTGATATCGTAGACCCCGGTGTTTCCGTTGGAAGACGCGGTCAGTGTCCAGTAACCATGGTTAAGGGATGGATTGAGGGAGTAATCGGCGTAGACACACTCACTGGAAGCCGGCCCGTTGGGAACGGCACCCCAGGAGAAGAACTCCGCTTCAATCTCGGGAATCTGGGTTGGACTTGTGAAATCCAATCGCGCAAGTTCGTAGCCACGAGCCGCGTTGCCGACCGGGAAGTCGTAGATGCCGGTCGCATTGGGCAGAAGTGCGCGGATCAACTTTCCTTCCACGTAGCTGTTGACATTGCCCGAAGTCACCGCGGCGTTGTCCCCGTTGATTACGTCGACTTCTTCCGTTCCGGTCACGATCTTTCCGCTCGTCAACGTCAGCCGTCCTGCAACGATGAGCTCGCTGTTGCCGGAAGGGCTCAACTGGAGGCTGGATGCCGGTGCCTGGTTCATGACGACGGTATCGAGTACGATATCGCTGCCGTCATTGCGGAACACCTGTACGGCATTACCGTTGAATTCATAGGTGGTTCCTGCCGCCGGGCTGACATGCGTATTCGCGCCATCGGCATTATAAAAGTTCTTCTTCAGGCGGATCCGGTGAGAAGCCGGATCGAACTGGCCACCGATCAGCAGGGAATCATTCTCATCAATGTCAATATCCGAATCCAACACAAGCAAGCCGGAAGGTTTCGCCATGGTGAAATTGGCAAAGCGATTGGCTCCTGTGAAGTTTCCAACGACCGCTTGATTACCGGAGCCAACAAAGCGTACCTGGGAACCCGGTAGCATCACCAAACTGCCGTTATTAATGAAGTCGCCGCAAACGGACAAGGTGATTCCGGGATTGATGGTGAGCGACGCGCCGGCATTGATGAATACGTTACCGACCGAATAGTTGCTTTGGACAACCGGCTGATTGATGGAACCAATATCAATGTTCACGTCGACCGCGCAAGTCGGGATGTTACAGGCACCCCAGTTCCCGGATACGCCCCAACTCGTATTCGTACCGCCTATCCAGTTCATCGACGATGGAACAGCCGAATAATTCACCGGATCTGGCACACCGGAGAAATTCAGTGTAAAGCCCGACGTACTGTTGGTATAGTTGCTGACCATGAGTAGGTAAACCTGCCCGGGAACGACAGCAATAGCGGGTTCATAGGCGCCATTGAAACCCGGATATGCGCCGGGTGAATTTCCCGTTCCGCTAAGTCCTGTCACGCCAAGTGCACTATAGTTACACCGTACCGGTGCAGTTGAACCGAGTTGATTGCATTGTAATCCACTGGCTCCGACCTCCCAGATAGCGAAATCGTAGTCGGTACTGGTCGTACTGGGTGCCCCCAGCCAGTCATTCGGAACAATGTCGAATTCGAGATTGCCAGCCGCATTGATGGGGATGCTATAAAACGCAGATGCCCGTTCTCCGGAAAGGAGGCAATTCAAAAAGCTGCCGAAATCACAACTGTTTCCGAACGCGCTGTAACCCGGGTTACCAACGCTCAAGGAATTCTGGCAAACCGGCAGTGGGCTCTGACATTCCTGTCCATATACGGTTGGGAGTCCGTTCGTGCCATCCACAGCGATGATTCCGAACGTACCGGTCATGTCGTTCTCGCCGTCCACGCGAATCCAATAGTTGTTTCCGGGAGTCAGGCCGGTAAGCGTCACCTGGGAGTTGTTGACGGAATTCGTACCGCAGGTGATATCCTGATTACAGGAACTACCCGTCGGTGAAACCTGGGTAAGCGAGGAACAGGTTCCCTGGTACACTGCGATCTGCGTATTTGCCAGCGTACCCAAAAATGTCTTTATCGTCAAACTGGTCCCGGTGGGTTGCACACGGAACCAAACCGTATTGAGTTCCCCGCCTGTCCAGCAGGAGGGTGCTCCCGGTTCTCCTGTTCCGCCTGAACAACTGTTGTTACCGTTCAGATTCGTGTTGATTGGCAAGAACGTGGCGTTACAGGGCAGGTCGTTAAACGAGGTAATAGGCGAGGTAGTGACATTGATGTCGAACCCTACCGAACTGGGCGGATCCCAACTGTCTACAATGATGTAATAGGTGCCGGCACCAGGTAAGGAGAAATTGGCTGAAACGTTTCCGCCACCTACCGCGCCCAGGCAGTTGGCCCCGGCGCTGCCTGGACAATTCTCATACAACTGAAAGCCCGCGGCCGTGCTGGAGGTATTGCTTAGTGTGATGCGGATGCATTGTGTTCCGGTGGAATTAAACTGGAACACCATGTCTTCCCCGCTTTCATACAACGTCATGCACGAACCGGTACTGCTGTTGTTATAATCGTTCAGTTTACACTGAGTAGTCTGGTTGGTTGCGGTGTAGGGGAGCGCGGCGATGACGACCGGGTTGAAACATGTCGATCCGGGCGGAGCTCCTACCGATGGGGCGGAGATCGTGATATTATAGCTGGAGATACTGGTGCCGCCATTGCGGTCGACAAGGAGGTAGTAGGTGTTGCCGGCAACGACGTTCACACACAGAAACTGGTTGCCGGAAGTGCTTTGAGAATAATCCACGCACGTGCCGCCTTGTCCGATGAACGGACAACCGTTGTACAACATGATACCCACATTACTGCTTCCACTGGTAACCGCGATGCTTACCAGTCCGGAAGTTGCAGGAGTAAAGACAAAAACTTCGTCGTTGGATTGATAGTAATTCGAGTTTCCACAAATAACGGTATTGCTCGCGGTGAACTCGTTACCGCGACCGGTCGTGGTACGACCGGTGGACGAATACGGAAGGGATGCAACGTTGACTACGCCCAACCCCATCGAACCGGGGCAGGTTGGGAGGATGGGAGTCGTGACACAGATCGTGAATTCGTAATCGGATGGGGCGCCGTTATCATAATCATAAACCCGGATAAAGTACGTTTGGCCGGCGACCAGATTATTAAAGACGAGTGTTTCGACGCCCCCGTTTCCCGTCAGGTCGGAACACGCCTGATTGGTCAAAGCGCCACATCCGCCGGAAAGCAGGGCGACTACAGGATCGAAGTTTCCGGTTCCATCGACGGTAATGCTATGGCTGATCTGCGTCGCGGTAAAACTGTACCAAACGTCGTCATCAGCAGTGCCGGAACAGGCCGTAGCGGGCGTTGATCCGGTTGCGCCGAAGGTGGTTCCGCATACGGATGAACAGGCGGCCCCGGATGCGCCCGGCGTGAGCACGATGGCGCCACCACAATTATCATTGCTGAGTGGTGAACGGACGGCAATCGTGCCATCGATATCGTTTCCGGTACTGCCGGAGTTGATCCGGATCAATCGGATATAATAAGTAGTTCCGATAGTCGTAGTGAGCGTAATGGTCTCGGTACCGCCGTTACCGGCATTGTTGACACATCCAACTTCCGTCATGGCGCCGCATGTTCCGGTGTACACCGCAACAGCGATGTTGCGGGTTCCCTGGGCTACCGTGACTTCTATGGTAGAGGTGGTCGACGTCGCAGTAAATCGATACCAACCGTCACGGCGGTTATTCGCGGTCGATACGCAAACTGTCGCTGATGCGACATTCGCCGTATTATCAACCGTAAAGGACTGTGCAACCGTGTAATCCGTGACACCGGCACAATTGTTCACTGTTAAACTGGGAACACTACCGGTCGGACAAAGGTTATTTGACTGCGCCAAAGCGCGCTCCGCGCCAGAAAGTAGCAGCAGCGTTAACCCGATCAATAAGATATGGCGTATCGTTCGTCGCATGAATTGTATCAGCGGGCGGTCGTTGGTTGTATCGGATGAACAGTGATTTCGTATGCACTTCTGATCTTCGGTATATCAGCAGCGTTCTTGAGCTCGATGGGAGAATTGAGTTCAAGGCTTCGAATGATGGACAAAAGACGTTCTTCGGAATCGATTCGTTCCGCATCGTATGCAATGATCACAACTTGCAGCTCATAACAGGCTTCCAACTTCGTTACTCCGGCAAAGTCCCGAAGGGAGCTTAACATGATGTCGACGGTTTTGTCAGACATTAACGGTAAGGAGAGCAACAGCTCCTTTCGGGTGTTGTCAATTACAGGGGCTTGTGCCTGGACTTTCGAAGCAATTCCGAATAAAACCAAGCAAAAACAGGATAAAACCAAGACCCTGTGCTGCAGAGTTGCACAGGCGCTCATATTTGTTTGATTTTAAGGTTTTTACAATTAGTATGGGATTAAAATGGATCAATAATTCAGAGAGGGTACTTTGCAAATATACAGCATGTTTATGCTCAAAATGTTAATTTGATATTATAAATGGTAAAATGTATGTTTTACTTGGTAAACGACTTCAGTCACATGGGGAATTAAGGCCAATAATAAATCCAGCCTTGATGCAACTCCAACCTTATTCTCCTCATAGAAGGAAGAGTTGATGCTAACCGGATTTACTTACCAATCAGTATTTCCTTCACTTCCTTACCCCTTGTATTTCATATATTTGAAAAGGACTTCGCACGGGCGGCATTCGTCAGGTGTGCGGTTGTGCCATTCATTAAAATCATCCATGAAAAGGGAAAGTTCCTACTTACCAATGCTGTTGCTGTTGGCCTGCATTTTTGCATTGCCGGCTTTCGGACAACAGGACATTAAAACGGTTCGCACATCCTGGGTCGACAGTTTAAAGATCATGGGACAGATGACCGGAAAGGAACAGTATGTCAACTACAGTGCGCAACCGATCAGCATGCCCGCGTCGAACCAGCGGGGTGTAGTCATCCCGAATCAGACAACGGCTACTTCCTGTAATTGCTGGCTCCCCCGGGATGCTACCTGGCAGATCGGTCAATTCGACGGAAGCGGAGGCAGTGGCGGTCCCGGTGTTGCACCGGAATATCGAAACGACGACTGGACCACCCCGATCATCAACCTTCCATTCAATTTTTGCTTTTACGGTACCACGGTCACACAAGTCTATTTGAACAATAACGGTAACGTCTCCATCGGCGCGCCTTACTCCACTTTTACCGCAAACACTTTTCCGGATCCGACCTACACCATGATCGCTCCGTTCTGGGGTGACGTTGATACCCGCGCAGCAGGTAGCGGGTTGGTTTACTATCAGCTCACGGCTACTCACCTCGTGGTGCAATGGGAAAGTGTCGGTTACTTCGGTAATCACGACGACTTACTCAACACCTTCCAACTGATCATGACCGATGGCAGTGATCCTTTGCTGCCTCCGGGAAATAACGTTCAGTTCTGCTACCGTGACATGCAGTGGACAACCGGCGACGCCTCCGGAGGAAGCGGTGGCTTCGGCGGAACTGCCGCAACTGTGGGTGTGAACAAAGGCAATGGCATCGACTATATCCAGATCGGCTTGTACGATCAGGCCGGTGCCGCTTACGACGGTCCGTTCGGCGCGAACGACGGCATTGACATGCTCGACAACCAGACGTTCCTCTTTAACGTCTGTGTCAGCGGCACTTCCAACATTCCTCCGCTCATCAATTCCGATCAGGTGTGCGATACGTTGTCTGTGTGTGAGAACGACACCCTCATCATCGATGCGGTTTACCTTTCACCTGAATTCGGTCAGATCACCGTACCCAACGTGAACGCGAACGGTATGCCCGGTGTCAGTACACTGAGCAGTACCAGTGGTAACATCGCGCTTCAACAGGTTCAGATCATCGGACAACCAGGCAACGTAGGCTATCACACAATCTTTCTCGAAGGAACGGATAATGGTACGCCCGCTCAAACAGCCAGTGCACCGATCGTGATCCGCGTCATTCCGGCGCCGAATTCCAACTTCACCGTTAGCCCTACAGGCATTCAGATGCCCGGCACCCTGTTCACCTTCACCAACACCAGCGTGGGCGGCTTCAGCGCCGTATGGGATTTTGGCGACGGGTCGCCTCCTTCCTCACTTTACAATACCTCGCACATCTACGGCAGCGGCGGTACGTACACCGTCACCCTGACGGTCACCAGCCCCAACGGTTGCACCGACGTCTTTACGCAACAAGTGCAGATCCAGCAATGCGGAACCGCTTCGTTTACTACCTCCAACGTGTGCGCAGGCAGCCCCTCACTCATCACGTTCACGGGTACAGCGGGCGTAGGCGCCACCTACAACTGGAACTTTGCCGGTGGTACCGTAGTGTCGGGTTCGGGCCAGGGTCCCTATAACGTGGTCTGGAACACACCGGGTAACTACAACGTCACGGTCGATGTCTCTTCCACCGGTTGCTCCAACGTTTCCGCGTCGCAGGGAGTAACGATACAAGCGGTTCCCAATGCTTCGATTTCGGCAGCCGCCGCTGTTTGTGCGGGACAGAACAATGCCATCAACTTCAACGGTACGGCCGGCGCGGGTGCCACCTATGCCTGGACGTTCGGCGGAGGCACGGTCACTTCGGGCTCCGGCGCGGGGCCCTACAATGTGAATTGGGCCGCTCCGGGGAATCCGAATCTTCAGGTGATCGTAACAGAAAACGGATGTCGCGACACCGCGAACTTTGCCGTTACGGTAAACGCAATTCCGACCTCTCCCTTTACGGTTCCATCGTCAGCATGCGAAGGCACGCCGATGACCGTCACCTATACCGGAACGGCTGGTGGCGCTGCCAACTACAGTTGGAATTTCAACGGCGGAACGGTGCTCAGTGGTTCGGGTCAAGGTCCGTACAGCATCCAGTGGAACAACGCCGGCAACTACAACGTCAGTCTTACTGTCACCGAAAACGGCTGTACTTCCGCACCTACCAGTGTAGCGGTAACGATGAACGATTATCCTGTTGCCGCCTTCACGGCGGATAACGCAGTATGCATCGGCGAAGACAACACCATCAACTTCTCCGGAACGGCGATCGCCGGGGCTACCTACAACTGGAACTTCGGCAGTGGAACAGTAGGTTCCGGCTCGGGTTCGGGTCCGTATGTTGTCCATTGGGCGAACGCGGGGAATGAAACGGTTACCCTGATTGTGAACCAGAATGGCTGCCGCGATACCAGTACGTTCAACGTGCGGGTGAACCCGATTCCGAATTCGACTTTCAGCTTGCCCACTCCTGTTTGCGAAGGGACTCCCATGTCGTTTGCCTACACGGGCACAGCCGGAGCGGGCGCGACCTACAACTGGACCTTCACCAACGGTACCGTGCAGTCCGGTAGCGGTCCGGGGCCGTTGAATGTGTTGTGGAACGATGCGGGCACCTACGCCGTGTCGCTTACCGTCACAGAGAACGGTTGCACCTCACCGGTCACCAACCAACAGGTGACCCTGTATGATTATCCGGTTGCCGCCGTGAGCGGATCTCCGACCGTATGTGTCAACGGCGACAATGCAATCTCCTTCACCGGTACTGCGATCCCCGGAGCAACCTATAGCTGGAACTTCGGAAACGGAACCCTTGTGTCCGGTAGCGGAGCCGGCCCTTACACGGTACGCTGGGCGGTCGATGGCACGGCAACGGTTTCCGTGTTGGTCTCGCAAAACGGCTGCAGCGATTCGTCCACCTTCAACGTTCGCATCTATCCAATCCCGACCTCGGCATTCAGCATCCCGCCGAATGTATGCGTGAACGATCCGCTGTCAATTTCCTACACAGGAAGCGCCAGCGCTACCGCCACCTATACCTGGAACTTCGGCAGCGGTTCGGTACTCGCCGGAAGTGGTTCAGGGCCCTATAGTGTCGTTTGGAATACTTCCGGAAATCCGGCTGTTACGCTTACGGTGACGGAGAATGGTTGCGTATCCCCTGTTACCACGCTCAACACGTTCATCGCTCCCCTGCCTGTGCCGCATGCCGGCCTTGACGTAGGCGATTGCTCCGGAACATCCGTCAACATCGGCGCCCCTCCGATCGCCGGAGAAACCTATTCCTGGTCCCCGGCATTGGGTCTGGCCGATCCCGCCGCGAGCTCCACCTCCGTTTCTTTGAATAACATTGGAACGAATAACCGCACGGACCGGTACATTCTCACGGTGACCTCCAGTTATGGATGTGTCAACCGTGATACCGTTGATGTAACAGCCTTCCCGGTTCCTGCCGCCACCTTTGCGAGACCGACCGGTCAGTGTCTGGAAGACAATGCCTTCACCTTTAATGCCGGCGGTTTGGTGTTCCCGGGCGTTGATCTCCAGTGGGATTTTAGTCCATCCGCTTCCACGCCGACCAGCACCGATCAGAACCCTCAACCCGTCAGCTATTCGGCTCCCGGCGTTTATACCGTAACCCTCCATTCTTCCTACAACGGTTGCCCCGGACCCGACTATATTGATTCGATCGAAGTCTTCGGCATGCCGGTCGCCTCCTTCGAGCCGCTGGTGATCAATGGCTGTGAACCGCTGACCGTACCCTTCCTTAATACCAGTGTAGGCGACATCAACACCTACGAATGGAACTACTTCGACGGAGCCGGTGATGCGATCGCCGAACCTTCCCACACATTCGAGAAAGCAGGCACCTATACCGTCATGTTGGTAGTGACAAGCAATGAAGGTTGCCGCGCCGACACCATCCTTCCGAACATCATCACGGTATGGCCGCAGCCTGTCGCCGGGTTCATCCCGAATCCATCGGTAACGACCATCTGGGAACCGGTGATCAGCTTCGACAATACCACCATCAAAGCGGATTCGTACAAGTGGGACTTTGGCGACAGTACCAGCACCTCCCTGCATGAGCCCACGCACCGGTACACGCAGGTGGGCGCCTATCTGGTCACCTTGTATACGATCAACCAGTACGGTTGCGCTGACACCGCCATTGGTACAATCCGCGTCGAACAAGGCTTCAACTTCTATGTACCCAACGCCTTCACCCCCAACGGTGATGGGGTGAACGATACTTTCCGAGGGTTGGGAACCTCGTTCAAAACGTATGAGTTATGGATCTATAACCGTTGGGGTCGTCAGATCTACTATACCAACGACTACGAAAAACCCTGGGACGGATCGATGGATGATCCGGTACAGAATGAGGTATTCACCTACCGCATCCGGGTGGTGGACATCTTCGACAAAGACCATACGTATCTCGGACACGTTTCGGTAGTACGGTAATTGCACAGGCAAAACGCTCCTTGTGATGGACGCATGTTCATGACAAGGAGCGTTTTCATTTCTTTACCTTTAAGCCATCGGAATTGCCGGCGCAAATCATGCACCAGAACACACCGCTATACGGACTCGTGCTTGCCGGTGGCGAAAGCCGTAGGATGGGTAGCGCAAAAGCTGCGCTGGAGTATCACGGGCTTCCGGAATCAGATCGCATGGTGGACTTGCTGAGACGATCTTGCACGAGTGTCTACGTCGGATGCCGTGAAGACCAACTGAGCAGCTTGCCCGAACATCATCTTCCCATCAGCGACCTGCCGCGCTTCGCCGGCAATGGACCCATCGGCAGCTTGTTGTCGGCCTGGACGGTTTTTCCAGACGTGGACTGGTTCGTTGTCGGTTGTGATTATCCATTTTTCGGCGTACCGGCAGTGGAATATCTCCTGCAAGCCGACGCCTCGGAAGGTTGGTCAGGCTTTCACAACAACGAAACCCAAGAGCCCGAACCGTTGTTGGGTATTTATCGCCAATCCCTGCAGGAAACGCTTTTTCAATATTTCGAAAAAGGTGGTCGTTCACTCCGGAAATTTCTTCACTCCCTGGAGCAAGATCCTCATTTACCGGAAGATCCCCGTTGGATTCGCTCCATTGATACACGGGAAGATTATCTCCTGACATTACAAACCCTACGATCATGAATCAGTCTTCGGTAAGCAATGTCCGGATCAGGCGATTCAGTGGTGGAAGCTGGTCGGAAGACCCCGATCTAGTTGTTCGGGAAGAACCGCTGGAGATACGGCTGGGATTTGGTCCGCGGGAATCACGGGAGCAAGAGAGCATTTCCGTCACCATGCGGACGCCCGGACATGATTTCGAGCTGGCACTCGGCTTTCTGCGGACAGAAGGTGTCATACAACATCCGCAAGACGTGCACACGGTTCGTTACTGCACGGATGGCGGTCGTAAGGAAGAGCAGGAGAACATTGTCCGGGTGGAATTGAACGAAGCAGTACCGGTAGACCTTGCGCGCCTCCAACGACACGTTTATACCTCCTCGAGTTGCGGCGTGTGCGGAAAAACTTCCCTGGAAGCGGTTCATCAGCTTTGTCCTTCTACACAAAGTGCACATGCTCAGAATTTCCAATTGGACGCAATCAAACTCACGACGGTGCCCGAAGCGGTACGGAACGCTCAAACCGTCTTCACGCATACTGGCGGCTTACACGCTGCAGCGCTCGTCGACTCATCAGGAACCGTTCGTTTGCTGCGGGAAGATGTCGGCCGACACAACGCAGTCGATAAACTCATTGGAGCCAGCTTCGCAAAAGGTGATGAATTACTGGACACATATGCGCTTTTCCTAAGCGGACGCGCGGGCTTTGAACTGGTTCAGAAAGCCGCCATGGCCGGTATTCCGCTGGTTGCTTCGGTAGGAGCGCCGAGCGATCTGGCCGTCTCCCTTGCACAAACAACGGGTATCACCCTGGTTGGTTTTTTGCGGGAAGGGCGATTCAATGTTTATTCACATCCTCAACGAATACGCCACTGACGAATCGTATTTTACACGTGCAATAAGGACAGTATTTTTATTGCGGGATCGGCACCTTTGGCAACGATTTCAACTAATCCACCTACCCCATTGCATGGCAGAAGAGAAAGACTCCGCTCTCCCCAATCCTGAAAACCCCGAGCGTTTTACGGGGCTCCGGTTGGGAAAACTGAAGACCGCTGCGGCCGGAATACCCGGTGTAGCGGCCGCTGCTGTTCATGTGTTTCGTGAAATGGATGTGGCGCGCGGAATGAAGGCGTTGCTCAAGCTGAACCAGAAGGACGGATATGATTGTCCCGGCTGCGCCTGGCCGGATCCGGACGACGAGCGGTCGACCATCGCCGAGTACTGCGAGAACGGAGCCAAGGCCATCGCAGAAGAAGCGACGACCCGAAAGCTCGGCCCCGAATTCTTTGCTGCAAACAGTGTAGCTGCCCTTTCGCAACTCAACGACTACGAAATCGGAAAGAAGGGCCGGATCGCGCAACCGATGTTTTTGGGTAAGGGCGAAACGCATTACCGTCCGATCAACTGGGACGATGCGTTCAGGAAGATCGCCGCGCATCTCAACAAATTGGCGAGTCCCGACGAAGCGATTTTCTACACTTCGGGCCGGACAAGCAATGAAGCGGCTTTTCTTTATCAACTATTCGTACGCGAATACGGCACGAACAACCTGCCCGACTGCTCCAACATGTGCCATGAATCATCCGGTGTTGCACTGAATGAATCATTGGGGATCGGAAAGGGTTCTGTAACGCTGGAAGACTTTAATCACGCGGAAGTGATCATCATTCTCGGTCAGAATCCGGGAACGAATCATCCACGAATGCTGACGGCCCTGAAGAAGGCGAAAGAGAACGGCGCTGTCATCATTTCGGTGAATCCCCTGCCGGAGACCGGCCTGATGGGATTCAACGATCCGCAAACCGCGAAAGGCATCCTGGGTATCAAAGCCCGGCTCACGGACATCTTTCTGCAAGTGCGCATCAATGGCGACCTGGCGTTACTGCAACTCATCAACCGTGCGCTGATCGAAGCGGAACGTTCTGAGCCGGGTAAAGTGCTGGACCATGATTTTATCCGTGATCATACCAGCGGATTCGATGCGTACACTCAGGAAATTTTCCGTTCGTCCAAACAAGAGTTGTTGCGGAATTGTGGCATATCTCAAAAGAAGATCGATGAAACAGTCGAGGTACTGAAATACCGGAAACGGATCATCGCCTGCTGGGCGATGGGACTTACCCAACACAAGAATGCAGTCGATACGATCAAAGAGGTGGTGAATCTGCTCTTGCTGAAAGGAAGTATCGGAAAACCCGGTGCCGGCACATGTCCGGTTCGGGGCCACAGCAATGTTCAGGGTGATCGTACGATGGGAATCTACGAAAAGCCGTCTCCGAAATTCCTTGAGCAGATCGAACGCTCCTTCGGCTTCAAGCCTCCGCAAGAACACGGTTATGATACCGTGGAGTGCATTCGCGCGATGCACGAAGGGAAGGCCAAGGTATTCATCGGCATGGGCGGAAATTTTCTTTCCGCTACTCCGGATACCGTTTATACCGCCGAGGCACTTCGTAAGTGCGCGTTGACCGTTCACGTCTCCACAAAATTGAACCGCAGTCATCTCATTCACGGCGAGGAGGCGATCATACTCCCGACTTACGGCCGAAGCGATCTGGATGTGATCAACGGTGAACGACAATTCATCAGTTGTGAAAATTCAATGGGCGTCGTGCAACTCAGCAAAGGCAGCCTGCGGCCCATCTCCGACCAATTGTTGAGCGAGCCGGTGATTGTTTCCCGTCTTGCAAAGGCGACATTGGGAAGTCGCAGTCGGATCGACTGGAATTCGTTTGAACAGCATTACGACCGTATCCGTGATGCCATCGAGCGTACCATTCCGGGTTTTGGACGATACAACGAGCGCGTTCGGGAACCGGGCGGCTTCTACCTGCCCAACTGTACGCGGGAAGGAACGTTTGAAACCCTCAGCGGAAAGGCGCACTTCAGTTCAGCCAGTGTCACGGATATTCCGCTGGAGCAAGGAGAGTTCCTGATGATGACCATTCGGAGTCACGATCAATTCAACACAACCATCTACGGTCTCAACGACCGATACCGGGGAGTTTACAACGAACGCAGGGTGATCTTCCTGCATCCGGACGATATCGCTGATGCGGGATTGTCCGGTGGTGACGTAGTGGATCTTTTCAACCGGTTCGAAGGAACTGAGCGGGTGGCGCATCGGTTCATCGTCGTACCGTTTGATATTCCTCGCCAATGCGCGGCGACTTACTTTCCGGAGGCGAATGTTCTGGTGCCGATCGGCAGTGTGGCGGAAAAAAGCAACACCCCGACCTCGAAATCGGTCGTGATCCGGATTCGTAAATCGGCAGTTTAATCCGTTCAGTTGGGGCGTGGAGCCGGTTTGGCTCCTCCTTTTCCCCGATGACCACGTCCGCTTCGACCGTTAAATCGACCGCCTTTTCCTGATGGACGTCCTTTACCGGGCGGTCGGCGACCGGGGTCATAAGCCGGACCGCTGCCGATTTTTTCCGGGAGCGGCATCTTGGGGACGGTTGCTTCAATCAGACTTTCGATCTGCCCGAAGCGTCGTTGATCCAATTCACTGATCAGGGTAATGGCTTCCCCTGTTGTAGCGGCTCGCGCGGTGCGCCCGACTCGGTGTACATAGTCTTCGGCGTCACCAGGCACATCGTAGTTGATCACCATGCCGATGTTTTCGATATCGATACCCCTGGATAAAATGTCGGTGGCCACCAGAATACGGGTCGTACGACTTCGAAAACGGAGCAGGACGTTTTCGCGTTCCTCCTGTGCAAGGTCGCTATGGATAGCCTCGACCGGCAATTTGGCCTGACGAAGTTCCTTTTCCAATTGCTTGACCGTAACCTTTCGCGACGCGAACACGATCACGGTTTTGTCCGCATGTTGTTTCAGTATCTCGAGCAACAACGGTCCCTTTTGGGTTTCATACACCACATAGGCTTTCTGATCAACGCCGGCCGCGGGTTTACTGAGCGCGATGTTCACTTCGGCCGGGTCCTGCAGAATGCGCTTGGCGAGTTCCCGGATTTTAGGCGGCATCGTCGCGCTGAACATGAGGTTCTGCCGTTGCTTCGGGAGAAAACTGATGATGCGCAGGATGTCGTCGAGGAATCCCATGTCGAGCATCTTGTCGGCTTCATCCAGGATCAACGTATCGAGCTGATCGAATCGGACATATCCGAGGTTGAGGTGACTCAAGAGTCGACCCGGTGTTGCGACGATAATGGAAGCGCCGTCGGTCAGCGCGCGTTTCTCCCGGTCGAACGACATGCCGTCGTTGCCGCCATAGATCGGAATCGAACTGGCGTGGGTGAAATAAGAAAAACCCTGCAGGGCTTGATCGATCTGTAGTGCCAGTTCGCGGGTAGGCGCGATGACCAGCGCGGAGGTATGGGGAATTTCCTGCCGGGAGATCTTGTCCAGCACCGGAAGCAGGTACGCTGCGGTCTTGCCGGTACCGGTCTGTGCACAGGCGATCAGGTCGCGTCCATCCAGGATGAGCGGGATCACCTGGGCTTGTATGGGTGTCGGAGACTGGAATCCCATTGCGTCCAGGCCGTCCAGAAGGCTGTCGCATAGGCCCAGATCTTCGAAATAGTGTGTCGGTTGTTCCACGAAGCAAAGGTACGCCCTCCGAACGGTATCCCGAGCGGTATCCCTATCTTTCTACAAGCTATCGCCTATGAAAATTCATTGTATCCGGCTCCGCCCCGGACAAGACTTGCGGCACGAATTGGAAGCACTTGCAGCTTCCAGCCAATTATCCGCAGCAGCCATCGTGACCTGCGTCGGCAGCCTGACTGTTGCCGCGCTCCGATTCGCATCCCGATCCGGAACCGATCATGTTCCGGGTCCATTGGAGATAACCTCACTGGTTGGCACCTTTTCCGTCTACGGTTCCCATTTTCACCTGACAGTAGCGGACGCGGACGGAAAAGCGTTCGAAGGTCACTTACAGGAAGGTTCGATCGTTCGCACAACCGCAGAAGTGGTGATCCTCGCCATGGAAGATGTCGCATTCCTTCGTGAAACGGATCAGGAAACCGGATACCGGGAGTTGAAAATCGAGCCCTTGGATTCCAGTCGAACTCACTAAAAAAAAGCCGGCTTTGGTGCCGGCTTTCTTTTTTTCTGTTTGATTACTGAAGAACGAATCTCCGGGAATCTTCCATCCCTTCCCCGCTGAGGCGAAGGAGGTAGATTCCTTTCGGAAGATCTGCGTCGGCAAGATTGAGCGGCAGGCGATGATGCCCGGCCGGCAATTCTTCTTCGCTACCTGTTGAATAGACGATTCGGCCATTCAGATCCAAAATATCCAGGCGAACACGGGCGTCCTTGGAAAGGCGGAATTCCACCGTAGCATCATCCAGAATAGGATTCGGATAAAGCGCGATGTCATAAATGGTACTGGCAGGATAGTCGTTGACGAATTGGGAAGGATCCGAAGCAACGGGGGTAACGCTTCCGGTTTTCTGGATCGTGAACTGATCCCAGATCGAACCGGCCGATGTCAGGAATTTGAAATTGAGCTGGTTGCCCACCACATCGATGACAGCCGATCCATAATAAGTAACGGAAGAGGTATACATCGCGTTGTGCGGATAACCGGAAGTCGTGGAACCCTTTTGGCCTGAGACACCTACCACCGCGTACACCGTACCGTAGTAATTAGGCGAAGTCTTCGTATAAACACTCGGTGCTATGCCACTGCCACTGTTGACGGCCATGGTGCTGGTGTTGAATGTAGACTCGAGTCCAAAGTGACCGCGGATCAGCATGGAGCGTTCATAGGAGTGGCTGTGTCCGCTGAGAACGAGATCGACTTTTTTCGCTTCCAGGATCGGCATGATGTTCTGACGCATCTCGATCAACTCCGTTTCAGTATCGGAATTGTGTGACCCTTTGGAATATGGAGGATGGTGGAAATAGACGATGGTCCAACGTTGTGTGTTCGCGTTCAGATCATTGGTCAGCCAAGTTGCCATAGCACCAGTCGAAGAACGATAGGCTGAACTGTAGGACTCCAGACAAACGAAGTGAATGTTCGCGTAATTGAAGGAATAATACGCTTCCGTACCACTGGCCACGCCTCCCACTTCGCCTGCTTTGGGCATGGTGAAGTTGTCGTAATAGGGGCCGGTTTGCAATGCGGAATTCGCCGTATGCAGATCGTGGTTACCGGACGAAGGCCATACGACCCACTTCTTGAACTGATAGGGATATTGGTTGAACACATTCGTCTGATATTCCGAATCCGTACCGTCGTTATAGGCGTTGTCTCCCAACCACAACCATACATTGGTATGCGTAGAACCCGTATAGTTCCGGTAGGAATCGCGGACTGCACGTTGGTTAGAGGTGTTGACGCCGAAATCGCCGGTCGCCCAAATCCGCACAGCTCCGGTAGATCCGACGGCCGGATGGGTATAGAAATAGTTGCCGGTATCGCCCTGAAGGGTTGTCGTGGAGGTGCCGACAGAATAGAAGTACTTGGTATTTGGCGCCAGGCCCGTCAGTTGAATGACGTGCTCCGTCAACTGCGTCGAATTGGATACCGAAAGGTTGAGGCTGGAGGAGCTGGTTCCATAACGCACCCGTGTATCGCTCGCGATATTGGTCCGCCAGCGAATGAAAATGCTGCTGGTATTCGCCTGCTGCAGATACGGTCCGCGCGAAATGGAAAGTGTTGCGGTCGTGGTTTGGAAGATTCCGGAGGAAGACCAGTTTCCCGCCCCGGAGGAACAAACCGTTTGTACCTGGAATTCATACCAGGTGGTGGGCTGCAATCCGCTCAGTGCGCGTGAATTCGTCGTAGTCGTGACGGTCGTCCAGTTTCCGGAGTAGCGAACCGCATACCGTACATTATAACTCAACGCGCCGGATACCGATCGCCAACCAACCGTTGCGCTATTGTGCGTGATGAGTGTTGAGGAGAAGTAGGCGACATCAGCCGTTCCGCAGCTGGAAGAAAGCGTGGTGAAGGTATTGGTGGAACTATATGCCTGCGACGGCGCGCTTGCACAGATGCAACGGACAGCCCAGTCGTAGGATGTATTCGGAAGTAATCCCGTAAGTGTCAGGGTCCGCACGCTGCCCGGTGTCTTGACCCATACATAATTCGTTGTGTTGCGAACATTGTAGCGAACCATGAAGCTGTCAGCTGTGATCAGATTGCTCCAAGTCAGGGTCGCGCCATTGGCGGTGATGTTGGACGTGACATTCAGGTTCGGCGGAACACAGGCTACCGACTGATTCAGTGTCGTGAAGGATGCCGGAGTAGTTTGGTAAGCACCTGATGAACCGTTGTTACACCAGGTACGAACCTGCCACTGATACGTCAGGTTCGGATACAAGCCGGTGATGGTCGTGTTCGTACTGGTGCCCGGCTTGACCGTCTTATATAAGTATGCGGTTGAACCGGACACGTTGTAGCGGACAAGAAAACTATCCGCCGTTGTTGTCGCCCAATTCAGCTTTGCGCTGGTGTTAGTGATATTGGTCGTGCTGAGTCCGGATGGAACCAGGCATTGACCCCATGCATTCGTCGCTGCAAATGCGAGCAACAGCGTAAATGCTGTTGCAAATTTTCGTCTGATTGTGTGTTTCATAATCATGTTCGCAGGATGATTAGCCCGTCTCGTACGGGTATCACAAGTTAACGAAGTGTAACGGTCAAAAAAACTTTCTAATCGCTGAAAATCAGGCTTATTGCCCGTCTCTTTGGCGAAAAGATGAAAACAGTTGGTAGACGACGTCAGATTCGGGCAATGGCGGTTCCCATCAAGCTGTCAAGGCCTATGGGAACCGTGCAAAGCCGACTACTCTTTTGATATGCTAATACGCGATCCTGCAGAGTGCGCCGAGAACTCAGGCGCATACAAGCATTGCAATTGTGCGGGACCGCAGGTATAAGATCCGGATTGAAACGCACGCAGTGGATAACTGATCACGTAAGTACCTTTCTGGAGTCTCGGAAAGAAAAAGTGAGTTGCTGCATCACGGGTACTCTGATACCAACAGGTGCCGGATTGCCATCTGGTTTCGGATAGTACCTGCTCCGGCTCAAGTCCGCCCACGCGCGGATCCGTAAGGTGAACGTAGTCCATGTCGCGATCAACCTGCAAGGTCATCCGGATCACGATCCTGTCGCCTTGCAAGACTTGGGTTGAGTCGGAGAGTGATTCCAGTACCGGTCCGCTATTTCCGGCCCGCTCAACAAACACGGCTTTGGTAATGCTAAAGGGTGCCGCCGTACTACGGACCATATCCATTCGTTCGGTATACTGCCAGTAGAGTGCGCCCCAGGAAATGGAATTACCCGATTGCGGACGGATTTCAAGTCGGGAAAACGCTGACTGAATAGCGTCACCCGCCCAGCTTCGTTCAATCGTTCCGGTTCCTGTTTCGGCATCGGAGGTGATATCCAGCATTTGTTCTCCCAGTCGAAGAACAGCGGTATTCTTGTGCTCAAGCCAATCGGTACCACTATTCAGCAAAGCGAAACAGGCTTGAACAGTTGCTCGCGTCGTCTTCCAGTCTTGTGTTTGCTTTTGGCGAAGCAGCCAGGTCTTCAGATCGTCCACAACGCTTGCGCCCGCTTTCGCTTCATCCAGCGCTTCGATCAGATTCGCTTGTGTTTCAACAGGCGCCGACCACCAGTAATAAGCCGGCACATCCTGCTTCCACCATCGCCCCTCTTCGGGATTGATCAGTGATCGTTCCAGCAGCGATTCCACCATGGCCTTACGTAAAGCCTCGTCACCTCGTCTGACGGCAACGCGCAGCAACATCGACTGGCTGAGCAGGGGCAAACGGCTCCAACGTATCTGAGCCCGCTTATAGCAGTAATCCAGTTTGGATTGCAGTTCTTTCCCCGCTTCCTGAACAAAGCAGGATCGCACGAACAGATAATGCAGATCTTCAATCGCGGCGGGCAGTGTATCATGCCCTGCTAGTTTCTCCTGTTCACGACAACTTGCCAGAAACCGATCATCCAGAAACCGTAAAGCCTGTTGTGTCATCTGCTGTGCATCCCGGTTCAGGGTTAGGTCGAGTACGCCCATCCTGCTCATCCGGCCCATGCCTTCGACAATATAGCGCGTGATGTACTCGTCTCCCGGCATGCCTTTGAACCATGACCAGCTTCCATCCGGATGCTGCGACTGTCGCAAGCGCTCCAGCGAAGTTTGCGATTCGCTTCGTTGCCGGTCCAGGTCGAATAACAGACCGATATTTCGCTTGCGTTCGGATTCATTCCGAGCTGCGAGCAGCCAGGGTGTTTCCTCTAATGCGATCTGCTTCAATTCCGGGTTTCGTTCCAATTGGGAAAGCAGCGCCTTCGGTTCGGCGTTTCGCCAGCGTGAGAAAATCTCTTCCAGGCCCGGACGCCTTTTCAGGATAGCTGCGGAAACCGTGTTCGCAAAATACCGGGAGAACAACTGTTCGGCACATTCATGAGGATACTCCTTCAGGTACCGTAAAGCCTGGATGGCAAACCAGACCGGGTCGGGGGTGTACGAAAGAGTGAAGGCGACCGGTTTCAGGGAGGCGCTCCTGTTTTCCTCCATGGCCGCAAACCGTACCGTACGGGTCGAATCACCCCGGACCACAAATGGTTTCGCCTCGGTGATCAGCATCCGATCCGAAAGCACCGGCAGGAGGTGTTCTTCGCCGTCGCTGCTGCCATTCGCAGTAGCCACGATCCGCACCACAACCGGTTCCATACGTTCCGGGATCTGAAGCGTAAAGACCCCCAGCACGCTGCTTCCGCTTTTAGCGGTGATCACTTGCACGCCGCGCGAGTTCTGAAATGCATCGTCTACCGGTTGCAGGGTGGCCGCATCCAACAAGGACAGTTCGACTCGGATGCTAACGCTGGACTCTCCAGGAAATAGATTGTCAACCTTCACCGGAAGATCGACTCGATCGCCTGCACGGAAGAAACGCGGAAGATTGGGCATGACCATGATGTTCTTCTTCGTCACAACACTTTCTTCGCGATAAGCTGTACGCAGTTCCTGATCGTGACCCAGGAGCATCAACTTCCATCGTGTAAGCGCTTCCGGACTGTCGAACTCGAGCAATACATCTCCGTTCGCGTCCGCTTTAAGTTCCGGGAAAAAGAATGCGGTCTCCTGTAAATTTCCTCGAATAGGTTGTTCAACGGATCCGGTCGATCCGGTTTGATTCGGGATGGCAGGCACCGGCGCCTCCGCTTTGTCTCCCAAAGTCACTTCAGAAGATATGCTTCCCTTGGGTTTTGCCTCACCGGCGACAGCGGTTTGGATCATGACCGCATCCGTGGAAACCGCATCCAGAAAATAGCGCCGTGACCATCCGGAATATCCGAACCAATTCAACTGGTCGTATTCGCGCCATCCAGATGGTGGAATTTCGTACCATCTAGTGGCAACCGCGTTACCCTGAATCGGGCCTGAGTAGTAAGGTTGGACGAATTGCGTTTGAGCACGTGTGCCATGGAAGGACGTCTGCCACGAATGAGGCAGGATTGCATCCAGCGATGCGTCGTACAAGTTGGCAAGCAATTCCGCATTAGCCGGCGACTGGTCCGGGTTACGAAGCCGGATCTTCCAGCGCTCCAGCTTCCCCGGCTCCAATTCGCTGCGAAAAGTCTCGAGCTGGATGTCGAGCTTCTTATCCGAATGCGGCACTTCCACCGTATGATGAAACGTATAGACACGGTTTCCGACGGATGTACTCAGATGAATCGAGAAATTACCCCGATCCTGTTCCAGGACCGGTTCCAGCATGGATGTTTGTGTGCCGTTGGTCACGATGGACTTTCGTGTCACGATTTTTCCTTCACGTTCCACTTCATATACCCAATGTACTTCCGGCAATCTGCTGCCGAATAAGATGCGTACGGAAGACCCCGGCTCAGTCTTCGCCGGACTTGCATCAAACCAGGCAAGCTCAGGCGTCGGAACCGCTTCGCCTTCCGGGTCGAACAGTAGAAAGTGCCGGACCTCTTTGGCTTCTTGTCGCTGAGCATTGATCGCCACACATTCCAGTCGGTACCATCCAACCGGGAGATCTTTCAATTGTCTCAGATCAAGGATCGTGTCCAGGCTGGTGTCAAAGGTCCTTTCCACTACCTGCCGTTGTTGCTCCCAGGATTCCGGTTCGACGCGGTTGTCGTAGACATCCAACGGAAATCGCTGAGAGAATTCCTGCTCCGTCATCGCAAACTGATCAGGTGCGGGCCATACGCGTGGACGCAGGGTACCTTGTGGATCGCGCAGTTGCCATACCCGGACAACCGCATTGGCATTGACGCGTTGTTCATCCAGATTGGTTGTTATAACCGGGTAACTTGCCGCATCGTCTTTGGCGATTCGCTCGGGCAGATTCAACACCACCCGAAGCGGAACATAGGCGACGGGTACCTCACGCTGAGCGGACCGGGTTTCTCCATTGATGTCGGTGACATCCGTTTCAATACTATAGGTATACTCCGGGCGATCTTCCGGTTTCAATTGCGCATCGGGAATCGCGTCGAATTCGAACCTGAACTTTCCGGCATCGTCGGTTGCTACAACGCCATGTGCAATCTCCTGCGCATTGCCGGCAGGGAACATCTTCCTCGGCCCGAAATACCATACCGGTAAGCGCGACCGCCGATGAACACGATAATTCACACGACCATACTGGATGGCTGCACCGGTATAGGCATTGGCTGATCCGGTAATAACAAGCCGGTCTCCGGGCCTGGCGGTGGAACGCGTCGGATCCAGTTTCACTTCGAACGTCGGGCGCTTGTATTCTTCAACTTGGAACCTGCAGAAACCCTGGCCTTCCGAAGATTGAAGTCGCCACGAGCCGGACATCCTGCCGACCGGTATACGAAACTGCCCATGCACACTCCCAAACGAGGAAGAACGGAGTGAAACCGAATCAACTACTTCATTGTTCGGGTCGATAAGACGAACCGCCACGGGGAGATTTGGTAAGGTTGCTGAGGTGACCGCTCCCGCGTCCATCATCAATGCTTTGAAGTAGATGGTCTGGCCCGGCCGGTAGAGCGACCGGTCCGTGAAGAAAACATCCTTTCTATAAGTCGCCTTCTCCCGCCTTTGCTTGTGGAGATACAGCGTCTGACCGTCAGTATGGAGTTTATCCTCCCCGGCTATGATCGTGATTCGGGAGGCGTACGTTTCATCGCTGCCAGGAATGACAATGGAGCCGTCGGGTCCCGTTGTTCCGACTGCCACTTCATGCTCTGTATATACATGCTTGCGGTAATCGTATTGCTCGGTAAATAACCGCACGCTGGTACCCGGAAGAGCGCGGCCACTCACGCCGTCGGTCACGAACATTTCCAGTGCGGCATCATCCGGACGGCGGATGCGTAACGTAATCCGGCTTACCTGAAAATCGGCGTAAACGACCGCCTGACGATCCGTCGAGAAGCCAGGGGTGGTAGCGAGTAACACTGCATACCTTCCCAACTGAAGTGCTGGAAATGCCTCCTCGATCCGATGATTGTTGAGATCGGTAGACGAAGGAAGTACCCAGACACCTTCCTCTACAACCGGCTGCCGCAGGTAGCGTCGCAGGCGTTTTTCTTCGGTCTGACGTTCGTTCTCGCGTTGCAGGGATTCGAAAAATGCATCATCCAGGCGAACGATCTTATACCAGACGGAATCCACATTGCGGTAATTCAACGAACTCAGGATCGGTCGCGCGGGCAATTGGGTCTTCTCCAATGTCAACCCGAGATCCGGTGCAAGAAGCTGGGCGCGTAAGGCCTTCGCGTTAAGCCCTCCCTGCGAATAAGGGAATCGACTGATCGCCTCTTCACAATAGGCAAATGCCCGCTTTCGATAGGCCGCGCAACTGTCGGTGTTGCTCTCATTGCGGTCGCAAGCACGACTCGCATACCAATCGGCAATCGCGAAAAGCGCGTCCGAGGATCCGGGAAAATTGCGGTAGCGGTCCGCGATACGTTGAACCGCCTTCAGGTACAAGGTGTCCCGATTCGCAATGGTCAGGCGGTCGTAAACAAACCGGAGTCTTTCCAGGTCCAGATCGATATATGCACCCGGATGCGTATCGTCCTGATGAAAATCCAGCAGGTCCTGTAAAAGGCGAATAGCTTGAAAATCGAAACTCAGCGTGTCTTCCGTCTTGAGGAGGAAATTGAGAAAAAGGTCCGCTTCATTCAGATAGAATGCGCTGTTGATGGAAAAGCTTTGTATGGGACGCGTCAGACCGCTCTCTTCCTGTTTATAGAAATCGATCGCTCGGTGAGCAAGGAAATCATAGAGACTCGGCCGGAATCGTCGGGCTTCGGCAGTGTTGCCTGGAAGCAGGACCGGATCGAAGCTGTTGACCTGAACACGCTTCTGATCCGCCGCATTGATCAGGGATGCCTGGTAGGCCGCATGGGTCTCCCGTACAAAACGGGCGACGTCCCATTGTGCCGGGTCTGCCGTACTGTCTTGTGCACTGATGCCGCGATCGAGGATGCGATAGCGGTTTTCCTGGTAGTAACGCCACAGCAACTCCGCCTTCATACTGAACAACAGCGGGCGCTCCGGAAAAACAGCGGCATCGATCTCTTCCTGAATGGTCGATAGGTTTTTCGCCAATGCGTCTTCCTCGCGGTAATCGATGAATTTCATCCGGTAAACCACCGCCTTCACCAATTCGGCCGACTGGCTCTCCTGCCGCGCTTTGTCTCGGATCGACTCTGTGACGATCCGGGCGGATTCCGTCAGACCCAAACCTTCAAGTGAATCCACCTTTTGCCATAAGGCCGCATAGCTTGCTCCCCCGGATTTGCGTTGGGCATTTGCAATGGAGGTAATACCGAAAATATTCAGCAGCAATAACAGAAGCAGGAGGATGTAGGGACGCGTCATATCAGTAGGATTGGCAATAATAGAGACCGGAGCGGGCCGGCTTCCACAGCAGCGCAAAGTTCACTACAAAAAAACGGCCGTGACAAGTATCACGGCCGTTTGAGGATCGATTTTGTAAACACTTTACTGTCGTATGACCGGAACAGTCTGCTGGTCACCATCTGATGATATACGCAGCAGATAGAATCCGGCGGCAAGGTCTTGCATACCAAAGCGAACTTGCTGAGATCCCGGACTCATTTCCTCGCGGAACTTTCGAATCAATTTACCGGTTCCGTCGCACAGTTCGATCAGGACTTCTCCCGCCTGCCGCTTCTCCCACCGAACCAATAACAGTTCGTGTGCCGGGTTGGGGAATACGCTGAGGGCTTCCACTCCGCCACCAACCGGAAGAATACCGGTTATGACGTTCACGAAGATCGAGTCCGTGGCTTCACAACCGTTGCCATCGGTGACGAGCACCGTATACCAACCGGTTACGCCAACTTCGATCGTCTGCGTTGTCTCGGTGGTAGACCATGAATAGTCTGCAAATCCTGCCCCCGGATCGAGAACCGTCGTTGATCCGCTCTGAATAGTCACGGTATCAGCACCGAGGCTGATTACAGGAGGGGTGTAAATGCTGGCATCAACAGGTACCGCCGTGCTGGGACAGCTTACACCGGCTACGGCGTAATAGGTCGTCGTGGAGTTCAGGAATGGCGTCTGGAAG
>Ga0268298_10001745_pt1 | contig 24895 bp, 22 predicted proteins | sample WWTPWeurt_MetaG_FD_194462 | JGI IMG/M metagenome (GOLD analysis project Ga0268298, IMG submission 194462) | Activated sludge microbial communities from WWTP in Nijmegen, Gelderland, Netherland - WWTP Weurt | ecosystem: Engineered > WWTP > Aerobic digester > Activated sludge | place...
CGCAAACGGCTCAGGCGACGGCACGGGCGTGCTGAAATTCTCACCGTCAAAACTCGCCGTCTGAGTTTCCGTTGCCAGCCACAAGTCGTTTCCCCGCACACCAAGCGCAGCGACGTTATTTGCCGGCAGCCCGTCGCTCAGTGTGTAGTTCTGCCAAACCGCCGGTGCCGAGAATTGCGCACTCGAAAGCGGCGCACGGGCCAAACCCGCAATGGTCGCAGCATAAAGATAACCGTCCAGCGCCACAAGGTCAGCTACGGCGATGCTCGTCGGGAAATTTCCGAGCACGCGCACACGTTCACTTACGCGGTAGTTATCAACGACGGAATAATATGCAAAGCGGTAGATACCATTGTTCGCGGCAAGAAACATCTCGTCACCCACGCGTACAACCGCCGCGACTTCAAAAATCTCGTTTTGCAAATCCGCAATGATCTTCGTCCGCCCCGTTTCAGGTTCGAGACGTGTAATCCGTCCGTCGGGCGCGACAATCCAAATCCAACCTTGAGCGTCCTGTCCCAGGCCGACCGTGGCATTCATAGCCAAACCGCGCGTGTTCGTATAAACATCAAACACGCCTGTCACGGGATCAAACGACGCGAGTCCGCCGGACGTGCCGAGCCAGAGGTGCGAGTCTGTACTCAAGATGTCGCGCACGCTTGAGGCGGAAGTGTAAGTAGTCCAGCGGAACGGATTGGCCGCAACGGACGAGGCAAGGCCGAGCGTAAGGAGTACGATGAGCAGCGGCATGAAAGCCCTCACAATTGAGCGGAGAAAAGCGTTACGAGCCTGAGACCTGTTGCTGCTCCCATTGTTTCAACGCTGAAAATAGTTCAAGTGCAGCCCGCGCCGCTTCCTGTCCTTTGTTCCCGACACGGCCGCCGGCACGCTCATAAGCCTGCTCGACTGTGTTCGCCGTAATCACGCCGAACGCCACAGGCTTACCGGAGGTTTCCGCGATGCGCGAAAGCCCGTTGGCGCATGCCTCGCAAATGAAATCGAAGTGCGGCGTTTCGCCGCGCACCACACAGCCCAAAGCAATCACGGCATCCACACCGATCCGCTTAACCACTCGCGCTGCGGCCATCGGCAATTCAAACGCACCGGGAACGACAATCGTATCAATCTGCGCATCATCCAGCCCCGCCGCGCGAAGTTCCGCGAGTGCGCCTTCCAATAATGCGCCGGTCACATTTTCATGATAACGCGAGCGCAAGATGACGATACGCGCCGGTAGATGCACCAACTCGCTCACGCCGCAGCCTCAGCGCGGTCGCCCAACAAGCTCTCCGCAAACTTCTCTGCGTTGAACGGTTCGAAATCATCAAGCGATTCGCCAAATCCGACGAACCGGATTGGCAGCTTCATGGTGCGTGCAATTGCCAGCGCCACACCGCCTTTGGCCGTGCCGTCAATCTTCGTCAGAATCAATCCGGTCACTCCGGCCGTGCGCGTAAACTCTTTAGCCTGATTGAGGCCGTTCTGCCCCGTCGTGGCATCGAGCACCAAAAGCACCTCATGCGGCGCTCCAGGCAGACGCTTATTTAGCACGCGCGAAACTTTTTCCAGTTCCTGCATCAGATTGCTCTTGTTGTGCAAGCGGCCCGCAGTGTCCACAACCAGTTTCTGAATACCTCGCGATTGCGCGGCTTGCAGAGCATCCACCGTCACCGCCGCGCTGTCCCCATTGGGCTCTCCGGCAATGACCGGAATATTGCTGCGTTCGCCCCAAATCTTCAATTGGTCAATCGCCGCCGCGCGAAACGTATCCGCCGCTACGAACATCACCGAATTACCTTGACTGGACAGAAATTTCCCCAGTTTACCAACACTCGTCGTTTTACCCGTGCCGTTGACGCCGACGATGAGCATCACGTGCGGCATGCCTTGCGCGGGCTCATTGGCTTCGGCCTCTTTCAAGAGGGCAACGATTTCCTGCCGCAACAGCGCATCAGCATCCGCATCGGGTCCCGCCTGACGACCGGCAGCCTTGAGCCGTTCGATCAGATGCTCGGTCGTTTCCAGTCCCACATCCGCCGACAAGAGGATATCTTCGAGTTCCGTCAGCAGTTCACGGTCGAGCTTACGGCCCGGACGAAACACCGTCGCGAGCTTCTCCGTGATAGCCTCGCGCGTCTTCGTCAGCGCTTTCTTAAGTTTATCGAAGAGTCCCATTATTTCCTAAACGTTGCCGGTGCCTGCCGGTGGCGTGCCCCAATTGAGTTTGTCGCGGAGCACGTGATAGAAGTCGCGGCCCAGTATGTTCACAAGAAGTGCAGTCAATGCTGATGCTGTGACCGTAATCTCCTGACCGAGTTCAAGATTGAAAACGTGCTCACCGTCCGCCGTCAGCACCGCCGGGCCGCGAGGACGTACCGAGATCACGCGCTTGCTGGTAACGGCCAACGGCCGCATGGTCAGCGTGTGCGGACAGATCGGAGTGATGATCAGCGCAGGAAGCGTCGGCTCAATCAACGGCCCACCAGCAGACAGCGAATATGCGGTTGAACCGGTTGGCGAAGCGATAATCAGTCCGTCGGCGCGGTAAGTAGAGGCGGGAAGTGAATCAATAAACAGGTCAAACTCGCTCGTGCGCGAAACTTCGGTCTGTCCGATGACGAAATCATTGAGCGCACGGTGGACAATCTCGCTTCCGCTCACTCGCGCTTCAATCATCATGCGCTCTTCGACAGCAAAATTACCGTCAAGCACGTCGTCCAAGCGCTCCAGAATCGTGCGCGGCGTCAAGTCTGTCAGATACCCCAGCGTGCCAAGATTCACGCCCAGAATCGGCTTGCCGTGCGGAGCAACCGCCGCCGCCGTGCGCAGCAACGTGCCATCGCCCCCAAAACTGATCACAAGATCAGAGTGCTTGCCCACCAGCGTATGCGGTACGCGCTCGCCGGGCTTGAACTCTATCAGGTTGGGATTTTCATCGTCGTAAACGAACGAAATACCGCGCCCGCGCAGAATCTTGAGAAATGCGGTGACTTCCTGCTCGAAGCGCGGCTTGGTCGGGTTGCCCATGATACCGAGAACCATGGCGCTACTCCTCGTCGCTGGGCAGTGAATCAGAGTTTTGTTCGAGCATTTTTTTCAGCGACACTTCGGCGGCCTTCAACTTGTGCTGACAAAAAACGGAGAGCTTCTGCCCCTCTTCAAAGGCCTGCACGGACTCTTCGAGTGAGATTTCACCCGCTTCGAGTTTTTCGACGAGTTCCTGCAAGCGTTCAAGCGCTTCTTCGAAGCTCTTCGGCTCGACGAATTCAGTTTTCGCGGCTTTAGCTTTGGCGGTCATCGAACAGATCCGGGATTGCGGAGTTTTGGACGCGGGCCTTGAGTTGGCCGCGTGCGAGGTCAATGTGAATGAGTTCACCGGGTTTGGATTGCTCCGGTGAGCGCAGCGCAATACCGGCGCTGTCACGAACGACCGCGTAACCCCGGTTCAGAATACGCTGCGGAGACACCGCGCTCAAGAGTTCCTGCAAATGCTCAAAATTAGCGGTGGCCTCACCATGCACGGCCAACGCCGATTCAGTCAGCCTGTCCTGCAAATCGTCCACTCGCTGTTGTGCGCTGTGTGCCCACTGCAAGGGCTGCCGTAGCGCCCAGTGTGAGGTGAGTGCATGCAACTGATGCCGCAAAAGCGAGACTCTATCCACGGTCATGCGGGACAGCCGTCGCTCGTATTGCTGCAATTGGCGGCGAATCTCAGTGCCGTCGGGCAGAATAATCTCCATCGCGGCGGAAGGTGTCGGCGCGCGCAAGTCCGCCACGAAGTCGGCTATAGTGAAATCAATCTCGTGTCCGACGGCTGACACTACCGGAATGCGGCTGGCAAATATCGCTCGCGCGACAATCTCTTCGTTGAAGCACCACAGATCTTCCAGCGACCCGCCACCACGCCCCACAACGACAATGTCCACGTCACCTTTGGCAGAGAGTTCATTCACCGCCTGAGCAATTTCTTCAGCGGCACCTTTCCCTTGCACCCGGGCAGGTTTCAGCACCAACTCCGTCAACGGCCACCGGCGCGCCGCCACCGTCTGCATGTCGCGCAACGCGGCACCAGTCGGTGACGTGACCAGTCCAACTCGTTTTGGAAATGGCGGCAATGGGCGCTTGCGCGCGGAGTCGAACAGTCCCTCCTGCTCGAGCTTGCGCTTGAGTTCTTCAAACGCCCGCTGGAGTTCACCTTCACCGGACAAGCGCAGTTCATACACGATGAGCTGGTACTTGCCCTGCGGCTCATAGACTTCAAGCTGCCCGAAGGCCTGCACCTTCATGCCGTCGCGCGGCGTGAAGCGTAGTCCCTTTGAATACATCTTCCACATCGCGCAACCCAGCTGCGCGGTGGAATCTTTCAGCGTGAAATAGTGGTGACCGCTGGAGTGAGGCTTGTATCCCGACAATTCACCTTCAACCCAGAGCGGTTCAAAACGTTCACGAAACAGCCGCTTGATTTCCCGCGTCAGAGCGGAAACGGTTAGGCTGTTCGTGGCGTTCGGAGAGGGTGTGGAAGCGTCGGAATTCACGGTGAGGGGTAATCCTACAAACACGGCGGGGCCTCATGAAGAAGGCCCGCACCCGTGGTCATCCGGCGATGAGAGTCACGCGCGAACGCGCGTGACCCTTAGCGCAGTTTCTTTTTATGGCGATTCTTGCGCAGTCTTTTCTTGCGTTTGTGCGTAGCCATTTTGTGGCGTTTACGCTTCTTTCCACAGGGCAAAGGTGTCTCCGTTTCTGTCCGGCATCGCGCCGGATCGGTCTGAGTGGTTTATTGAAAGTAACAGGAAAAAACTTGGGAAATGAAATAGCGAGTGAAGCTCAATCTTTGAGCATGCGGTCGCGGAATTCATCGGCGGGAACGAACACGGCGGCGGTGCGGTCGGGAATCTGAACTTCGTGCAAACCATCCGGCGTGCGAACCTGACGGCCCTTGCGCTGTACAGGCTTCCAGACCCCAAAGCGCCGCAATTCGACGCGATCGCCTGCGGCGACGGCCTCCATAACAAGGGCCAAAAAGCCGTCAACGACGGCTTGTGTTTCGATGCGGGTGAGGCCGATCCCTTCGGCCAGTTTATCCACCAGCTCCTGTTTGGTCACCGTGCGACCCACAGCAAGTCTCCGTCTTAATGTGAAAAGAATGCGGGCCGATTGGGCAGGAAAGCAGAATGGCTACTTGCTGACGACTAACCGCTGTCCGGGATAGATATTGGCCCGGCGCGACAGGCGGTTCAGCTTCAGCATCGTATCGAGTTCAAGGCCGTGGCGTTGGGCAATGCTCCAGGCGGTGTCGCCGCGCTGCACAGTGTAGTACTTCTTCGTCGAAGCAATCTTATTCTCTTTGGTCGCCTTGCTCTTGCTTTTGGCGGCCACGGTCTGTGCGAGTTGCGGTTCGCCCTTGACCGTCACGGTGAGCTTCTGACCGGGCTGAATCTTGTTCGGATTGCTGATACCGTTCTCGCGGCAAATCTGGTCAACCGAAACACCCAACCGACGCGAGATGGAACCCAGCGACTCACCGCGGTGCACCGTATAAGTAACGCGGTCAGTCGTGGCCTCACTAACATCCCCGGACGCGAGTTCTTTCTGTTCGGCTGCGCGTTCGGCAGCAACTTCCTTGACCGTCTTGGTCGTCTCTTGCGCATAACGCACTTCCGCCACCGGGATCACAATTTCCTGCCCGACGCGCAACGAACGTGCCTTGACACGCTTGTTTTCCGGCATAGAAAGAATCGCACCTACAGACGTTCCATACTTCACGGCAATCTTGTTCAGCGTATCGCCCTTGCGCACGCGGTGTGTGCTGGTCGGTGCAATAACAGTTTTAGGCAGACTGGCCAGTTCTTCACTGAACGACTCCGACGCCGAACCCGGCAAGCGAACAAGCATCTCCTGACCGCGATCAGGCACGATGCCCTTAAGAAACTCGGGATTGAGTTCGCGCACCAATTCCGGATCATGTCCGGCGGCGCGTGCGATGTCATCAAGCTTGTAACCACCTGGAACATAGACGCGTTCGCATTCAAACGGTCGTTCCGGCGGCATCGGAGGGAAGCCGTATCGCGTGGGATTTTCGCAAATCGCGCGCGCCGCCAAATACGTCGGGACATATCCCTTGGTCTGGCGCGGCAGGCGGTGCATTTCCCAATAGTCCGTGGTCTTGCAGCGCTTGATTTCTTTGGCAATGCGGCCTTCTCCACAGTTGTAAGCGGCCATGGCCAAATACCAATCGCCGAACATCTCATAGAGCGTGCGCAAATAACCGCATGCCGCGCGTGTGGCCATTTCCACGTGGCGACGTTCATCGTACGTGCGGTCCACATGTAAACCGTAATTACGCGCCGTGCCGGGAATGAACTGCCACAAGCCTGAAGCATGCGCATAAGAATACGCCTGCATGTTCAAACCGGACTCAATCATCGAAAGATAGAGCATCTCCTGCGGAATACCCTCTTCGCGCAGGATCGGTCGCATCCGCGGAAACACCGTAGCGGCACGTTCCATCCAGCGGTGCATGACCTTGTTGCCCTTGGTCTGGAAGAAGTGAATTTGGTTCCGCACCTTGCTGTTGATCTCCATCGGCACGGAGGGCAGCATCGGTTTGTGTACCACAACTTCCGGCTCAATCGTCAACTGTTCAGCAACCGGCGCGGGCGCCGTCATCTCAATTTCTTCAGGCGCGTCGTCCTCTTCTTCTTCGTCGTGCTGAACTTCGCCGGCCTCAATGACGGCAGTCAGCCCCGATGAGGCGGGCAGCGACTTGGTATTGGAAATGAACAGGTCGTAGCTATCAAGCACCTGGCGGTTGAAACTCGCCACGCGGTGCATCTCAACATCAATTGAAGCGAGGTCGAGATCACCCAGCAATTCGAGCGCGGCCTCGTAATAAAACGCGGCGTCTTCGGTCTGCTGCTTCTGTTCTGCGCGCTGGGCGTATGCGTACGCTTTGCGGGCGAGGCTCCACTGTTCGCGGTCGGTGAGTTGGTCCGTCTGGCTAAGACGTTCACGGAACTCATCAATCCGAGGTTGGCTGGAAAGCTGGCGGCTTGAAGAGCAGCCAACAATCAGGTACAGTGCGGCGAACATCGCCAGCAGAACTGTGCGTCCACGCGTCATGCAGTCATCCAGTGTTAGAGGGTGTCGCAGAGTGGGTGGAAGTCGCAGATCTTCCGGCCCTGGTCGAGTTGTGCGGGTCAGCCTCAGTCGCCAACTGAGTTTGACCCATTTTGAGCTATTGAATGTAACGAAGTTCAAGTGCAAAATCAACATCAGTTAACGCGAAAAAACGGCCAATATTGTGGATAAGTTGCCGTCCGTTGGGAATTTCGGGCCGGAGAGCCAAGATGCTCCTCGACTGGGGCAGAGTTGCTTGCAGGTTCAGCCTCAATCCCCTATATTTTAGGCTCGACCAAAACGCGAGTCACTGGAATGCCCGACGACCATGTAGCCGCCTTTTCGCGGGTTCGCGACCGGATCGCCGCAGCCTGTGCGCGGTGTGGCCGGAGCACGGATGATGTGACGATTGTCGGCGTGACCAAAGGGCACCCCCCGGAAATTCTGTGCAAAGTACGTGCCCTCAAACTCCTTGAATTGGGTGAGAACCGGGTGCAGGAAGCTCTTGAAAAATATGGTCATGGAGAGTTGGTCACCATAGCGAATGCGCGGCGGCTGCACCTGATTGGCCATTTGCAAACCAACAAGGTGAAAAAGGCGGTCGAGCTGTTTGACTGCCTCGATACCGTGGATTCGGCCGAGCTGGCAGCCCAAGTTTCAAGGGTCTCAAACGAGGCCGGGCGGCGGCCTCGGGTCTTGCTTCAGGTGAATACCTCTCGGGAGCCTCAAAAGTCGGGCGTGCCTCCCGAAAAGGCAGCCGAATTGGCAGGCAGACTGGCAGATTTGGAAAATATTGATTTTATGGGTCTTATGACAACAGGCCCGCTCGAGGGCAATGAGGTCGCAGTTCGACGGAGTTTTGACCTCTTGCGCGACCTCCGGGACCAACTCGAGCAGGAATTTCGGAGCCCATGCCTCCCGGTCCTTTCGATGGGCATGAGCGACGACTTTGAATGGGCCATTGAGGCGGGTGCGACGGAGATTCGGTTGGGAACCATTTTGTGGGGAGCACGAACAACGTGAGCCTTAGTCCGGTAGATATTGCGCGGCACGAATTTTCGCGGGCGATGCGCGGCTACAATATGTCCGAAGTGCGCGTGTTTCTCGAAGCCATCGCGGCTGAGATGACACAGTTGCAAGTGCGCCTGTCCGAAGCCGAAGAAGGCATGCGCTCGATGAACAAGCAGATCGCGAATTTCCGCGAGATGGAAGGCACGATTCGCGACGCAGTCGTCGCGGCACAGCAGGGCATGCGCGACAGCAAGGCCTTGACCGAGCGTGAGCGTGAGACAATTTTAGCCGAAGCTCGGGTGGAAGCAGAGCGGATCGTGCAGGAAGGCCATAAGCAGTTGGCGGCGGTGGAGGAGAAGTTACGCGCGTTGATGTTGGACAAAGACGCCTTTGTCACCCGCCTGCGTTATTTGCATGATTCGCACGGCAATATGATCAAGCTGATTGAAAACGAACAGCCGAAGTACAGAGATGAGTTTGATTCTACAGCACCTGAATGAGACTTTAGCCGCACTTCAGCCGAAACTGAAGGCGAAACCGGAAGTTGGTATCATCCTCGGCACGGGTTTGGGCGGACTTGCCCGCGAGATAAAAGTGGATGTCACGATAGAATACGGCGACGTGCCGCATTTCGTCGAGTCCACGGTCGAAACACACCACGGGAATTTGCACTTTGGCACATTAGGCGGCAAGCAGGTGATGGCCATGCAGGGGCGCTTTCATTATTATGAAGGTTACACCATGCAGGAAATTACCTATCCCGTGCGCGTGATGAAGGCCCTCGGTTGCCGCGCGATGCTGGTGTCGAATGCCTGCGGCTGTATCAATCCGCTCTATCGCGCCGGTGATCTGATGATCATGGATGACCACATCAATTTCCTCGGCGATAATCCGCTGATTGGCCCGAACGAAGACAAACTCGGCCCACGTTTTCCCGACATGAGCGAGCCGTATTCGCGCCGCTTGATCGGCATCGCGGAGAAAGTCGCGACGGACTTGGGCATTAAAGTACAGCGCGGCACATACGTTGCGGTCGCCGGACCGAATCTTGAAACGCGCGCCGAATACAGAATGTTGCGCACGATGGGTGCGGACGTAGTGGGCATGAGCACCGTTCCCGAAGTCATCGTCGCCAATCACGGCGGCATGGAAGTCTTCGGCATGTCCATCATCACCGATGAAGGCTTCGCCGATTGTCTAAAGGTAGCCTCAATCGAGCACATCCTGAAAAACGCCGCCGAAGCCGAACCCAAAATGACTAAGATTATGACGGGATTGATTGAGAGGATGTGAGGGGTATGGGCAAGAACTTGATCAATATTGATGTGAACCCTGAGAAGATCGAGGCCTTCTGCAAGAAATGGCGCATAGTTGAACTCGCCTTCTTCGGCTCCGTACTCCGCGATGATTTCGGGCCTGAAAGCGACGTGGATGTACTTGTGACTTACCAATCCGATTACAATCTGACGCTTCAAGATATTCTAAGTTCGGAAGATGAGTTGAGCGTACTACTTGGGCGAAAAGCTGAAGTAATAGAACGCTCAAGCGTAGAGAAGAGTCCGAACTATATTCGCAGGCACCACATATTGAGTACGGCCAGGACATATTATGTGGCGTGATGCCGCAACATTGCTGGATATTCTCAACGCGGGCGCTGAGATTGAAGCGATTCTCGGGGATATCGCCTACGAGGAGTTTGTTAACCAGAGAGAGAAAGTGCTTGCGATTGAACGGCTTTTTACTATCATTGGAGAAGCAGCGAATCGCATTTCACCCGAAATGAAAGACGCGCATCCAGATATTCCCTGGGGACAGATGATCGGCATGCGAAACATCATGGTTCACAGATATGACAAAATTCGTCAAGAGATCGTATGGGAGAATTGTAAGCTCATCCTTCCGGGGGTACTGGATAAGATTGACGACTTGATTCCGCCATCGAGCGCGTTTGAATAGAAACTCCTCATGTTGAAACCCGTTTCCGAAAAACTACATTTACCGACTGTTGACCACGAGATTCTGAAGTTCTGGGAAGAGCGGAAGATTTTCGAGCGTTCCACTTCGGAGCGCGCGGGCGGACAGGATTTTGTGTTTTTCGACGGCCCTCCGGGAACGAACGGACTGCCGCACATCGGGCACATGATGCAGAGCGCGCTCAAGGATCTGTGGCCGCGCTACAAGACGATGCAAGGCTATCGCGTGCTGCGCAAGGCGGGTTGGGATACGCACGGCTTGCCGATTGAATTGACGGCCGACAAGGAACTCGGATTCACTTCCAAGCTCGATGTCGCGAAATACGGCGAAGCGGAGTATGTGGATTACTGCCGCAAGACTGTGTTTCGGTTCAAGCAGGAATGGGAAGTCGCGATTCGCCGAATCGGCCGCTTCTTGGATTTGGAAAATGCCTATGCGACTTACGAGCCGTACTACATTCAGTCTGATTGGTGGACGCTGAAGCAGGCGTGGAATCTCGAACTCGAGGGCGACGCCCGCGAAAAGGCTTTGCGTCTTGGTCAATCGCCGCGCTACCTCTACAAAGATTACCGCGTGATGGCCTATAGCCCGCGCACCGGGACGACGCTGTCGAATTTCGAGGTCGCGCAAGGCTATCAGGATGTTACCGACCTCACGCTCTATGTGAAATTCAAAGTCGTTGGCGAAGCGAATCTGTACTTGACCGCGTGGACGACGACACCGTGGACGCTTTTGTCAAATCTGGCGGTCGCATGCGGTCCCGAGATTGAGTACTCGATTATCGAGCGGGCTGAAACGGGCAAGAAGCTGATCATCGCCACGGCGCGACTCGAAGCACTCAAGGCGATGCTCGGAGAGTATCGCATCGTCGGCACGAAGCTCGGCAAAGAGCTCGAAGGCATGCGCTATGAGCCGCTGTTCGATTGGCTGAAGCAGCCCGGAACACGCGCGTGCTCGGTCGTGTGCGACGATTATGTAACGACGGAAGACGGTACGGGACTCGTACATCTGGCGAATTACGGTGAAGACGACTTCCGGATTCTGCGCAAGATGGAGATTCCGGTGGTCTTGACGGTGGATGCGAACGGTTTTGTCGGTGAACATGCGAAGCCATTTGCGGGCCGCGAGTTCCGTGAAGAAGGATTGGATGTGGACATTCTCAAGTACCTGCAAGCCAAGGGGCTGCTGCTGGGCAAAGAGAAATACACGCACACCTATCCGTTTGACTACCGCACCAAGACGCCCTTAATGTACTTCCCGCGTCCGGCGTGGTTCATTCGTACGACGGCACTAAAGGAGATGATGCTGGAAGCCAATCAGCACATCGGTTGGAAACCTGAGCACGTGCGCGACGGCCGTTTCGGCAATTGGCTTGAGAATGTGCAGGACTGGAACGTCACGCGCGAGCGCTATTGGGGTTCGCCATTGCCGGTGTGGCAGACGGAAGACGGCAGCGAAGCGGTTTGCGTGGAAAGCCTCGACGAATTGCATCGCCTGGCGCACGAGTCGGGAATGGACCTCGCACGCGATTGGGACCCGCACAAGCCCGCAATTGATAAGGTAGTGCTTCGTGCAAAAGACGGCCGCGAGATGCGCCGCGAGAACTTCGTGCTGGATAGCTGGTTCAATGCGGGATTGATGCCGTGGGGGCAGTTCGGCTATCCGGCTCAACCCGGCTCTGAAGAACTCCTTATGTCGCAGTATCCGGCGGATTTCATCAGCGAAGGTCAAGATCAAACGCGCGGGTGGTTCTATACTCTGCTCGCGTGCTCGTGTCTGGTGGCCAAGGCCAAGATGGAAGACACGAAGAAACGCGGGGATCAGAAGGCCTACAGTTTCTGGAGCAAGCCTGAAAATTGGTCGAGCTACAAGAATGTGATCTGCACGGAGCTTGTGCTGGACTCGAAGGGTTTGAAGATGTCGAAGTCTATCGGCAACGTCGTGGATCCGATGCAGCTTTTCGAAAAGTTCGGTGCCGATCCGGTGCGCTGGATTTTCTTCGCGACGAATCCGTGGCTGGCCAAGCGCTTCGGTGAAGAGGAAATTCGTGAAGCGGTGCGGTCGGTGATTCTGCCGCTGTGGAACAGCTACAGCTTCTTTACAACCTATGCAGTGATTGACGGCTGGAAGCCTTCAAGTGCAAAGGTTGAACGCACGGAACTTGACCGCTGGATTCTCTCAGAGTACAACCGCTTGATTGAAGAGGTCACGACCAACCTTGATCAATATGATGTCGGTCGCGCCTCGCAGGCGATTCTGAGTTTCCTTGATGAATTGACGAACTGGTACATTCGCCGTTCGCGGCGCAGATTCTGGAAATCTGAGAGCGATGCAGACAAGCATGCGGCCTATGCGACACTCTATGATGTGTTGGAGGGCTTAGTAAGGTTGTTGGCCCCGTTCTTGCCGTTCTTGTGCGAGCACATTTATCAGAACCTCGTGCGCGGATTAAACGCGAAAGCGCCGGATAGTGTGCATTTGGCGAGTTACCCGGTGGCGAATTCTGCCGCTCGCGACCTGAATTTGGAGCGGCAGATGGCGCGGGTACAGGAGGCGGTGTCGCTGGCGCGGGCGTTGCGCGAAGAGCGCAAGCTGAAGGTGAGGCAGCCGCTGGCAAGGATGACCTGGGTTGTGCCGGAAGCGGGCGCCGCTACGGAACTGGAGCCGTATCTGGGACTCGTGGCCGAAGAGATCAACGTCAAGCACATCGAGATTCATGCGAACGACAAGGGCCTCGTAAGTCTGTCGGCCAAGGCGAATTTCAAGGTGCTGGGTAAGAAGGTCGGCGCGCGCATGAAGGAGTTTGCGGCGGCGATTGAAGCTCTGAACGCCGAGCAGATTGCGCAGCTGGAGAAGACGGGTTCGGTCAGCGTGCTTGATACGGAATTGACCTCGGAAGATGTGCTGATTCGGCGCGAGGAGCTGGCGGGATTCGCGGTGCAGTCGGATGGTCACATGACCATAGCACTCGATACGCACATGACGCCGGAATTGGTGGCTGAAGGACTGGCACGTGAAGTCGTGCATTCGATTCAGAGTGCGCGTAAGGATGCCGGATTCGAGATTACCGACAGGATAGAAATTGAACTTTCGCTTGAATCTGCGGAACTTGCGGATGCGGTTCGGCAGTTTGAAGAATATATCTGCCGCGAGACGCTGTGCACGGACTTGACGATTGCGCACGGCAGCGGTGATCAAAAGGCAGGCGACCACGCATTTGGGTTGACGGTGGCGCGGCGCAGCGAGTCTGCAACAGAAACGACACAGGCATAGACGCAGGAACAACCATGGCCAACGAGAATAGCAAGAAAAAGTCTGAAGCCAATGACAAGCCGGCGCACCCGTGGCCGGATGGCCCGAAGCCTGCGCTCTATGCGCCGGAATGGAAGGAATATTTCCGGCACTTGATTCATGAGCGTCGCAAAGAGATTTTGCGCGAACTGGGCTACCTGCGCGAGAGCTCACTCGAACAGACTTCCGACACGTATTCGGGGGATTCCTCTACATACAGCTATCACATGGCAGACCAGGGGACGGACGCGCAAGAGCGTGAGAAGGCCTTTATGTTTGCGCACCGCGAAGGCAAGATGATGACGCTGCTCGAACAAGCATTGGAGCGCATTGACAACGGCACCTACGGGTACTGCATGGATACGGGGAATCCGATTGAGTTTCGCCGGTTGGAGGCGATTCCGCACGCGAAGCTTTGCATCGAAGCCAAGCGGCGGCTGGAAGAGGCTAAGAATAGCATCGAATGACCAATGGTATGACCGCGCGGCCGGCGTTATGGCCGTGGATGTTGGGTTTTTCGTTGCTGGTCGCGCTCGATCAGGTCACGAAGTACTGGGTACGCGCGAATTTCGTCTTAGGGGAGTCCATACCGGTTCTGGGCGAACTGTTGCGGCTGACGTATGTACAGAATCCCGGTGTGGCGTTTGGTCTTGAACCGTTTCCGCCGCTGGTCTTGCTGGCCTTTGGCGGGATTGCGGCACTTGGTCTGGCGTTCTACCTGCGTTTATTAATCAACGATCACGATCGGCTCAAGTGGCCGGTCTTTCTGTTCTTGTGCGGTGCGGTCGGCAATACAATTGATCGCGCAATGATGGGTTCGGTAACGGATTTCTTCGATGCCGACTTCCCCGATTTTATCATGCAGCGTTGGCCGGTATTCAATATCGCCGATTCCTGCGTCTCGATTGGCATCGCTCTCCTGATTTGGCAGACTTTGTTTGTCAAGCACGCTGCTCCCCACACAACTTCTTCCGGTGAACGACTCGACTCCTCCTCCCTTTCGTCTGCAGGCGGCAGCCGGTCAGAAACCCCTGCGGCTGGACCGCTTTCTGACGCAGGCACTTCCAGCGATTTCCCGCAATAGGGTTCACGGCCTAATCGAGGCTGGACTGGTGTTCGTCAATGACCGCGCGGTGCGCAAGTCATGGCGTGTGACCGGCGGCGATGAGGTGACAATTCACTTTCAGTCGCAAGACCCGGTGGATATCGTGGCTGAAGCGATCCCTCTCGACATCCACTATGAAGATGAGTACTTGCTGGTTGTGAACAAGCCTTCCGGCATGGTCACGCATCCGGCCCATGGGAATTTACGCGGGACGTTGGTGAACGCGTTGCTGCACCACTTGGGGCAGACGACAGGCGAAGATAATATGCGCCCGGGGATTGTGCACCGTTTGGACAAGGGTACATCGGGTCTCTTGGTGATTGCCAAGGACGAAAAGGTACACCGCAAACTCACCGACCAGTTTTCCAAGCGAACGGTTGAGCGCGAATACCGCTCACTGGTGTGGGGCCGTTTCCGCGAAAATGAAGGAACGATTGAAACTCTGCTCGATCGTCATCCGGGCGACCGTAAGCGATACGCGGTATCTAAGCGCACGGGGAAGGAAGCCATCACGACCTACCGCGTGCTGGAGAACTACACCGATACGGCGTATGTGCGGTTGAAATTGGGTACGGGCCGGACGCATCAGATTCGCGTGCATTTGGAGCATATCGGTCATCCAGTGTTTGGAGATACTTCTTATGGTGGGCGCATTAAGCGTCTTGCGAACTTTGGTGGCGCGCGGAAGAAGTATTACTCCGACATTTTTGAGAGCATCGAGCATTTCATGCTGCATGCTCGTACGTTAGGATTCGTCCATCCGGTCACGAATGAGGCGTTGAGTTTTGCGGTGGAGCCGCCAGAACTCTTTAGTAAGACGCTGGAATTACTGAAGAAAGATGCCTTGCTTCAGCTTGACAAATAGGCCGGAACGTTGTATATTAGAGGTCTTTGCGAACTTCACACTCTGGGTTTGCCTTCGGGTAAGATATGAAAGAACATCGAGTTAGAATCATTGTTGTGACTGCCTTGATTGTGCTGGGCGGATACCTCCTGTATCCGACTTTGCGCTACGAGCAGCTCTCACGCCAAGAAACCGAATTGCTGACCCAGTTGAGTAATGTGTCAGGCATTCCGGCTCAGCGGCTGGTCTCGGACATCTACCGGGACGACGTTGACCTGGTAGGCGAGGTGCAGACATCATCGCTTAGCGAAATGGACAAGCTTGCGGCCACGCAGCAGATTGAGTATTTGCGCGGCGATTTTGCGAAATCGTTGCAGTCGAATCGCTCGCTGGCTATCAAGCGCGGTCTGGACTTGCAGGGCGGCATGTACCTCGTGCTGGAAGTGGACTTGCTTGAGCTGCTGCAAAACAGCGCGAAGGGCAAGGACGATCAGTACGAAGCGCTCATGCGGGAATTGACACCCATTGCCAAGAAGCCGGACGCCGATGTGTTCTCTGAGCTTGAAACTGTAGCAGGCCGCATGAACATCACGCTGAACCGCTACTGGGGCGATGCCGGTCAATCAGACGGTGATATTGTCTCGGACTTGCGCAAGACAGCAGATGACGCCGTGGACCGCAGTCTTGAGATTTTGCGTAACCGCGTTGACCAGTTCGGCGTTTCCGAGCCTTCGATCAGCAAGTTGGGCACGCGCCGCATTGCGCTGGAGCTTCCCGGTGTGAAAGACCCGGTGCGTGCGCGTGAACTTGTGGGCCGTACCGCTTTGCTGGAATTCCAGTTGATGGGCGAGACGGATCGCGCGCAACAGGTGCTGTTGGCTCTGGACGAGGGCATTCGCAAGCACCAGTCGGGCGACACGAGTTCGATTGCTCCGGACACGCTGACGACTGATTCATTGGCTGCGGACTCGACTTCGGACACAACCAATACAGATATTACGGCGGCTGATACGACCCTGGGCGATACGACCGGCGCGGCGAATAACCCGCTGCTCTCGTTGTTGGTCGGCGGCACGGGCGACATTCTTGTCCCGGTTGAAAACCGCGGCAAGGTGACTCGCTACCTCACGGCGATTGAGAATCAGCGCTATATTCCGCGCGACCTGGCGTTCAAGTGGTCGGCCCGCTCAGAGAAGATCGGCACGGACCAGAAAGAATACTGGCGGCTTTACGTATTGAAGAGCCGCGCTGAATTGACGGGTGAGAAGCTCGCTGACGCGCGTTCGACGATGGGCTCGGGCTATGATCCTGCTCAGGCCGGCAAGCCGGTTGTGCAGATTGAGTTCACCCGGGAAGGCGGCCGCGTTTTCTCACGCGTTACCGGCGCCAATGTCGGCAAGCGTTTGGCAATTGTGTTGGACGACAAGGTTTATATGGCTCCGAACCTGCAGGAAAAGATTTCGGGTGGCTCGGCGGTCATCACCGGTTTGGATGATATTGAAGAAGCTCGTGACATCGCGATCGTTCTTCGCGCCGGCGCCTTGCCTGCTTCGGTGAACGTGGCCGAGGAGCGCACGGTAGGTCCGTCGCTGGGCCAGGATTCGGTGGATGCCGGCAAGCTGTGTTTGATCATCTCGTTCCTTGCGGTCATTCTGTTCATGGTGTGGTACTACCGCGCCTCGGGTTTGATTGCCGACTTGGCGATGATTTTCAACGTGTTCCTGCTGATGGGTGCGTTGGCGCTGTTCCAGTTCACGTTGACGATGCCGGGTATCGCGGGTATCATCTTGACGATCGGTATGGCGGTGGACGCCAACGTGCTGATCTTTGAGCGCATCCGTGAGGAGTTGCGCGCAGGTAAGTCTGTACGTGCCGCGATTGACACGGGCTTTGACCGCGCACTGCTGACGATTATTGACTCAAACACGACGACGGCAATTGCCGGCGTGGTGCTGCTGATTTACGGTACGGGCGCGATCAAGGGTTTCGCCTTGACCCTGACGGTTGGTATTTTGATCAACATGTTTACATCCGTGTTCCTGACCCGCCTTGTATATGACGTTTATACGTCGGGTCGTCAACTTAAGACCTTGAGCGTCTGATGCCTCAGTTTTTTGCAAATGCCAACTACAAGTTCGTGCAGCACCGCTGGCGGACTGTGACCATTTCCACGGTTATTATTTTAGCCGGATTGGTAATGATGGTCGTTAAGGGTCCGAACTGGTCAGTGGATTTCCGCGGCGGTATGGATATGACCGTGCGTTTTTCGCAGACTGTCTCGGACGGTCAGGTACGCGCCGCACTCGGTGACGTGATCTCCGGCGGCGAAGTAAAGACCATCGGCGGCCTGGGTGCGCAGTCGGACATCTTGATCCGCATGAAGACCAGCGATGATCCGACAGCTACTCAAAGGATGATTCAGGACAAGCTCACCGCCGAGTTCCCGGGCAATAAGGTTGAGGTGCGCGAAATTGCGCTGGTCGGTCCCCGCGTGGGCCGCGAATTGCGGAATTCGGCCGCGATTTCTGCGGTGCTGGCGATTATCCTGCTTCTTATCTACATCACCTGGCGGTTCCGCTTCGAGTTCGCCATCGGCGGCATTATCGCCCTCGTCCACAACGTTTTTGTGACGCTGGCGTTTGTGGTCTTCATGGACTACGAGTTGTCGCTGTCGGTGCTGGCGGCTTTTTTGACGCTGATCGGGTACTCGATCAACGACACGATTGTGGTCTTCGACCGTATTCGTGAGAATATGAAGAAGCTCAAGGACATGAGCCTGGCTGACGTGATGGACCGTTCGATCAACGAGACGCTGTCGCGTTCGGTCATCACGTCGGTGACGGTGTTCCTTTCGACGCTGGTGCTGTACATCTTCGGCGGCGAGGTGTTGCGCGGCTTCAGCTTTGTAATGCTGGTCGGCGTGATTGCATCGGCCTACGCGACGGTGTTTGTGTCCGCGCCGGTGGTTGTGGAGTGGGCTGAAAAAGCCATACTCAAGGGCAAGAAAAAGTAAGAGATTTCGAGTGCCTCGCGGCCCCGCGAGAGCGGGGCCGTTTTTGTTTAGAGGAATCATCCGTGGTTACAGCCGTGTTGGGCGCCCAGTGGGGCGATGAAGGCAAGGGCAAGATAGTTGACTACCTGAGTGAGCAGGCCGATGTGGTTTGCCGCTATCAGGGTGGCGCGAATGCGGGTCATACGATCATCGAAGGCGGACGCAAGTTCGTCTTGCACCTTTTGCCGGCGGGAATTCTGCGCCCCAATACAGTGTGCGTCATTGGCGGCGGTGTTGTGGTCGATCCAGCGGCACTATTGACCGAGATTTCCCAGCTCGAAGCGGCGGGCATTGATCTTGAAGGCCGACTGTTCGTCAGCCATCAGGCTCACCTGATCATGCCGTATCACAAGCTGCTCGACAGCCTGCATGAGACGCAAGGCGAGCGCGTGAAGATCGGTACGACGGGGCGCGGCATCGGCCCCGCTTATGTAGATAAGGTGTCGCGCGTCGGCATTCGCATTGTTGATTTGCTTGACCGCGAGTCTTTGCGGCAGAAGATTCGCGCCAACGTCGAAGAGAAGAACCGTTTGTTGTCGAAGGTCTATTCAGCGGAAGAACTTGACGTCGAAGCGATTGTCGAAGAGTACGTCGCATTTGACCAGAAGATTGATCCGTATGTTAAGGATGTATCGGTCTTGCTTGATGAAGCGATTCGCGCCGGGAAGAATGTGATTCTGGAAGGCGCACAAGGGACGCTGCTCGATGTGGATATGGGGACTTATCCGTTTGTCACTTCCTCGAATCCGACGGTTGGTGGAGCTTGTACAGGTTTAGGATTGGGGCCGCGCCGCATTGATCACGTGATCGGAATTATCAAGGCCTATACGACGCGCGTGGGTGAAGGGCCGTTTCCGACGGAAATCACTGATGGCGAAGAGCAGCAGAAGCTGCGTGAGAAGGGTGATGAGTATGGCGCGACGACGGGTCGGCCGCGGCGCTGCGGCTGGTTTGACGGCGTGGCGGCGCGTTATGCGGCTCGCGTCAACAGCCTCGATTCTTGGGCAGTGACGAAGCTGGATATTTTGACGGGTATGGAAAAGATCAAGGTGTGCGTCGCCTATGAAGACGGCCACCGCCAGTACAAGAATTTCCCATCCGACAGCCGCGTGCTTTCGACATGCATGCCGGTCTATGAGGAGTTGCCGGGCTGGGAAGAGAGCCTCTCGCACGTTCAGCGGTGGCAGGATTTTCCGCGCGCGGCGCAGGAGTACTTGAAGTACATCGAACAGTTCACGGGCGTGCCGGTTTCAATAGCTTCAGTGGGCGCGTCGCGTGAGCAGACGATCATGTTGACGTAGTGCGACGGACATGAAGCGCGTGTGCAAATTGCACGGTGCGCGGTCGAGAGCGTAGCTCAGTAGGTAGAGCACCGCCCTTTTAAGGCGATGGTCCCGGGTTCGAATCCCGGCGCTCTCACGAGAACAGACCCGGAACTTCAATGAGTTCCGGGTTTTTCATTCTGGGGCACGAGCTTTGCGCGGACAGAAGGGTCAATCTCTTGAGACTTCATGTCGAGCACCCAAAATATCATTGAACCGCAGGTAGATCACCGGATCTACCACCCTGCTCCTCTGGCGACATTGCGCCCGGGGCGTGGGGCGCATTTCGATCTATATCTGGGCGTGCCGACGCGCACGGGTCAGCGCTACGTGCTGTACAAATCAGCGGACATTGATCTGTCTGATCAGAAGCGCAAAGAGCTAATTGATCGCGGCGTAAAGTTTTTATATGTTGCAGATGACGATGCGGGGAAATACTTCTCGTTTGTTGACCGCACTGTAGGCGACGTTCTGCGAGCGGAAGATGCCACGCCCGAGCAGAAGTCCACGGTTTTATACCAAACGACGACGGCGCTGGTGCAAGCGACATTTTCCCGGCCAGAGTCTCCGGTATTGATGAAAACGAACCGGACGATGGTGGAACATACGGTTGAGGCTTTGTCCGCCGATCCGCGGTTGCTGCGTGCGATGGCCGGGACATTTGCACTGGACTATTCACTTTATTCGCACGCCGTGCATGTTGCCACGCTCGGAACCGCGCTCTTGTTGGAAATACATGGCCCCGAGACTTACGTCAAAGACGCCGCGATGGGATTTCTGCTTCATGACGTGGGCAAGTGCCGCGTCCCGTCGCACATCTTACGCAAGCAGGGCGTACTCTCGACCTCAGAGATGCGTGAAGTTGAACAGCACCCAGAACACGGTGTGGAGTTGATGCGCCCGCATCCTGAAGTGACGGACATGGCGATTGAAGTGATTCACTCACATCATGAAAAACTCAATGGAAGAGGCTATCCGCGGAGGCTTCCTCCAGAGAAAATAACTATCGAAACCCGCATCTGCACGATTGTTGATATCTATGACGCGCTCACTTCGCACCGGGTTTATAAGCCCGCGATGCGTGGGATCGAAGCGTTAACTTTCATGCGTGACAAGATGTATGAAGAAGTTGATACGGGTCTGTTGAAGCAACTGATTCGTGTGCTGGGTCCGCGGCACGACAGTTGACCGCGTCAATTGTGTTCATCAAGTTCGCTCTGATTGAGCCGATATTCCTTATGGAGGATCAGCGAAACATGAGCGACAAGAACTCAGAGCGGAAGTTAGACAGGGCTAATTGGAACAGCTTTCCAACATTGTCGTTCACCCCAACGAACCGGGTCTTGAACGGAGCATTGTTGAACCGGGTGCGGCGGCGAATTAGCGAGGGCTACTACGATTCGGGGCAGATTTTGAAAGATGTCGCCGAACGGATTACCGGAAAGCGGGATAAGTGAAGAGGCCGAACGATGTGTTCGGCCTCTTTGAATTTTCACTGTATTCTGACTCAGAAATCGTTCGCCATTGCTCTTAGTCGCACTATGCCCGCCGCGACGGCCCACTCCGTGCGCAAGCGGTTGCTGCCAAGTGACAAGAAGTTACAGCCTGCTTTCTTGAAGTTCGTCAGCTCGTCATCCGCAAACCCGCCTTCCGGGCCAACGATTAGCATGTGCTTTTCAGAGCCTGACAATTCCTGTCTCGAAGCTTCTGACGCAACAGGATGCGCTACCCAACGTTGGGCGAATGACTCCGCGAGCGCTGACTGAAGACTATGCTCGACGGTCTGCTCCAAAAGCCAGGCACGGCCCGATTGCTTCGTGGCTTGAATCGCAACGCGGCGCAGCTTTTCGAGTTTGGAGTCATTATAGCTTTCCTGACTGCGGTTCATACGTACCCAGATGAGCTTGCGCGCACCGAGTTGGACACAAGACTGGACAACATCGCGGGCCGCGTCCCCTTGCAAGCAGCCGCAAACAACGTGAAGGTTCAAAGCTGGCTCGCCATAGTTCGGCAATGTCTCGGTGATCGTGAGTGATTGATCCTCTTCCGCACGTGTGCGATAGACGGTGCCTTGTCCGTCTGTGGCGAAGATTTCCGACCCACTACGAATACGGCGTACGCGGAACAGGTGGTGCTTCTCCTCATCAGGCAAATCAATTTTGTTGCCGCTGATGCGAGCATCGCGTGCGAAGACGAATTCACCGTGAGATTGTATTACCATGTTCGTCCGGCTGTGAGTGTTCCACTGATGAATGTGCGGTTTTCGCGGCCGAGTTCCGATTGCATGACCCATTGCGCGCCGCCAGTGACAAACCACGCTTGCGATTTCCAATTGACACGCGCCAGCGGCCCCCAGGATTTGAGGTCCTGCGCCTTCTGCGGCTGACCGCCGGCTTCAAAGCGGTCTCCGCGCCGCGCGCTGTAAGCAACACCGAGAGCGGCATTTGAGTTTGCCGGGAGTTCGCGAATGAGTTGCAGTGCTGAGATCAAAACGTCGGTTCGGTCGCTGCGCTCTTCGGCGAAATCCTGCCAGTAGAGTCTGCCGAGCTCTTCACGAGCGACCTCGCCGCGCAGTGCGACACTCCATTTTGCGTTGGCCTGAACAGCAAGGCTGTCGCCGATTGAAACACGCCGGAAGGCCGTGGATCGCACCTGTCGCGGATTCAGTTCAAAGTCGTATGCCTGATAGTTTGCGCTGATGCGAAACTCGGGCATGTGCAGAACGTGTCTCGAAGGCACATGCGCAAAGCGCGTTGTCAATAGGAATAGTCTTGTCCAGCGGTTGTTAGCGCTGTTGCTGGCAAAGATGTACACAAGATGATTCAGATCCGCGAGCGCCTGAATCTGGACGTCCAGCGACGGCATCAGCGGTGCGGAAACGCCGCTTTCGAAACGCCATGCCAATTCGTCGCGGTCATCGAAGTTCTGCTCGGAGCGCGTGTCGAGTTTGTACTTACTGAATGCGGCAACAAGGGTGACTTTCGCGTTTCGCACGGACGTCCGCCCTACCGTTTTCAACTCGGTCTTCCGTCCCGTCAAGATTTCTCCGCGCACATTCTGCGACACGCCGCGCGCGCCGACGGACAGCGTGGCCGTACTGCGTTCATGGTGTAAATCGAGTGCGGCCTCAATGCCGGATTCAAGTTCCTCGAGTCGTGACGCATTGCCACGGCGGTCATCAAGCTGCGTGTCGAAATAGCGCACGTCACCGCTGCCGCGCAGACTGGCCGTCTTACCGAGTTCATATTCAATCTCATCGGCGGCGCGTAAAGCGGTTTCTTCCCGCAATTGCGAAGGTTGGTTTTCAGCAGTCAAGACGTCGCGTCTTGTCCAACCGAATGAAAAGTCGGCGGTATTACGGGCAGTCACGTAGTCCTGCGTCAAGTTGTATAGGAGTTCCGCATGGCTGCCATTACGCGCACCGGGACTTTCATAATCGAAATCCGCGTTGAAGTTGTGGCGCACTTCAGGAGCGGAATTGAAAGCAAGTTCGCCTTTGTGCCATGTGCCCAGACCTGATTCTGATTGATCAACCCGCGAGTCCAGCACCATTCCCGCACTGTGCGTGGTGCGCAGAATATCATTCCAGCGCACGGCAGGGCCAGCGCCGAGACGCAGAAAATGCGAACGCGTTTCTTGTCCGAATGCGGAACTCGATCTCGGTCTGTCCACATAGTGTTGTCCAGTCGCGCCGCCCCAGAGCGAGAGCCTGGGCTGCAACGGTCGAGACGCCGCCGCAGACCAGCGGACATCGTGCCGCACGCGGCCATCTGATGACAGTCCGCGCGACAGTGCGGTTGTCCAATCTGTCTTCAACAAGGTGCGAGTTCGTTTTGCCGTCGCATCCCAGCGGCTTGATCCGAGCCAACGAGTAAGCTCGGCACCCTCTTCCCACCGAAATGCGAGCGAGTCACGCACCTGCTCACGCGGCGGCGGAGCAGGTACATCTGCGCGGGCAGTAAGCACGCACACGAGGGAAAACACAAAAATGAGGGCAATGGGGTGTCGCATAAGAAAACGGCGTGACAACCGGATACAGTCGTCACGCCGAGCGGGAAACAGGCGGGTCAGCGCGTCAGGCGCTTTTCTTTTTCAGCTCGACGAAACGCGCGGGCTTGTGCTCGAGTACGGTATCGGCGCCAATCACGACTTCGCCGATGTCCTTACGCGAGGGCACTTCAAAGAAGGCTTCCATCAGGGCTTCCTCGGCGATTGCGCGCAAAGCGCGGGCACCGGTCTTGCGGCGGCGGGCCTCGCTGATGATAGCCTTGAGCGCGGCATCTTCAAACGTCAGCTTCACGCCTTCCATTTCAAACAGTCTCGTGTACTGCTTGACGAGCGCGTTGCGCGGCTCGAGCATGATGCGCATCATGGCTTCGTCGGACAGCGGTTCGAGTACGGACACGACCGGTAGGCGGCCAATGAGTTCGGGAATCAAGCCGTAGGCATTCAGATCTTCAAAGCTGACACGCTTCAAGACATATTCATTTTCGTGCCCGACCTCGGGGATATAGCCCGCGCCAAAGCCCATCGGGTATTTTGCGACACGACTCTTGACGATCTTCTCGAGACCTTCAAACGCGCCGCCGCAGATGAACATGATGTTCTTGGTGTTCATCTGAATGAACTTCTGCTCGGGGTGCTTGCGGCCGCCTTGTGGAGGCAGATTGGCGATGGTGCCTTCAAGGATCTTCAAGAGCGCCTGCTGCACGCCTTCGCCGGACACGTCGCGCGTAATGGACATGTTGGGGTCTTTGCGCGCGATCTTGTCAATCTCATCAATGTAGATGATGCCCATTTCGGCGCGCGAAACGTCGTAGTCGGCATTTTGCAAGAGACGCACGAGGACATTCTCGACGTCTTCTCCGACATACCCCGCTTCGGTCAGGGTCGTGGCATCGGCGATGGCGAACGGGACATGGAGAAAACGCGCCATCGTCTGCGCGAGCAGAGTTTTGCCCGTACCGGTCGGGCCGATCAGCAGGATATTCGACTTTTCAATTTCGACATCCGAGGTCTGGTCGGCGACGGCGATGCGCTTATAGTGGTTGTACACGGCGACGGAAATTTTCCGTTTGGCATCGTCCTGCCCGATGATATACTCATCGAGTTTTTTCTTCATCTCCTGCGGCGTGGGGAAGTCGGCCATATTGATGGACTTTCTTCCGGCCCTGGAC
>Ga0268298_10001746_pt1 | contig 24877 bp, 10 predicted proteins | sample WWTPWeurt_MetaG_FD_194462 | JGI IMG/M metagenome (GOLD analysis project Ga0268298, IMG submission 194462) | Activated sludge microbial communities from WWTP in Nijmegen, Gelderland, Netherland - WWTP Weurt | ecosystem: Engineered > WWTP > Aerobic digester > Activated sludge | place...
CATGGGAAAACCGCATTTCGATAACAGTGCTTTTGCCAAAAAATTGTTTGAGCAGGCAAATGAGATATTAGGGTTCCGCATTTCAGACATCATGTTTGAAGGAACGGAAGAGGATCTGAAACAAACTAAGGTTACTCAACCTGCTATTTTCTTGCATTCTATCATTGCTTACAAAAGCATTGAATCCGCTTCGCCGGATATGGTGGCAGGCCACTCTCTTGGTGAGTTTTCGGCGTTGGTGGCAAATGGCACTCTTAGTTTCGAAGATGCATTACAATTAGTGGCCATCAGGGCAGGTGCCATGCAAAAAGCCTGTGAACTAGCTCCTTCATCAATGGCCGCCATTTTGAACCTTGCTGATGAAAAAGTGGAAGCCATTTGTGCTGAAGTGCAAAATGAAACAGGGGAGGTAGTGGTGGCTGCTAACTATAATTGCCCGGGCCAACTGGTGATCAGCGGTAGCTATAAAGGGATTGAAATTGCCTGCGAAAGAATGAAGGCTGCGGGAGCTAAAAGAGCTTTGGTGCTTCCTGTTGGCGGCGCCTTTCATTCTCCGTTAATGCTTCCGGCAAAACAGGAATTAGCTGCGGCTATTGAGGCAACAAAATTTCATAATCCTACTTGTGCTGTTTACCAGAATGTTGTGGCAAAAGCAGTGATGGACCAGGAAGAAATAAAGCAAAACCTGATTGACCAGCTGACCGGTGCGGTAAGATGGACACAAAGTGTACAGGCCATGATTGCAGACGGGGCCTCAAAATTCACAGAATGTGGTCCCGGTAAAGTATTACAAGGGCTTGTACTAAAGATCAATAAAGAAATGCAGGTGGATGGGGTAAATTGATGTATATACCTCTTTGATAAAACTTAATCCCCCGGTTTATACCGGGGGATTTCTTTCTTGCATGAAAAAGGAGGCTGATGAAACGACAGTATATGAAGACCTCACTGTTTTACAATTCTTAAAGTTTCTTTGTTTTCCAAACGGATGAAATAGATACCATTCATATACTTACTGATATCGAATGTCTGGCTTTCGCCGTTAATGGTAAAGTTTTCCAGCAGTTTACCGCTCACATCAAAGACTGCAGCAACGGAGCCAATCAGCTTTTTATCACCTACTGCGATAGTAACCACGGTGCTTGCCGGGTTAGGATAAACAATAGAATGCTTTGCTTCCTTTTCCTTATATGTCAGCCGGATGATAGATGTATACCGATATTTGTTGTCAAGATCAACCTGGCGAAGCCGATAATACATCACTGAACTATTTAACCGGTCAATGTTTCTGTCCGTGTATGTATATGTTTTGGTAGTATTGCTGTTGCCGGCAGCAGTTACTGAACCTATATCGTTGAAACTATTGCCATCCAGCGAACGTTCTACTTTAAATTCTTTAGTATTCTGTTCATTAGCAGTAGCCCATTCAAGTATATTGTCTTTATTACGGTTAGTTCCCCTGAAGTATAACCAGGTTACCGGTAATGCTACGCCGATAAAAGTGCTCTTTATTTCACCCGGCCGCAGGGTTTCCCGGTTGCCTACACTGTCTGTTGCCAGCACAAAGAAATAGTACCTGATATTGGGTGTAAGTGAAAGGGTAGTATCGGTGCGGATCATCCGGTCCTTCAGGATACTGAAATTAACACCATCATCAGATATATACAAAGTATAAAAGTGCAGCCCGCAGCCATTTGCATCATCTGTACCAGACCAGTTCAGTGTCAGCGGGTTGGTACTGTTTGTGGGCAGGCTTCCCATTTGGCTTGTGGGTGGCAATGCATCAATAGTATTCTTTTCAATATTTGTGGGAATGGTATCATTGGCATCAAAAACAATGTCTGCTCTTGCCAGGATACTATCAAGAGTTTGAGCATTCGAAACTGGTTTAATGCTAAAGTTTACAAATCCATGTCCATAGGTCAGGTTACTGCTATCTTGTAATAATAAGAAGCCTTTTAGCGGATCAGCAGGTGGCAGGAAGGTAACCGGGTCGATGGATTGAAATTCCCAGAAGGCATGATTGTTCACTACATCATAACCGGCAATCACATCCACATACAATCCCAGTGAATCCCTGCAATCCAATCGCTGGTAATAAGAAGCGGCGGCAGGCGGAACGGTGAATGTAAGGCTATTAAACCCGAAACTGCCTAGCTGGAAACTTGCAGCATTCATTTTCTCATGTACCGGCACTACTACTTTTACATATTTAGCCGGTGCGGAAGCAGACTTGTCATTTTCGAATGTTACAGTATAAGGCAGCCTGTCGTTAATGCTTACCCAGCTTTTATCCGGCACACCATCTGGCCCGATGATTTCGTTGGGGTCCCAGGATGAGATGGCTTCAGCAATATCGGAAATTCCACCTGCAATAATACTTGCCGGTTTTTGGGTGCCGCCGGAACTGTTTTGGGGGCAGTCAGGTTTAAGATTATCCTTTGCATTCCAATGTCCTCCACCACCTCTTGACCCTTTTGATTCGACCTTTGCTCTTGCTTTTTCCCAATCATTAATGCGACCCGAAAACAATTGATTTCGTATTATAGATTTGTCAATAAAATCCTGCGAATGTTTTCCATAATACCATTCGATACCGTTGGCAATAGGGTCTGCTCCTTGCTGTGCTAAATCAATTGCACTCATGCCCGAAAAAAATGACTGTCCGAGATCTGCCAAAGAAAAAAGTGCTCCGGGAGGTGTAAATGAAGCGCCACTTTGCAAGAGATTTGCTCCTGCTATTCCTATATCATATCCGTCTCCGGTTCCTTCCATATAGTTATTAAAGGAAGTGCCTAGTTTATAGGATTTAATACCCCAGTCAAGTAAATTAATTCCCTTCCCAATTTTATCCACTACATTTTTCCCTTTATTTACAATTTCTGGCATTTTCAAATTTTTCAATTTACCAAGAACATCATCTGCATTTTCTGCGTAAACCTCAGCAGCATCAAAATGACCCTTATCAATCATTTTATGCATTAATTCAAATGAACTCTCGAACGATTCTTCTAATTCTTTGATATGTTTTAAATGTGAGTCTTTAACAAAATTTAGATACTTTTTAAAAAATGGCTCACTCGTCGTCCAAATACCATTTACATATCCTGTATATTTTTCAACTTGATCCAACCTATTTTTTTTATCACAATCTTCCAAGCCCAGCACATCCACCCCATTCGCCGGGTTGTTATGAACATACTGATACATGCCCATGCCGTCTGCATAACCAATTAAGTCCCGCTGACTGAACAGGCCGGTTTCAGGATTGTATTCCCGGAAGAAAAATTTGTATTTGCCTGTTGCACTGTCATATTCCTGCCCGGTAAAACCAAAACGGTTGCCTGTAAAGGAGCCAGGCAGTGCATTATTCAGTGAATCATAAATACTCATTTTGCCATACACATCGTAATCATATTTTTCAATTAGTCTTCCTTGCTGGTTGGTGATGGCTTCTACTGAGTTCAGTTCATTCTGATGATAAAAAAACTGGTTATTGTTTTTTTCATTCACCACCGGGCTAAGCCAGCCTGCATAAATTGTTTTATTGAGGATTGTATTGCCGGTCCCATCCCGTTCTTCTATAGGCGTTATGCCCGAGAAAGTATAATATCGGTTAGTACCGTTCAGATTTTTTCTGAATCGCCTGTTGAGTGCATCATAATGGTAAACATAAACCTGGGAAGGTGAGGCAGAGTCTTTCAGTAACTTCTTTTCAGGATCATAAAATTTATAAAACTGCCCGTCATAAGTTAGGTTGCCATTATTATCATAGGTGAAGTTGATATTATGTGTGCCGTTATTGCTGCTGGTAAGCTGGTTCAGGTTATTGGAAGTGTAGGTTGTATTCGTACCATTTAAACTGGCAGATATCCTGTTTCCTAATGCATCATAATTATAAGTGTTCTCTACAGCAGGAACTCCGCCAATGACACCTCTTTTGTAGTTTGTTAGTCTGCGGCCGTTATCATAGGAAAATTGTTCCGACCTGGCCGGATCATTCAGCCTGTTGATGGATGTTTTCTGCCTTTCATTATCATAATTAAAATGACTGTTTTGTATGGTGCCGCCGGCTGTTGAAATATTACTCAGGCGGTTAGCAAAGTCATACTGGTAGGAAGTTGTTACACCATTTGCCATTATTTTAGCTATTAGCTGGTTGGCATTGTTGTACTGGTAAGATACCAGCACCGAATTATTTTTGCTAATGCTGATCAAACGGTTGCGGGTATCATAACTTTTTGTAATGACAGTACTGTCAGGGTAAATAGTTGATTGTGTTCTGCCGGTAATATTATAAGTATAGTTTACTGTTCTGTTGCCAAAATTTTCAGAAGTCAGCCTGTTCAGTGCATCATAGGTTAGTGTTACAGTACCGGCATTGTTGGTCGCTGTCAGCAGCCTTCCCAGTGCATCGTAGGTATAAGTATAAACATGGCCATCGGGCAATGTTTTTGATATAACCCTGCCTAGTGTATCGTATGTAAAAGTAATGGTAGTGCCATCGGTGATTCTTTTAGCAATGATATTTGATTTGTTATCATAGCTGTTTTCTGTGTATTTGCCATCAGGATAGGTGGTTCGTTTAAGCCGGTTCAGGTTATCATAGGTGTAACTGGTCGTATTATTGTTCTGATCTGTTAACGCTGTTACATTACCCTGGGAATCGTAGGTTGTTGTAATTGTATTTCCGTTATTATCCGTTGTGGTTTTTACCCGGTCAAGGCTATCATAGGTATATGTGGAGGTAAAGCCGTTTCTGTCAGTTACGGCAACTATATTGCTGTTTTTATCATACACTAGTGTATATGTATTGCTTAACGGGTCTGTAATTTTCTTAACTCTGTTAAGGCTGTCATATTCTGCTGAATACGTTGCGCCGTTGCCATTCGTAAAACTGGTCACATTGCTGTTCTTATCGTAGGTCAGGCTGATTACCTGTCCGTTAATATCATTTGCTGCAATAATCCTGTTCAGAGCATCATAGCTATAACTAAAGACCTGGCCATTCGGCATATTTACGGAAGTCAGATTGCCGTTTGCATCATAATCGGAGGATAGTACATTGCCTTCAGGGTCAGTTATTTTTTTTAACCTGTTTCTGTTGTCATATTCAAAGCTCAGTGCATTCCCTAATGCATTTCTGATGCTTTTTAAATTATCCATCGCATCATATGTCAGTGTTGTTTTTCCGCCAGTGGGATCAGTAAATTCAACAAGCCTGTTACTGGCATCAAATGCTGACAGGCTGGTTTCATTGTTTTCATTTACAAATGAAACAGGGTTGCCTTCAGCATCGTAGTTAAGTTGAATGTTGTTATTGATAGGGTCAGTAATCTTTTTGAGCCTTCCCAATATATCATACTCCAGGTTACTCGTATTTCCCCTGGCATCTGTTACAGAAAGAAGATTTCCCCTTGCATCAAATACCAGTTGTGCAGAGTATCCGTTTGGCCCGGTCACATTTACCGGGTTTCCGTATGTATCATAGTTATAGATAAAAGAATTGCCTTTGGGGTCTGTGCTGCTTTGAATATCCCCATTAGCAGCATAGGATGCTGTATAAATAAGGTTTCCTGGTTCAGTTAATTGTGTTAGATTACCCTTAACATCATATGTCATGGTTGTGGTATATCCTTTTTCATCAGTAAAACTGGATATCCTGTTTAAATCTGAAGTATAGGTGTATGTGATTGTATTATTGAGGGCATCAGTCATAGTGAGCATATTCCCCCGGTTGTCATAAGTAAATGTGGAAACATTGCCCTTTGCATCGGTTTCTTTTATTTTGTTACCCGCTGCATCAAATTCAAATTTCATATTGAAGCCACAACAGTTCCCAGACATTCCACTCAGCCATTTTTTATCTTCCTGTTTTTTGAATTCATACTTCGTAACCTGGTTACTGCCTGTTTCCAGGTAGTCAGTAACAAGTGTGGCAAGTGTAGTTGTATCATAAGAAAAACTCAATCGTTTATTACAGCCAATCAGTTCACTTATAGAAAAATTGTTGAAGTAGATAATATCAACTTTATTGTTGTTTTTATCTGTGATGGCTTTCATCGGTCCATTGACCAGGTAAGCATATTTTGACTTGTTATTCAGCGGGTCTTTTACTTCCACCAGGTTGCCTGTACCGTCATACGTATAATTAAAGACCCTTGCCGGGGCTGTTATTGCATCTGTTATGCTGGTAAGCCTGCCATTGGTGTAGGTTAACGAGATAGTTTGCCCGGCCCCGGTTGTAAGAGCAGTAAGAAGTGTATCAGTATAGGTAAAGTTGATAAAGTTGCCATTTGGTTCTTCCATCCGGGTGATACGCTTATGTACATTGTTATCAAAGAAGTATTTCACTCCGTCTGTTTCGGTAATACTGAATTTGCCGGGCTGGTATTCACTAAGGGCATTAAAGAATCCTCTTGGGGCTTTATAACCACCCCCTTCGGGTAGGTAATTGTCTTCCCGTCCATCACCCCAGATTATAGTTTTGCTGCCGAGGGTATCGTTTTTATACTTTATGTTGTAATCAAAACTCCAACCATTGCCATAACCGTCATTTCTGTCATAGTTGAAGCTGTTGTAATGAAAAGTAATATTCAAGTCAAATCCTCTTGCAGGAATATACAGATCATTGCGGGTGAAATAAAGGTTGCCTGTAAGCGTATTTACCTCTAAACCCATCGGCCCTGTTTTATTCGGTATATTGATATTTTGCGCCGATGTGCCCGCTGTTAACATTAACAGGAAGGCCACAATGATTTTATATTTGTTAGTTATGATTCTCATGTCCCGGTTTATTATTGAGCGATTCATTTTACTGCTGTTTACTGAAGTGTAAAATTGATTAAGGTATGTCCCGGTGTATCCGGTGGTGTTTTACCATAAACAGTAATAGTTCCACTGGCCCCGGCCCGGATGATGCCCGGGGGGCCACCGGGTTCCGTCAGTTCAAGATGTAATGCTGTTGTACCGTTTGCAAGGCCGGCCTGCGTCATAGCCATCTTTACATTTTTATCATTGTAAAGTGTTCTGGTTTGTGCAGGTATATCAAAGTTGGCCGGGTTGGCATAGTTTATCTGTATCACAAATGGCCACCCTACAAATACTTTCTCAGGTACCACCACTTCTGTTACCAGCAATGAGTTTAATCCGCCAGGGGTGCCGGGATCACAGCCCGGCTGGTTTCCAGTTCCTGTCTGGCCTGTATTATTTCCACCTCCGGTGAGGACGCCTCCATTATTTCCTGTAGTAATAGTAAAGCTGCCGGGCAGTACAGCTACTGATGAATCTTGCTTATGCAATGACACATCATAAAGACCCAAAGGTCTGCCCTGCAGATTGAAGGTGGCAAAGACGGTGGTGCTGTTAATAAAGTAAACGGCAGATGAATAAATAGTGGTACCTGGCCTGTTCAAACGGGCCACCATACTATTGTTGAACAACGAACCGCTTAATTTAACTGTTACATTGCCGATATTTCCACCCGAGCTGGCTTGCACATTCAGAATAGCAAAAGGCAGACGTACTGCTGTTAGCGTAATATTCTGGATCAAAGGATTTGAAGACACATTCCTCACAGCGATATAATAAACTGAATCAACAACAGAGGTCATTACAATTTGCTGGTTTCCGTAATTCGGTGTATTAAAATTGTAATCAAACCTTGCCGGAGAGGGAACATAACCCAGCCCTATATACATTTCGTTGCGCATGGACACGGAATCACCTGTATTCAGCGATACCAGAATAGTAGATCCATTCAATGAATCCGGTATCACCAGTTTGTAATACCTTGTCAGCGTATGCAGTGTATTCAATTCCGGTATATCTAACTTCAGTTCCTTTGCTTTTACATAAATGCTGCCTGCCGATATACCTGTGTTATTATTCTTATCCGTTTCATTTATATTATTTAACAGGTCAGTCTTCACCAGTACTGAGTATTGCCCTTCAACCAGGCTGGTAACCAGCGGTTGCATGCTGAGTGTATCCTTGTCTAGCGGGGGCATATTGATGTTCTTGTTTTTAATGCCTATTAATACGGCAGTTGAATCAAGAACTGTATTGGAGGAAAGATAAATGCCATCAGAGGATACTCCTGTAGCCGTATTGGCTGACAGATTAGCAATGACCCATTTGGCAGTATCTATACTATAGCCTAACAAGACAGTATCAGGCTTCATTATATTTTCAACAACAAGATCTACAGGCTGTGTCTTGAATACTGTTACATAACTGAAAGCAAGATTATTGGTATCATTTGATTCAAAAACTGAGTTATTGGCATCTGTATGAGCAATCAGGATATAATTTCCCGGTACGGTATTCAGGTTTAGTGTAAAAGTGATAGTGTCATTCAATGACTGGCCAGGCTGCAGCGCAGCATTCATATTGCGGGAGAATAGTTCTATATCACCACTATTGCCAGGAGTAAAATCTGTAGAAAGCCAGAGTTTGGTACTCCAGTTATTAGGATAAACCGGCCCGGCACCTGTATTGGTTATTTTATGTATTATAGTGGCTGGTTGCCCGGCTGCCGCTGTGGCAGGTGCAGAAAAGATTGTGTCAACAAAATCAGGAAGCAATGGCTGAATGACATGTATCTTTCTGGCAGCACCTGTGATATTTCGTATAAAATTGCTGTTATTATTCAGTTGTTTTTCTCCGGGAATATAATTGGTGGCATTAGTTTTCAGAAAGACATAATAATCACCCGTCGGAATATTGGGAACAACAGCAGGTCTTGTTTCTGAATAACTCTGGTTACTTTCCAACCGGGTAGTCATCAGAAAATGGCTGGCCAGCATATCATTTCCATTTTCTAAAGAATCTGGTGAGAAATATACACCGTCATTCCATATTTGGTAGTACAGTGGCCCCGGATTACGGCCATTATTCTTTACCATCCAGTTAATGCTATACGGCCTGGCTGCTGTGGCGGTATCTGGTCCTGATACAGAAGTAACTATATGATCAACTAATGGATTCACAAGTATTCTGGCACCTGAACCATTTACATTATTATTGCTGTTCGCTCCTTCATAAACATCTCCGGATGCATTAGTTTTTACAAAGAAATACGCTGTTGTTGCTGCTATTTCCGGGAAGCAGCTATTATAAGTCCAGCTGAACTGCATATTTACATTTACTGAATCAGTGTAAGAAGCACCCGTATTCAAAGTGCCACTATGATTCCTTTTAGCAATAAAATAACTATTAGCTGAACTGTACACAGGATTGCAACTAATAAAGATGCTATCTGTCCAGGTGCTATATGTACTGCCCGGGCCATTATTGGTGACAGTATATTTTATTTTAGAAGCATAAATAGTGAACAGAGAATCTGCTAACGGAACGGATGTTACTACTAAATCTGCCGGAGTGGGATTTATAACCGATGTAGAAGCGGCACTGCTTATGTTATTGCTATAACTGGTTTCGCGGAAAGTACTGTCGAAATTGGTATGAACATAGAAGTAACGGCTGCCGTTTATTCCATTTGGAATTGTATAGCTAAATGAATGCGCAACCGGGGTACCCACCGGCAGACTTTCTGTAAAGCTTTGTGTGCCTATCAGATCGGCTGAGCCATCAAAAACAGGCGAGGTACTGAAATAGATCTTGTCATTTCGTAATTGATTGAACACAGAACCCGGGCCATTATTCAGGATACTATAGGTTATCGTGACAGGTTGTCCAGCAGATGCAGAGGCAGGAACAGTAGCTGATACAGCTAAATCAGGCCGCCGGATATTGATAGGTAATGCACTTCTTCTGATTTGGGGTGTACCCGGATATTCATATACCGTTTGTGTGGCATTGGCTCTAACGTAAACGTAGTAGTTTCCGGGCTGCAGGTCAGCAGGTATAGCAAAGTTTAATTCCCCGGGGTGATTGGAGCCGGGTCTTATTACATTAAATGTATTGATATTTTCACTTGCCGGGTTAGTTCCCGGTTGCACACATTTATAAGAGGGAGCATTATCTGCGTGAATTCCACTGTTTATTACTCCTTGCGTTTTTTCTCCGATGAGGATAGCGTTTCCATTTATACCGGTGGAGTCGGTGCTGAGGTATACACGATCTACCCAATAGCTGGAACCAAAACCGGCACTGTCAGTCAGCTGAAGCAAATTTGATTGACAGAAACCAGTATGCCTGTAGTGGTGGCCCTTATTTTTTTCAAGGTTGTCATTAAAGCCAGTGTTAAATATGTTCCAGTTTATTCCAATTGGCTGAGTTGTGCTTGCAATGGTTAAAGGAACAGAAAGGCTATTAATAGTAAGTAGGGGTGTAGGGGTCAAAAACACCTGAAGCAATTTATTATTGATATTGTTATTGGCCAGGGCACCTTCATATAAACTTGTAGTAGCATTCGTATGTACATATATAAACCACTGACCCGAGATAAAATTGGGAATCACTGCCTGTACAGTCCTGGTATATGAACTGTCAGCCAGCAATTGTGTGTTATTTGTAATGTTCGCATTTTCAGCATTGGGATAATAAGTTCCATTAATCCTTGGCAGTTTCAACGGAGTGGCATTATTGATGTTGAAAATGGGACTTTGTGAAATGTAAAGTTTATCAGTCCACACACTGCCGGAAGGAGTCATCACTCCATAGTTCCTTACTTTATAGGTAATATCAATAGTGCTTCCTGAGAATACGGAAGAAGGAGTAAATACGGTGTCAACTCTCAGATCCGGTGTAGGTGAAAGTGATACTGCGATTGCCTGCGGTGCTCTTGCAGTGTCATTTATCACAGTCATTTGTTGCAGGCTGGTGTTTGCTGGATAATTTGTTATCACATAAACGTAAAGCGGCTGGCTATAATTTATTGGCAAAGTGAAATTGATGCTGTTATCATAATGCTGGCCACTATCCAGCGCTGTTACATTATTACGGGTGCCGATCAGTAAAGGCCTGATGGGAAACTCCAGTTGGCTCCATGCAGCAGGTGATGTGTTTGGCGAAATAGTAAAATTGGGCAGAGTGTCAAATGAAAGAAAAATTGCATCATTCCAACCTTGGTTAGTGGCTGTATTGCCTGGTCCGGTATTGCTGATTCTCCAGTTGATGGTGATCGTTTGGCCTGAGAATGCGGCTGACGGAGCCAGCACATTGCTTACAGTCAGGTCTGGTAATTTTTTTAATCTGAAATATTGTAGAGGACCATCTGTTTCCAGGCAGGCATTTTTCGAAACTACTTTCCATTTGTAAGTTTTATTATAAATCAGTGCCCCTTGTGGAAGAGTATAAGAAACATTCGTAAGGTTAGCAGCATACGGCATCGATGGTTGTGCAGCACTAGAATCCCATACATATAAATCATAACTCAATGCATTGCTGCCCGGCTGCCATGAAAGGTTCAGCGGCAATGTTTGTTCTGTTGCTCCATCAGCCGGAAGCATATTCGAAACCGCACCGGGTGTTTGTGCAGTAATAATATTTATAACCAGTGAATCGTTGGCTGATGCTGCACCACATGGGCCGGATGCTGAAACAATCAGTGTTTTAACACCTGAAGATCCCCAGGTTATATTCACTGAATCAGCAGTAGATGGGTAAGTGGTACCATCAGACAGACGCCAGCTATAGGCAAGCCCGGTCACTTTATTAATACGATAAGTAGCGGTCTGACCAGGGCAAACATATTGCGGCCCGTTAATCATATTGAGTTCAGCTACCCTAACACATAATGTTCTGTTTACTGAAGTAGCCGCTAAATAATTTGTATCACCCGGTTGCAGCGCCATAATACTTATGGTGCCGATTCCTGTATAGGTAAGCTGGTTTCCTGATAGTACTCCCGGACCTGAGATCAACGAATAACTAACCGGCAAGCCTGAACTTGCTGTAGCCGTTAAGGTGAAAGCTGTAGTATTAATATCCTGGTCAGGTATTGTAGGAAAATTGATGCTTTGAGCAGCTTTGTCAATAATTATTTGCTGTAATACAATAGCAGCTGTATCATATACATCGTCGCCCGGCTGTATAGCCCGAATGGTAGCAGCGCCTGTTGTTGTTATTGTATAAGTGTTGCCGGATAAAGATCCCGGTCCGTTGATCAGCGCCAATGATACAGGAAGCCCTGAACTGGCTGTTGCAATAATAGCAAAAGCAGAGTCGCCATACGTTTTATTGGGTATAGACGGGAAATCGATGGTTTGCGGCACAGAGTTTACTGCAAATGAAATGATGTTGGATGCAGGACCATTACCACAAAGATTATAATAGGTAACCTTATAATTTCCGGCCAAAGATGCATAGTAAGAGGGATTTGATGCGCCGGGGATCAATGTATCATTCCTGTACCAGCGATAACCCGTTGCATGCTGTGCTGTATCGGGTTCAGTAGCATATAACCAGCGTCCGGCTTTTGTTAATGAAGGAGCGGAAGACGGAGCAGGATAACTGACCGTTATACTCCTGTTGGCCGATGGTCCGTTGCCGCATTGATTGGAAGTGCTGAGTGATATTGTTCTTGTTCCTGGTGTTGTCCAAGTCACATAGGCCGTATCCTGATTGGTAGTAAATGTGCCGCCACCACTCAGTGACCAGTTATAACTAACACCAGCTTCTTGCTGGCTGGGATAGTATTTATGTATACCTGCACTGATGCAGCCGATGCCCGGACCTTCAATAGAAAAATTAACTGATGGAATTGTTTTAACGGTTAGTGTTTTTGTATTAATGCTCGTATCAGGTGGTGCGGTGCCAGTTACTCTAATCTTATAAGCCGATGAAAGAGCTGTATTTACCGGAATGGTGACTGTGATACTATCTGAATTGACAGTACTTACCAGTTGACCAATATTCAAAGGATTTGCAAAGCTGCCGGTACTGTCTGATAACTGAGCAGTAAAAGTATTTGTCGGGAACATTAAAGTGTCTACAGTAAAATGTACTTTGAAGGATGAACCACGACAGGCAATTGTATCCATATTGGTGACAGTAATTACTGGTATCCGGGGTGGTAATATATAGCCTAATGTAAGTGGTCCAAAAGATGATAAAATATCCTGTGATGTAACATAAGCTTCATGAAGATTGCCGGTAATAGATAAAGCTCCGTTGTTTATCCATTGCGAGCCATTCCACTGGCTGGCCCTCAAACTATAGATGGAAGAGATCTGCTGGCTGCGTGTACTGTCGTATTGAAGGTTTACACGAACATTGCTGTTACCATTGTCCCGGGTAAATAGCCAGTATTCTTTTCCGGAAACTGTTGTGAGGGATGAAACATGTTGTGCTGTATCATACCCGGCATTAGATGGATTAGTTCTGAAGTATTGTGCCGTAAAAGCGTCAGTCACTTGTGCTGGTGCTGTGGCCATTGTAAGTAATGCTTTTTTCAGACTGTCGCCTACAACGAACGTAAACTGATCATTCCCTATTTTTTTTATGGGGCCCCATACCCAGCTTTCTGAACTATGGCAGTTAATGGATGAATTGTCCTCTGCAATCAGCAGTGCAGTTGGAGAGGTTTTAATAAGTCCGCCACTTAAGCAGGCCACATTTTTAAGAAATATATTTTGTTCCGGTATAATGAGCTGTGCCTTTGAAAATTTATCGGTATAAAGATTATTGAATGCTACCGGTACAGATCCAAACTGCCGGATATTGGAGTTATTGCCACCATTGAAATTGACAGAACTCAGGTTAATCAATATAGGATTAACATTCGTATTTAGGTTCAGATCGCCACCAATATGCAGGGTGCCGCCTGTACCGACATGAAGGTTTGCGATGGAAGTATAGGCAATGCCTAATGAGCCTGAAATATAATCATCACCTGAACCGGAAAGGATAGTATGAGCACCCGGTTGCTGGCTGACGCCAAAAATGGTGAGGTCATTATTAAATTGGTTGCTGCTTATCTCGGCCAGACCGGATCTATCGATACTGTCTATTAAAATGACATTTCCGTTAAACGTATTGTAAGAAAAATACAGGCTGCCGTAATATTTGTCTAATGTAATTGATGTATTTGCCTGGATGCCGGCATCGAAAATATAAGGATTATTGATCTTGTTAAATTGAATGGAATTAGCGTTATAAATATCTCCGTCATCAATATATAGAGTGTCTTTACAAATAAGAGTATACCCGTTCATATCCAGGTAACTTCCGCTTTCAATAATTAAGCCGCTGATCGAAAGATTAGTATTGGCAATAGGATTATCGGGTACACCGTTTGGAATATAAACCTGGTCACAATTCGCAGGAACACCAACAGGACTCCAGTTATCAGGGTCGTTCCAGTCAGTACCATTGGTTCCTGTCCATGTTTTCAGTACACCACTTGTACAGCCTGGTCCGCAGCCCGCCTGGATTTCAGTGATGCTTGAGCAACCCGGTGCATTGTTTTGAACAATGCCAAAACCTCCATTATTAAGATAGTTACATACCGGATCAAATGAACATACAGATAATTGTGGATTGCTTTCAATTTGTATTCCTTCAGTATTGTTGTCCTGTATATCAAGACTATTATTCAAAAAAGCCAGGGATGTAATATTCGGATTTTCATAAACCCTTAAACGCCTACCGATGGTTATGATATTTCCGAGACCCGTCAGGTTCGAAAGTTGGTTGTTGCCATGAAAATCAAGGTCGCCATTGCTGATAGAGGTAATATTGCTTAGAGCAGTTATATCAGTAAGGGCATCATTTGCCCATAGTGATATACCACCCGGGACATCTCCTGAAACCTGGTTAAATCCGTTTAATGTGGTAAGATTGGGGTTGAGCCAGAAATAGAAATTAGCACATCCTGTAACATTATCAAGCCCGGAAAGCGATGTAATACCTGTATTGATCATCCAGATTGTTCCAAGATTGGTGGTAAGCAGATTATTGCTTAAGCCGGTAAGGGAAGTAAGATTGTCCAGACCGGAAAATAAAAATCCATATACATATTCAAGATTTGTTAATCCAACGGATGTAAATGAAGGAAGAACTTCTAGTCTTAAATAACCATTTATTGAATCAAGATTTGTCAGGCTGTTTAAATTAAGAATCGGACTATGTTTTAATAAAAGATCGCCATTTATCGTTGACACACTTTCTAATCCGGTTAGGCTCGTTAAAGCAGTACTGTCAATAAATACTCCGCCAATATTGGTGATCCCGTTGCTTAAGCCCGACAGGGTATTTAATGCAGGAAGTTTATTAATGATGACAGTACCCAGGGTTGCCAGGTTGTTTAAGCCAATACTTGTTTGAAGAAAATTATACTGAAGTTCCAGCGTATCTCCTAATGAGGTTAGTGAGGCAAGATCGCTTAGCGAAGTAATAGAAGTGTATGCGATCTTTAGCTTTTGTGATACACTTTCTACTTCATTTAACGAGTCAAGCTGTGTGATGGCAGGACTTGCTCCCTGTCCGTTGATCTCGAGGATCTGAATCGAAGTACATCCGGGATAAAGTATTTTGAAGCTATCAACCTGGGATTGCCTGGTCAGAATTATTGTATCACAAGTGGCTTCCGGAGCGTTTATATTCCGGTTGGCATTTGAAAGGTTATAATTTGTATTGCCAGAAGCCCAAAGGGGTATTACCAACTTTCTATCCAATTCGCTCATATTCACTTTTTGCACTATCCTTTTTTGTGACAAAGCTGGATGTGAAAGCGCTAAGGCATTCAGGATTAGAAGGTAAAATAGTCTGGTCATCAGTCAGTTTTTTTGTGTCGTTGTACTGCGAAGGCAGTTTTATTATCATTTATTCAGCAAGATCGAAGGGTAACCGGGCTTGGAACAGGTTGGATTTTGACACTATAAAAATTGGATTTAACACTGCTGCGGCCAATACTCAATTTGTAGTAGATACCGGAAAATCTGCCGGAATTGGAATATTTTAGAAGTATCAAGTCCAGGGAATGAAAAAATTTCATCTTTTATTATTGCTATTAATAATTTCCTGTCCTTTTATAGGGCATACCCAAACTGTATTGGCTGACAGCCTGCGACACTCAGTTTATGCGGCAAAAACACAAGAAGACAGGCTAAAAGCATTAATAGATATGTTTGAAGAGTATCATAGTATTAACCGTGATACACTGGATACGTATGGTCCGGTGGTGAAAGAACTGGCTGCTGCCAGTAAAAACAAACGATTAAAAAGCCTTGCTGAACTGGCTTATGCCAACTGGTATTACCGGTGGGGCTGGAGTGATAGTTCTCTCGTATTTATCGAACCTGAAATTGCCCGTAATCCTGTAGATGAGCCGGCAACAAGAGATATTTACTTCAAACTGACGAGGTCAAAAGCCATGTATCTTGGTTCGAAATCAAGGTTTGCCGAAGCTCTGGATGTTTTATATAGTATTTTACCAAAAGCCGAGCAGTATAAGGATACTCTTGTCATTGGGCTAACCTGTAATACGATTGGCTCAATTGCTATTGCCAGGCAAGAACTAAATGAAGCGTTGAAATGGATAAACCGCTCTATTCAGGTTGCAGGAGCTAAGAACAGGTATTTACAGGTACTGGCACCGGCCTATGTCAATGCCGGTTATGCCTACGCATCACTTGGCAAAATGGATTCTGCCAGCTATTTCATTGAAATGGGGTTGCCAATATGCCGACAAATTCAGAACCTGAATTATGTTGCCACCGCTCTTCGAATACAAACAAATATCTATACAGCAACAAAGCAATATAAACTTGCTGAAAAAGCGCTGCTCGAAATGATCAGTACGAGGGCAAAACTTACATCAGCAAATTTTATTGTGGAAGATAATCTCCAGTTAGCCGATTTCTACGCAAATTCAGGGCAAATAGATAAGGCCATCGAGATATGCAAAAACAATTTAAAAAAAGGTAATATTGAGTCGACAACTAATGGGTCAAATGAAGTAATTAGTAATGATCCAAAGCTAAGAGTTACTTTTCTTGAAAAACTTGCTGGGTATTACAAGCAAGCAGAAAGACTGGATGAATACAGGTTGTCATTAGAAGAATTAGTAAGTGCCAAAGATTCTTTGTACGCAGCGAACTCTGCCGAAGCCATTGCAGCGTTGCAAACAAAATACGAGGTACAGAAAAAAGAAAATACCATACTTCAGCAGAAGTATGATCTGCAACGAAAGAATTTCATGTTTTATGGATCAATTATCCTGATTGCTCTTCTTTTGATTTCTGGGTTTGCTTTGTTCAGAAGTTACAGGAAAAAACAGAAAGCAAAGGTTGAAAAACTAATGGAAGAAGAAAGAAAGCAGGCTGAAGAAGCAGTAAAGAAAGCAGAAGAAAGGGAAAGGGTGCGGATAGCTTCTGACCTGCATGATAACCTGGGAGCATTTGCTGCATCAATGGCTTCTAATCTCAGTTATATTCATCTTCCGGATGCAGATGAGAATACAAAGAATGCCTTTCAGCAGCTAGCCAGTAACTCAAATGCCATCATCTCTCAGTTAAATGACACTATCTGGGTATTAAAAAAAGACGAGTTAAACCTTACAGCCATTAGTGACAGGATTAAGAATTTCATAAACCGGTTACGTAAAAGCTACCCGGCAGTCAATATTGAAGTAGAAGAGAATATCACCGTTGATCATAAGCTGCCGTCCTCCCAGGCCTTTCATTTATATCGCATTATGCAGGAAGCGATTAACAATGCACTGAAGCACAGTGGCGGTGAAAATATTGTGATCAGTATAGTTGGAAAAAATAATTGGGAAGTTGCTATTAACGATGATGGTAAAGGATTTAATGTAAATGAAGTTAAGACAACTTCAGGTAACGGATTATCAAATATAATAGAACGAAGTCGTGAGGCAGGTTGGGCAGTCAGCTGGGAAAAAATAATTCCCCGTGGAATGGCTGTAAAAGTTGCGTCTACTACAAATTGATTATTTTTTTTAAATCAGGAGGTTCTAATTTTATATTACTTATGAATTTTACGGTAGCACTTTGTGAGGATAATAATGTAAACCGAAATACCTTTTTACAAAAAATACAGGTATTAGGGAATATGCAGGTTGTGTTTGTAGCTTCCAACGGGCATGACTGCCTCGAACAACTCAAGGGAATGCCTCAGGCAAAAATACCTCAAGTCATCTTCATGGACCTTGAGATGCCGCAAATGAATGGGATAGAAACAATCAGGCTGGCCAAATCACTTTACCCTTCAATGCACTTTATAGTATTAACAGTATTTGATGATGATGAAAAAATATTTGAAGCTATAAAATCAGGTGCATCTGGTTACCTCCTTAAACATGAACCTGCCGGTGTATTACAAGAGGCGGTGATGAATGTACTGGAGTATGGAGGGGCGCCGATGAGTCCTGCCATTGCCAGAAAAGCCCTGCAATTGATGAGTAAAGCAATATTACAAAATAGTGAAGCGAAGGGTACATTACCTGAAATGATTACGAGCAGGGAGGAAGGTGTTTTGAAGTATATGGTAAATGGCTGGGATGCCAAACGCATTGCTTCAGAATTAGATATCAGTGTACTTACTGTTCGTAAACATATTGCAAATATTTATGAAAAGCTTCATGTGCAGTCAAAAGCTGAAATTATCAGTATGGCACATCAGCAAAAATGGTTTAATCACTAAACATAGATACCTGCGTTTAGCCACTCCCCATCAAATGTTGCATTATATTTTTTGTAAAAGTTAATAGCAGGCTCGTTCCACTCCAGTACCTGCCACACTATACGATTGAAATTTTTTTCTTTGGCTTCGATGATAAGACGGTCCATCAGCAGTTTGCCGATTCCCTTTCCTCTTGAGCTTTCAGTCACAACAATATCTTCCAGGTACATGGCCTGTCCTTTCCAGGTGGAGTAACGAATATAGTAGAGGGCAAATCCGTGAATGAAGCCATTCTCTTCAGCTACAAAGGCCCACCAAACAGGCTTTTCCCCAAAGCCACTGTTTTCAAAGTGTTCCCTGGTAACTGTCACTTCTTCCGGTGCTTTTTCGTATAGTGCCAGTTCCTTCACCAGTTCCAGCAGCCTAGGGCAATCATTTCTGGTAGCTCTTCTCACTGTAATGCTCATAGTCATTTATTTCTTTTTGGCTTTAAAGGTTCCGTTTGGCTGAATAAAGTTTGCCGCGGTCACTTCACCTTTCTCATTCTCTTCAAACTTTACACTATAGCCGCTTAATATCTTTATAATGAATGTATTTTTATCGGTAGGCACCAATTCATATTCTGGCTGACCCTCAATAAAAGCGTACAATGTCTTTTCCCCTTTAATATAAAATTTAGCTTCAACACCGGGACCCAGTTCAAAACTGCCTTCGTATTTTTTCAGTTCATCTTTGGTTAATTCTTTTGGCCGCGGCTTGCGGGTAAACTCCATCGGCTTCAGTTCATCTTCAAACTGCATTTGTATGGCATTAATATCCCCGGCTTCATTCATAGCAAACTGAATTTTAAACGGGTCTTTTTCTGTGGTGTCAATCCCTTCTTTATTATCTATAAATAATGTTTGAAACACATCATAATGATAATGCCGTAGCCACATTTTTTTTCCGGGTACCAGCATAAAAAGAGAATCATTAGCAGTCATTATCTCCGCCGTTCCATAACCGGGGTGATGATACAGACCTTCATAATCTTTCATAGCATGAGATGGCTGGGTGCCTTTCTTCTGATTGCTCTCCACTTTGGCTTCAGCTTCTTTAGCATCCTTTTTGGCCTTGGCATCAGCCGCCATTCTTTCGCCGAGCCAGTCCAGGGGTTTTTCATTTAGCAACCTGTCAGCTATGCTGTTTCTTACCAGCGAAGTAATGGCTGATGCATTTTGATTAGTAAGAACAATTATTCCAATACTATCAGTTGGGAAAAAAGAGGTGCTGGCAGAAAATCCATCAATATTGCCACCATGCTCTACCCGGTAGTGACCACGGTAAGATGAAAGAAACCAGCCAAAGCCATAGTTAGATAAAAAAATATCCGGTTTTTCTTTAGTAGGTAAGAGGGAACCGGATACCATTTGCGAACTCATGGCTTCTTTCATATAACTGGCAGGTAACACTTCTTTGCCATTTACTTTTCCCCCGTTAATCCAGCACATTACCCATTTCGCCATTTCGTTTACGCTGCTGTTAATACTTCCGGCAGGGCTCATAGCATTGATATCGTAATAGTCAGTTTTTTTTATGATGCTGTCCTTGTACAGTATGTAACCAATTGATGGTTCTTCAGATTTTTTTAACTCAGCAATAGAAACGTTTGACTGCTTCATACCCAGCGGTTCAAATATTTTTTCCCTGATATTTTCTTCCCACCGTTTGCCGGTTAGCTTTTCGGCAATTACCCCTTGTGCCAAAAACATAAAATTATTGTACTGCCAGCGTTGACGCAGCGGGGCTGTCGGTTCCTGGTACTGTATCCGTTGCAGCATACTGTCTCTTGAATTGGTATTAAACAGGTACCAGGAATAATCATGTCTTGGCAAGCCAGTGCGGTGGCACATCAGGTCCCGCACGGTAATATTATTGTTCATTTCAGCATTGAAGAATTTCAATTCGGGCACATACTCCGTTGCAGGTTTATTATATTCCAGTTTACCCTCATTTTCCAACTGGCCTATCAGCAAAGATGTAAAAGCCTTGGTGCAGGAGCCAATAACAAAAAGTGTATTCGGGGTGGCGGGTAATTTCTTTTCATAATCCCGGTAACCAAAACCTTTTGCATACAATATCTTATTCTGATTGACAACGGCTACTGCAAAGCCAGCTCCTTTTCGTTCTTTTAATATTCGTTCCATTAAGGTGTCAATTCCGGCAAGCGGATCTGGTGCAGTTCTGCTTTTTTTTTGCGCAAAAGATGGCGTTAATATCAGCAGCAAAGCAAGTGCAAAAAGAATTTTCATGATGTTGGTTTTATTGGTTATTGCAAAGCTTGTTCAAGGTCGCTCAAAATGTCTTGTATATTTTCAACTCCCACATTCATCCGTATCAACCCGTCCGTTATACCATACTTTTCCCTTTCTTCTTTTGGTACACTATAATGAGTCATGGAAGCCGGATGAGAAAGCAGGGTATCGCAGGTGCCCAATGATACAGTTCTTACGCACATTTTCAGTTTATTCATGAAGTCTATGCCTGCCTGCAAGCCCTCTTTTAATTCAAAGCTAAGCATGGCTCCTGGGTGCCGCATTTGTTTCATAGCTGTATAATGATCCGGGTGATTGGCAAGCCCCGTGTAATTCACTTTTGCAACTGCGGGATGTGCAGCCAGGAAATTGGCCACTTCCATCGCATTATGGCAATGTCTTTCCATTCTTAATTCCAGTGTTTTCATTCCCTGTATCAGCAGAAAGGCATCAAATGAATTTGAATTGCCGCCCAACAAACGATGCACTTTTGTGCAATGTGTGTTCATAAAATCGAGGTCTTTGCCGAGAAGGATTCCGCCAATAGCCGTTCCGTGACCATTCAAAAATTTTGTAGTAGAGTGAACAATGAAATCAACATCATATTGAAATGGCTGTTGCAGGTAAGGAGTAGCAAATGTGTTATCGCATGCCACAATACAGTTGTATTGCTTGCCCATCCGGGCAAGCTCTTCTATATCGACACACTGAATGGTAGGATTGGCTGGCGTTTCTAAATAAATCATTTTAATGGCTGGCTCAGATTTTAATACATCGGCTGCTTTGTTCAGGTCTCTCAGGTCGGCAATTACGGCAGTTATGTTCAGGTCAGGCAGAACTTTATTCACTAATTCATTGGTGCCACCATAAAGTGAATAATGTGTAAGGATTTTATCACCGGGTTTTAGTGTAGCCAGCATCAGTGTTGTAATAGCAGCCATTCCCGAGGAATGGAGGATACCCTTTGCCTGCATATTCAATCCAAAAGTTTCAAGGGCAACAATTTTTTCTTCCGCTTCAGTCATAGTGGGATTTCCCCAGCGGCTGTAGATATAACCTTCTTCCTTCCCGCTGAAACGGCGCATACCCTGTTCTGCTTCATCAAAAACATAAGTGCTGCTGGCATAGATGGGCACCTGGTGTGCATACATCGGATCTTTTTTGTGACCGGCATGTACGGCAACAGACCCCCAGCCTGTAAGCTTTATTGAGTTATTCAGATTGTCGTCCTGTCGGGGATAACTTTTGTTCATGCTAAAAGGTTGTATTTGTGAAATTTGGATAAGTTCAAAAGTACTGTTTTCAACCGCACCAACCTTCTGATGAAAGAATTGCTAAAACAATATGCTTCCTATAATGTATGGGCCAACCAGCGCATCAGCGAAATAATACTTTCCTTGCCGGAAGAAAAACAGCAGGCTGAAGTAGTTTCCAGTTTTCCCAGTTTGTATAAAACTGCATTGCATATCTGGGACGCTGAAAGTGGGTGGTGGCAGCGGGTAAAAATGCAGGAAAGGGTCGTTTTTCCCAGAGATAGCTTTTCCGGTTCTATGCGGGACCTACTGACAGGTATTATCAACCAGTCAAAACAATGGGAAGACTGGGTACAGAATGCTTCAGAACTTTCACTGAGGCATGTATTCCACTTTCATAATTCAAAAAAGGAATTGTTCAAGCAGCCTGTATTCCAGGTACTGCTGCATGTTTTTAATCATTCCACTTATCATCGGGGGCAGCTGGTAACTATTCTAAGACAGCTGGGAATTGATAAGTTACCTCCCTTGGATTTTATTATCTGGGTACGGCAGCAGAAGTAAATCATACTCAGTTCTGATATTTATCAAGCTCCAAAAAAGTACTATCAACTAAGTTGCAGTGTTAAAAACTAACGATTATGCCTGCAGTATTCCCTTCTGATCTTGAGATAGCCCAATCGGCTAAGATGAAGCATATAAAAGAAATGGCTGCTTCGATTAACGTTAATGCGGATGATATTGAGTACTATGGAAAATACAAAGCGAAGCTTCCATTAAAGCTAATCGATAAAGATAAAATTGCACAACACCATTTGGTGCTGGTAACTGCTATCACACCTACTCCATACGGCGAGGGCAAAACGACTGTTTCCATTGGGCTAACTGATGGGTTAAATGTCATCGGTAAGAAAGCCATGGCTGTATTGAGGGAACCATCTTTGGGTCCTGTATTCGGCATAAAAGGCGGTGCAGCCGGTGGTGGTTATGCACAGGTGGTGCCTATGGAAGATATCAACCTGCATTTTACCGGTGATTTTTCTGCAGTAGAAAAAGCAAATAATCTTTTATCAGCCCTTATTGATAATAACCTGCAGAATAAGACAAGGAATCTGCATATCGATCCGAGAACTATTGTCTGGAAGAGAGTGATGGATATGAATGACCGGGCACTCCGGCATATTCTTGTGGGATTGGGTGGTGTCAACCAGGGCATTCCGAGAGAGGATGGTTTTAATATTACACCGGCATCAGAAATAATGGCCATACTCTGTTTGTCAGAAGACATTGAAGATCTGAAAAGAAAGCTTGGAAATATTTATATCGGGACGAATGACAAAGGAGAGCCTGTTTTTGCAAGAGACCTGAATGCTGTTGGGGCAATGGCGGTGTTGCTGAAAGATGCAATGAAACCCAACCTTGTTCAGACATTGGAGAATAACCCTGTTATTATGCACGGGGGACCTTTTGCTAGTATTGCACAGGGTACCAATACGGTGAATGCAACTAAAATGGGTTTATCCCTTGCTGATTATGTGGTTACAGAAGCCGGCTTTGGCGCTGATCTGGGTGCAGAAAAATTCTTTGATATCAAATGTGCTGGTTCGGGTTTAAGGCCTGAAGCTTCGGTGCTGGTAGTTACATTAAAAGCATTGCGGCATCACGGCGGCGCTAAAAAAGATGAATTACAGACGTCTAATACAGATAAGCTGCTAAAGGGCATACCCAATATGGAAAAACATATTGAGAACCTGATGAAGTTTGGAATGAAACCTGTTGTGGCGATTAACTATTTTCCCACTGACAGCCAGGAAGAAATTGAACTGGTGCAACAAGCCTGTAAAAAATATGGAGTAAAGGCCATTGTTTGCAAATGTTTTGCCGAAGGAGGAAAGGGTAGTACAGAACTGGCCGCAGAAGTGGTACGGATAGTAGAGAATGGCGAAAGCAATTTTAAACCGCTTTATGATGCGGACATGAGTATTGAGGAGAAAATGCACAAAATCGCCACTGAGATTTACGGAGCAACGGGAGTAGAATTTTCCGTGAAAGCCAAAACACACCTGAAGCATTTAAAAGAATTGGGTTTTGACAAGATGCCGGTTTGTATGGCGAAAACGCCGAAATCATTATCTGATGATGAAACAAAGCGGGGCAGGCCGGAGAATTTTGTGGTCACTGTCAGAGAGTTTGAATTTGCTTCCGGTGCAGGGTTCGTCATTCCGATTTTAGGTGAAATGATGCGGATGCCGGGTTTGCCGGCTATACCTGCGGCGGAGAATATTGATATCGACAATAATGGAAAAATAACAGGGTTGTTTTAATTTGCTGAATGCTTTCACCGCAACAGGCAACGTTTTTATTTCTGATCTTTTTTATGGCTTGCAGTAGTTGCAGCAATGAACGACCGCATACGATAAAAGACCTGGATGAAAATATGCTTGACCTGAAGATCTACCAGGAAAATATGGGAGATGAGCTAAAGGCGGGCCGCCTTCAGGATGCAGTTTGGCTGCTGGAAGGTATGGATAGCATCATGCTGGAGGTAAGCCGAAAGTTTGATGAACACCGAAAACTGAAAGAATCCTTTTCTTACTATTACAAAGACAGGATGAAAGAGCCGGTAAAGCTGATACGTTCTGGCATCAGGAATAATGATGCTGTTGTAGCAATGAAAGGTTATCGCCTGCTGGTTAAGAATTGTAATAGCTGTCATATCGATCTGGATATTGACAAGCAGGTGAAATATTAGCTATGAAATTAGTAAGCCCACTTTATTAA
>Ga0268298_10001747_pt1 | contig 24867 bp, 25 predicted proteins | sample WWTPWeurt_MetaG_FD_194462 | JGI IMG/M metagenome (GOLD analysis project Ga0268298, IMG submission 194462) | Activated sludge microbial communities from WWTP in Nijmegen, Gelderland, Netherland - WWTP Weurt | ecosystem: Engineered > WWTP > Aerobic digester > Activated sludge | place...
TCGGCAGCAGCATGCTGGTGGGCTTCCTTGGGTACGGGTTGAGCCTGACCCTCTTCGTGGTGGGCCTGCGCACACTCGGCACCGCCCGCACGGGTGCTTACTTCTCGGTGGCTCCGCTCTTCGGGGTCGTCATCTCACTCGCGCTGTGGCCGCAGGCGCCGTCGACGTTGTTCTGGCTAGCCGCCGCACTCATGGCTTTGGGCGTGTGGCTTCACGTCAGGGAGCGGCACGAACACCAGCACACACACGAAGCACTCGAACATGCGCATCAGCATCGGCACGATGAGCATCATCGTCATCAGCATGACTTCCCATGGGACCATGCCGAGCCTCACGCACATCCCCATCGGCACGAGGTGCTGACACACAAGCACCCCCACTATCCCGACATCCATCACAGGCACGGGCATTCGCACTGAGCGCCCGCGTGCACAGACAGTGCGCCTTCAGCGCGACTGGAGCGAGTCGCACACGCGATGCAGCCGCGCCGACGCATCCTGAGCCACCTCCTGCATTGCAGGATTGTTGGTGAGCCCGACCATCATGTCCGGGTTCAGGAAGCCGACGATGACTTCTCCGGTTCCGAGGTCCCGAACTGTGACGTTGCACGGGAGCAGCAGACCCACGTTGGGCTCTGCCTGAATGGCCTTGTGCGCCAGTGGCGGGTTGCAGGCGCCGAGGATGCGGTAGGCGGGCATCTCCTTGCCGAGCTTCTCCTTCATCGCCTTCTGGATGTCGATGTCACTGAGCACACCGAAGCCCTCCTTCTTGAGCCCATCGGTGACGCGTTGGACGGCCACGTCGAAGGGGCCGGGCATGGTCGTGTAGAAGCCGTATTCCATGGAAACTCCTAGATTGCGTGAATGCTTGGGACGCCGGTCAGTGCGTAATTTGTGGACCAGGCGCCGAATCAGCCCTTGGTAGCGCGCGCGAACGCGTCCATGCCGCCGCGCGCCTTCCACTCGCCATAGCCACCGTGCAAGATGCGAATGTTCTCGAAGCCGTCCATGCGCAGCGCCATGGCCACCTGTGCGGAGAACGAGCTGGTATTGCAGTACACAAGGACAGTCTTGTCCTTGGGCAGCTTCGCGCGCTCGGCGAACACCTTGCGCCACTCGATGTTGACCGCGCCGGGGATGTGGTCCTTGGCAAACTGCGCGGCGTCGCGAACGTCCAGCACGAAGAGCTTTTTGTAGTCCCCGGCCGGAATCTGTTCGGCCATCAGGGTGCCGCTGTTGTAGTCGATGAAGTCGAAGTAGCCCTCCAGCGCGTTGATGGTGGGCTTGTCCGCCTGGGCATGGACGGCGAGCGGAAGCCAGGAAGCGGCGGCAATGGCGAGGGTCAGCGCAAGGCGACGTGATTTCACGAGAGTCTCCGAGGAGGGAATGAAGGTCAGACGGCGGGGTTGAGACGGGGATGTGTCTCCTCGCCCCAGCGATAGAGGACGGCGCCGGAGGCCAGCATGGCGACGGCGACGAACCAAAAGGCAGTCTCGATGCGGCCGCCGAGCGCTGCCGCCGCGCCCAGTCCGAGCGCCCCGATGCCATAGCCCAGGTCGCGCCAGAAGCGGTAGATGCCGATGGCCGAAGCGCGCCAGTTTGGGTGGGCGATGTCGGCGACGGCCGCACTCAGGTTCGGGTACAGCATCGCCATGCCCAGGCCGGCGATGGCAGCGGACATGCTCCACCACATTGCCCCACTGCCCAGCGGCATCAACGCGACGCCGGCGCCGCAAATCCACATGCCCCACGAGTTCAGCAGGTGCCGCCCGAGGCGGTCCGAGAGCTTGCCGGAGAAGAACTGCGCTGCGCCCCAGGTGAATCCGTAGACGCCGACTATCCAGCCGATGCCCGGCAGGTCGACGCCTCGTTGATGCAGGTAGACCGGCCAGAAGGCCCAGACGAGTGCATCGACGAACTTCTCGACCATCCCGGCTTGGCAGAAGGCCGCCATGCGACGGTCGCGCCAGCTCATCAGGGCGAACATCTCGGCGGTCGAGGGCTGCTCGCTCACCGCCTGCGGATAGCGCGGCCTCAGCGTGGTGGCGCCCGCCACGGCATGCCGTCTCACCTCGTCGCGCGCCCAGGGCAGCGTCTCCGCGACGGAGAGCCAGGCCAGCAGCGTGGCGAGGCCGATGACTGCTGCGCCGAACCACAGCAGGCCTTGACGAGGCCCCAGCATCGTTGCCAGGTAGCCCGTGACGACCGCGGCGATGGCGACGCCCACGTAGCCGGCGAACTCGTTGAGCCCGATGACGAGACCACGCTGGTCGGCCCGCGTGAAGTCGAGTTTGGCCGTCTGCGTCATCGACCAGGTCAGGCCCTGGTTGATGCCGAGCAGGACGGTGGCGAAGACGACCCAGGACCAACGGGTCGCAAAGTAGACGAGAAAGGGGATGGGCAGCGCGACGAGCCATCCGAGCAGCAGCACCCGCTTGCGGCCCATGCGTTCGGCCATGCGTCCGGCGATGAAGTTCATCGCGCCCTTGACGAAGCCGAAGGCGACGACGAAGGCCACCAGCAGCATGAAGGAGCCTCGGGGCACGCCGAACTCGGTCTCTGCCAGGGCCGGCACGACGTTGCGCATCATCCCGATGGTCATGCCCACGAGCAGCACCTGCAGCAGTTGCTGCACGAACTGACCGAGGTTGACGCGGATGCCGAAGTGCATCTTCGGACTCAGGCGGTCGCCAGTTCGGGCGCCGCGCCTCGCAGGTTCGCCTCGACGATGCGCGCCATGTCGGCCGGCTGAGGCGGAATCTCGGCTGTCAGCGCCGCAACGAACGCATCCCGGGTCATCGAAAGCATCGGGTTGAAGCGCTTCTCGAAGCCGATGGTCGAGGTCGGCTTGCCCGACAGGCCGGCGCCGCAGGCGCTGCCCGCCTGGTGCCCAGGGTAGATTTCCAGCTCGTTGGGCAGGCTCAGAAGCCGGGTCTGCAGCGTCTCGTACAGCTGGGCAGCCATCTCGCGCTCCTGCCCTGCGAGGTCGGGGCGACCCACGGCACCGACGAACAAGGTATCGCCTGTGATGACGAACCAGGGCTCGTCGCCCCGGCGCAGGTCCCGGACCACCAGGCAGACGCTGTCGGGGGTGTGGCCCGGCGTGTGGATGACATCCACCAGCACGTTGCCCGACTCGAGTCGCTGGCCGTCACGCAGCGGCGTGAACGCAAAGCTCACCCGCCCCTGGTTGCTCTCGTGAAGGTAGTACGGTGCGCCGACACGGCGCGCCAGCGCCGGACCGCCCGAGTAGTGGTCGGCGTGGACATGGGTGTCGATGACGTGCGCGATGCGCACGCCGGCCTTCTCGGCCTCGGCGATGAACCAGTCTTCGTCCCCTGCGACGACGTCGGCCGCAACAGCCTTCTGCAGGCCGGCGCAGCCAAAGAAGTACGAGAGCGTGGCGTTGGCGGCCGGGCGTTGGCGGAAGAACATGGTCGTCTCCTGGTTCAGAACACCAGGGCCTTGTCGGCCCAGGCAGTCCACTGGGTGAGCTCGTCCAGACTGCTGCGGTGAGCGCCCTGGAGAAGGTCCTCAGCCGCAATGCCCCGGGCATCCATGCACGTGCCGCAGACGCCGATTGCGCCACCGTGGCTCACGACCGAGCCGAGCATCACCTCGAGGTTGTAGAAGCCGCTGGGTACCTTCTGTTTGACGTGCGCGGCAGCTGCGGCATCGCCGATGAGAAACACCTTGACCTCGTGACCCTCCTTCTTCGTCAGAGCACCGGCAAGGCGCGCGCCGTTGTAGGTGCGTTCGCTCCCGTAGGGGGCATCGTTCAGTACCAAGAGCGTCTTCATTCGAGACCTCGCTTAGTTGGCGACGGGCAGGCCGCGGGCTCGCCACTCAGCGATGCCGTCGGTGAGGTGGAACGCCTGGTAACCTTTCTTGCGCAGCAGCTCAACAGCGTCCTTGGCCATCAGGCAGAACGGGCCGCGGCAGTACGCGACCACCGGGACGTCCCTGGGCAGTTCAGCGACGCGCTTCTTCAGTTCGTCCACTGGCATGGAACGCGCGTGGGGGAGATGTGCAACAGCGAACTCGTCCTCCGGCCGCACATCGAGGACGACGACCTCGCCCGCCGTCGCTCGACGCAGGATGTCGGCCCGGTCGACCCCCTGCAGGTCATTCCCGTGCTCGACGATGGAGGCAAGCGCCATCTGGAGCTCCACAAGGCGCTCTTCGGCCTCGGAGCGGAGGCTGACCCAGAGGTCGGCCACGGTGGTGCTGGCGAGCCGGTACAGGACGTACTTCCCGTCCTTGCGCGTGTCCACGAGGCGTGCCAGCCGCAGCTCCTTCAAATGGGCGCTGGCGAGTTTGACGCTGATTTCCGCCTGCGCAGCCAGGGCCTCAACGGTCTTCTCGCTCTGGCACAGCAACTCGATGAGCTCCAGCCGCTTCGGGCTGGCGACGGCCTTGCCGATGCGGGCAACCTGCTCGTAGAGATGGTTCTTGAGTTCTCTCATGCCAACAGTCTAACGTCTCTTAGATTGTTAGTACAGCATTGACATTGGAGGACCCTCTTCATCGGCGCTCATCGGGAGGCCACGGTGGCAAACCGGGGTGCATTGCAGCTCCGGTCTGCTCGGCGGAGCAGCTCGTGCCCGCGGTCAGCCCTCCTCCGCCAATGCGCCAGGCGAGTACACGGCCACCTGTGCAAATCTTCGCCGGTGCAGCAGATACCACGCAGCTGGCACCACCAACATTGAAAGCAGTGGCGCCGTGACCATGCCGCCGACCATCGGCGCGGCGATGCGGGCCATGATTTCGGAGCCCGTGCCGTGGCCCCACATCATCGGCAAGAGGCCGGCCATGACGATGGCGACAGTCATTGCCTTCGGCCGGACACGCAGGACCGCCCCCTCGCGAATGGCTGCCAGCAGTGTCTCCTCGTTGTCAGTCTCGCCGGCGGCCAGCCTGCCCTTGAGCGCGTTCTCGAGATAGACGAGCATGACCACGCCGAACTCTGCGGCCACCCCCGCCAAGGCGATGAAGCCCACAGCGGTAGCTACCGAGACGGAGTGGCCGAGCAGCCAGACCAGCCAAAAGCCTCCTACGAGCGAGAACGGCACCGCGGCCATCACCAGCGCAGCGTCAGTTGCGCTCCTGAACAGCAGGTACAACAGGACGAAGATGACCGCCAGTGTCGCCGGGACGACCACTTTCATGCGTTCCGTGGCTCGCTCCAGGTACTCAAACTGCCCAGACCAGGAGATGGCGTAGCCCGCCGGCATCGCCACTTCCTTGGCTACCGCGGACTGCATGTCCTGCACGACCGAGCGCAGGTCACGGTCTCGCACATCGACATACACCCAGCCGGACAGGCGTGCGTTCTCGCTGCGAAGCATCGGCGGGCCTTCTTCCACTCGCACTTGCGCCACGTCCTGCAGCAGCAAGTGCGCGCCTTTCTCGGTGACGAACGGCAGCGTGCGCAGGCGCTCCAGCGTGTCACGAACCTCGCGCGGGTAGCGCACGTTGATGGGGAAGCGCTCCCGGCCGCTCACGACCTCGCCGACGTTCTCGCCGCCGATGGCGGTCGCGACGATGGCCTGCACGTCGGTGACCGACATCCCATAGCGGGCAGCCGCTGCGCGGTCGACGTCAACGTCGATATAGCGGCCACCTGTAAGGCGCTCCGCAAGTGCGGACGAGACGCCGGGCACGTTCTTCACCACCGACTCAATCTGGGTCGCCAGCTTGTCGATGGTTGCGAGGTCGGCACCAGCGACCTTGATGCCTACCGGGCTCTTGATGCCGGTGGCGAGCATGTCGATGCGATTGCGGATGGGCGGCACCCAGATGTTGGACAGCCCCGGCACCTTGACTGCCCGGTCGAGCTCTTCGACCAGCCTGTCCGGCGTCATGCCCGCGCGCCACTGCTCGCGCGGCCTGAACTGGATGGTCGTCTCGAACATCTCCAGCGGCGCGGGGTCGGTGGCGCTGTCGGCGCGACCCGCCTTGCCGAAGACCCGCTCGACCTCGGGCACGGTCTTGATGAGCCGGTCGGTCTGCTGCAGCAGCTCCGTGGCCTTGGACACCGACAGGCCCGGCAGGGCCGACGGCATGTACAGCAGGTCTCCCTCGTCCAGAGGCGGCATGAACTCGCCGCCCAGACGGGTGAGCGGAATGACGGTCAGCGCCAGGACGATGCCCGCGGCCACCAGTGTGGCCTTCGGAAAGCGCAGCACCGCCTCCAGCGCAGGCCGGTAGATGCGCATCAGGAACCGGTTCAGCGGGTTGGCGTTCTCGTGTGGAATCTTTCCCCGCACCAGCAGCCCCATCAGCACCGGAACCAACGTCACCGAGAGCGCTGCCGCCGCGGCCATCGTGTACGTCTTCGTGAAGGCCAGCGGCGAGAACAGCCGCCCCTCCTGCGCCTCCAGCGTGAACACCGGCAGGAACGACAGCGTGATGACCAGCAGCGAAAAGAAGAGCGCCGGGCCGACCTCGACCGAGGCCTCGGTCACGAGTGACCACCGTTCCTGCCCGGTCGGCATGCGACTGTTCTTGTGCTCGAACGCCTCGATGTGCTTGTGTGCAGCCTCCAGGAGCACGACCACGCCGTCGAGGGCAGCGCCACAGGCCAGGGCGATGCCTGCCAAGCTGAGGATGTTCGCATTCAGCCCCTGCCAGCGCATGACGATGAAGGCAATGCCTACTGCTACTGGCAGCGAGAGCACCGCCACCAGCGCCGAACGCAGGTGGAAAAGGAAGATGGCGCAGACGAGCGCCACGGCGATGAACTCCTCCGTGAGCTTCAGTTTGAGGTTGTCGATGGAGCGGTCGATGAGCTTTGAGCGGTCGTAGGTGTCGACGACCTCGACACCCTTCGGCAGGCTCGCCTTGAGCTGTTCCAGCTTGGCCTTCACGCCTTCGATGGTCGTCCGCGCGTTCTTGCCCGAGCGCATGACGACGACACCGCCGGCAACCTCGCCTTCGCCATCCAGCTCGGCGATGCCGCGACGCATCTCCGGCCCGACCTGCACGAAGGCGACATCACGCAGCAGCACCGGCGTGGCGCCTGAGACCGAGATGGGGATACCACGGAAATCGTCGAGCGACTTCAGGAAGCCACGAGACCGAACCATGTATTCGGCCTCAGCCAGCTCGACCACGGAGCCCCCCGACGACTGGTTGGCCTTGCGCAGGGCCTCCATCACCATGCCCTGAGTGACCCCGAGCTGGCGCATGCGGTCCGGGTCGAGCACGACCTGGTATTGCTTGACCATGCCGCCGATGCTGGCGACCTCGGAGACGTCCTGCACTGTCTTCAGCTCGAACTTCAGGAACCAGTCGTTCAGCGCTCGCAGCTGGCCGAGGTCGTTCCTGCCGGTGCGGTCGACCAACGCGTACTCGTAGACCCAGCCCACGCCGGTGGCGTCAGGACCGAGCGTTGCCGTCGCTCCTGCCGGCAGGCGGCTCTGCACCTGGTTCAGGTACTCGACCACGCGGGAGCGAGCCCAGTAGGCGTCGGTCTTGTCGTCGAAGAGTATGTAGACGAAGGAGTCGCCGAAGAACGAGTAGCCGCGCACGGTCTTCGCGCCAGGCACGCTGAGCATCGTCGTCGTCAGCGGGTAGGTGACGAGGTCCTCCACCACCTGCGGCGGCTTGCCCGGGTAGCTGGTGCGCACGATGACCTGGGTGTCGGACAGGTCGGGAAGCGCGTCCACCGGAGTGTTCGCGACCGAGAAGAGCGCAGCGGCGACCAGGAACGCCGTGGCGATGAGGACCAGGAATCGGTTCCCGACCGACCAACGGATGAGCGCGGCAATCACTTGGCACCTCCCATCCGATGGACGGAGACCAGTTCGTACTCGTCGCCCTTCTTCTTGAACTCGAAGTGGACGGAGTCGCCCACCTTCACGTCGGCGAAGGCGGTGGGGCTCGGCTTGTTGAAAGGCATCGTCATGGCTGGCCACTTCAGCTCAGCGATGGGGCCATGCGACAGCGTCATGCTGTCTGCATCGACGCCGTCCACCTTGCCCTGGCCGAAGTAGATGGCCGATGCGGCGGCCGGGCCGGAAGCGGGCGCCGACGCAGGCTGCGCTGCCGACAGGCTGCCCAGAACCGAGCGCAGGCGGGCTTCGGAGTCGACCAAGAACTGACCGCTGGCCACAACCTGGTCGCCTTCGACGAGGCCTTGCACGACCTCGAGCTGGTCACCAAGGTCAGCGCCAAGCTTCACCTCCCGTGGCTCGAACGCGCCGCCCTCCTTGCGAACGATGACGACGGCCCGCGTTCCCGTGCGGATGACCGCCTCGGCGGGCACGACCAGCCGTGAAGACGATGGGCCGGCCACCTGCAGCCGCAGCAGCATTCCCGGCACGAGCTTGCCGCCCTTGTTGTCGACCTCGAAGCGGGCCTGCAGCGTGCGGGTGGATGCATTCACCTGGGGCAGGATTTCCTGCATCGTGCCGGTGAACGTCTGGCTCGGGTCAGCCTGCAGTGCTGCAGTGACCTTCTGGCCTCGTGTGAGCCGAACGGCCTGCGCCTCCGGCACCTCGGCCACCGCCCATACCTTCTCCAGGCCGGCGATGCGGAAGAGCGTCATGCCCGGGGAGACTGCGACGCCTTCGCGCACGCCCAGCTCCGCGACGACGCCGCTCGCTGGAGAAACCAGGGTGTATCGCGCTTGGGGCGTTCCGCCTTCCTCGGCCTGGCGCACGAGTTCAGCCGGAATGGACATCGCACGTGTCCGCTCGCGCGCGGCGGCGACAAGCTCGGCCGAAGCGCCGGCGCGCTTCAGTGCCACGATTTCGTTGAGCGGCCCCAACCACTCGGGCGCAAAGACGATGCCGAGCGCCTGGCCCTTGGCCACGCGCTCCATCGGCGCACGGACGTTCAGTCGCTCCAGGTAGCCGGCCGTGCGGGTCTGGACGGCGACACTCAGGCGCTCGTCGAACTGCACCGCGCCGACGGCGTCGAACGACGAACTGACGTCCGACTTCTTCACCACGGCCGTGCGGATGCCCAGGTTCTGCTGCACCTGCGGGCTGACCTTCACACCGGCGTCGCTCGCCTCGTCGGCGTAGACGGGCTGCAGTTGCATGTCCATGAAAGGCGACTTGCCCGGCTTGTCGAAGCGCTGGCCGGGGACCATCGGGTCATGCCAGTAGAGGACCTTGCGTTCAGGTGCGGATGCCGGCGCAGCCGGAGCTGCCGCTGCGGCGTGGCCAGAGGTGCTGCGGCCCAGGTAGAACGCGCCGCCGCCGATGACAAGAGCAGCGGCCACGGCCAAGATGGAAAGTTGGACGCGGCTCATTGCGCTGCTCCTTGGGAAATAGGCTTGAAGACAAGTTGCGCCTGGGCCTTGGCCAGGTCGCGCCGGAGGTTGAGTAGCTTGCGTTGCGCTTCGACCTCGGCGTGGCGGGCCTCGAACAGCATGACGAGGTTGGCTTGGTTGGAGCGGTAGGCCGCCAGCAGGGCGGCGGTGCGCTGCTGCAGTGGCATCAGAACGCCGGCCTGGAAGCGCTCGATGCGTTCCTGCAGCCGTCGAGCATCGCTTGCCAGCGCCGCGTACTCGGCAGCGGCCGCACGCCGCGCTTCTTCGGCGTCAGCCTCCGCCTTGTCGACGAGCGCCAGCTTGGCGGCGGTCTCGCGGTCCTGGCGCGCATCCGGCGCAATCGGCAGCGGGATGCTGATGCCGAAGGAGACGAGGTCCGGACGACCCTGCCGCTGTCCGTACGACACCTCATAGGTCCAGTTCGGCTTGCGGTTCAGGCGTGCGACCTCGACCTCCTGCCGGGCCACCTCGATGTCGAACTGCTTGGCGACGACCAGCGGATGCGATGCGACGAAGGCCTCCTGAGTCGGAACGGCCGCCAGACGAGGTTGCGCGAGTTCATCAGCAGGCAAGCCCGTCCAACGCTGTAGGTTCACCGCCGAAGCGCCCTGCTGCTGACGCATGTCGGCTGACTCGTCTTCGGCGGTCCCCAGCGCACTCGAGAGGCTCAGCACCTCGGCGCTGTTGCCGGAGACTGTGGCGAGCCGGCCCTTGCCGGCTTCCAGTTCTTCCCGCGCGTGTCGCTCATTGAGCGTCGTGAGCCTCAACGTCTCGCCAGCGTAGTAGGCGTCGATATAGGCCATCGCCGTCTGCATGCGGGCATCGGCTGAAGCGACACCTTCCATGACCGCTTCCCGCCGGTGCATGGCCTCGGAGACTGCCTCGCGGGCGGAGCGCTTGTCGGCCGGGACCCACTCCTGCGACATGCCGATGCGCTTCATCGTCATGTCCTCGGCATTGGTGCTGAAGCGGCTTCTGCCGGTCGCCGGGAGGTTGTCGATGCCGAAGGTCAGCATCGGGTCGGGTTGCTGACCGGCAGCGCGCGCCATTTCGGCCGCACTCATGGCGCCAGCGCGAGCCGAGCGGGCCATCTGGGAGCGTTGAACGGCCAGGTCAACCGCCTGGTCCAGAGAAAGCGGTGCCGCACCGGCCCAGGTTGCTGGCAGCAAGGCGGCAGTCAGGGCGACTGCACGCAGGGTGTGTTTTGACATTGAAGGCTCCGAAGGCGAACGCAAACTCGGCTGGCATGCGGGCGAGCCGCAGCAGCACCGGTCAGTCGACGGAGCGGGTCAGACTCGGAGTCTGAGGGTTGAAAGGAAGAGCGGGTCCGGAGGCGGCTGGGCCTCGGACGTGGCGGTCGGGGGGGCCGCTCGGGCTTCCTGGGCCTCAAGCACCAACGGCAGCTCGAGAACCTGGGCCACAGCCGGCTGGGCTGCGACCTGCAGCTTGACGGCTTCGAAGGTCTTGGCTGGGTCGGCTGAGTGCTGATGGCACAGCACCGGCTGGTCCTGGTCCATGCCCTCGCACGGCTGACCAGCTTCCATCATCGCGGCCATCGCCTCGATGCCCACCTGCTGCGGGCAGACGTACTGCGCCAGCGCCAGCTGCGAGAACAGCAGCGACAACACCACGGAGAACGTGGTGGCGAGGCGGTGGAGGCGACGGCGCAGCATGAGCATCGACAGTGTAGTTTGCGCGGCTCAGCCGGGACTTGCCTTACGTTAGGTCCCGCCCTCGTCCATTTCAATGCTTCATCATCGAGCCATGGTCGTGGTGCATGTGCCCTGCCATCGCGTCGGGACCGTGGTCCGACACCTGCGCGTCGAACCAGCTGTGCAGCGCACTCGCCAACTTGGCCTCCGCGGTCCGGTAGGTCAACTGTGCCCCGCCCGCCACCTCCTTGTATTCGATGGCAATCTGGCCGGGCTTGGCGGCCCTTAGTTCGGCAAGTCCGGGCATCTCCGCACCGTGGATGTGCGTCGGGCCGGAGAAGTCACCCTTGAGGAACTGCGTCTGGATGTCGCGAAGGTGCCCGCGTACGAGCTTCACCTGCTCGCTGTCACCGGTGTTCCGTGCGACGACCTTCTGGACGCCGCCATCTGGCGTCTTCATGAAGACGTGCTGCGTGGCCTTCAGGCTGAAGGGCATCACGTCGGGCCCGCGCTGCGCGACCTCGGCTTGGCGCTGCGCATCGGCGGCACCTGCGGGGGCTGAAAGCACAGCCGCTGCTGCGCAGGCGAAAGCGGTCAGAGACTTCCTGAGCATGGTCGCCTCACTTTGCCACTTCGATGGCGGTCACGGTCAATGCGCCATTGACGTTGTCCGCCGCGAACTTGACCTTGTCACCCTGCTTGAGAGCATCCAGCAGCTTCGGGTCGGCGACCTTGAAGACCATCGTCATGCCGGGCATGTCGAGGTTGGCGATGGGGCCGTGCTTGAGCGTGACCTTGCCCTGCTCCTTGTCGACCTTGCGGACCTCGCCGTCGGCCGTCGGGGCGGCGGCCGCGGAGGCTGCTGGCGCGTGGTGCGCCGAGTGGTCGGTGGATTGGGCAAAGGCTGCACCGGAGAGGGACAGCGCCGCGACGGCGACAAGGGAAGACAGCTTCATGTTGAGCTCCTGAGATTCAGTTGTAGGAAGAGAAGACGCGCCCGCGACCTTGCTTGTCGACGAGCAGAACTTGGTACGGGTCCTTGCGGGAGCCCATTTCCATGCCGGGCGAGCCCACGGGCATGTCCGGAACGGCGATGCCGACGGCCACCGGCTTCATGGCGAGCAGCTTCTTGACGTCCGCCGCAGGGACGTGGCCTTCGACGACGTAGCCCGCGACCACCGCGGTGTGGCAGCTACCGAATCTGTCGGGCAGGCCGTACTCCTTGCGAGCCACCGAGGTGTCGTCCACCATGGTGACCTTCACCTCGAAGCCGGCTGCCTTGAGGTGGTCGACCCAGGCGCCGCAGCACCCGCAGGACGGGTTCTTGAACACCTCCACGGAAGGCAACGTGTTGGCAGCAAGCGCCGGAATGGCTGTAAACGCCATCACGCCCAAGGCCAAGGAGATGAGATTGCGTCGGTTCATTTGACGACGACCTTTCCAACCATGCCGGCCTCGAAGTGGCCGGGGATGAGACAGGCGAACTGGTACGAGCCCGCCTTGTTGAACTGCCAGACGATTTCGCCCTTGGCGCCAGGCTTCACGTGCGCCATGTTGGCGTCCGCGTGTTCCATGTTCGGGAACTTCTTCATCAGCTCGGCGTGCTCCTGCAGTTCCTGCGCGGTCCCGAGGACCATCTCGTGGAGCTGCTTGCCGCTGTTGCTGACGACGAACTTCACCGTCTCGCCGCGCTTGATGACGACGTCCGAGGGGGTGAAGCGGAACGCATCACTCATGTCGACCTTGATGGTGCGCGTGACCTTCCTGGGGTCCCCTTCCCGTCCGAAGGCGCGTTCGTCGACCTTGGAGGCGTCGAAGGCGTGCTTCTTCATCGGGTGGTTCTCGTCGCCGTGAGCTTGGGCCAAGGCAGCGAGGATGGCCAGTGCGAGCCCTAGGCCGAAACGAACAGCGTTCATGTGATTTCGCATCGTCTGACAGGCGGACAGGTGTCCGCAGATTGCTCGCGAGGGCGAGCGCCATTGAGACCTCTCAGTGGAGGCCGCTATGGGTCAGATGCTTCGGGGTGGCCGCTCCTGGCCGTCCGACAGGAAGGTCGGGGCAGGCGCAGCGAAGCGCGGGAAGGCCGTCGTGCCGGCTCTTGGCACCGAGGCGAATGTCGGCAGTGCGGTCATGAGCGGCGTCGCGGAGCACGAGGACACGCAGTGGCGCCCTTTGTCCGCACCAGTGTGGCCGTGGTCGTGCTGCTGAGATGGGTCGTGACCTGCGTCGCCGGCCATCTCGTGAACGTGCTCTAGGACAATGGCCTCGGCGTGCGAAGTCGATAGTTGCTCGCACAGCGTCGTGGCAGCCGAGACCCCACGCAGGGGCAGCAGCATTGCCAGCAGTACGAGAACGAAGATTCGCAGCGACTTCACGAGGTTGAGGCTAGCACGGGCGGGACCGTCACATGGTGTGTAGCAGCAGACCCTGCTTCAACGGCCGCCGGAGACGCCGCGTTGACCCTTCGAGTGCGGTCGAGGTTCCGTACGCGGGCGGCGATTGGGGTGGCATGCCAAGGAGTCTTGACTCTCCCACGATGGCAAGGTCGATAGTTCTTGTATCGACCACCCCAAGGAGAAAGCCATGCAAGCCTTCCGCGTTGACGACATGACCTGCGGCCACTGCGTCAGCACCATCACCAGGGCCATCCGCGGCGCCGACAAGGACGCGAAGGTCACCATCGACCTGTCGCAGCACCTCGTCATGGTGGAGCCTACCGAGGCGGACGCACAGGAACTGAGTGACGCCATTGCCGAGGCCGGCTACACCCCGGTTCCGGTGCAGGCAGCAACCGTCGTTGCGAAGACTGCGAAGACGGGCGGCTGCTGCGGGTGCTGCGGCTGACAGGCGCGCGGGCGGGCTTGAGGCGCATCAAGCCCCTTCGGACAACGTGGCCCCATGCTGGGTCGAGCAAATGTCGGAGGTCCCCATGAAATTCGCACTGGCAGTTCTCGGTGGTTCACTCGTTCTAGCGGGTTGCGCCACCGGCCCCAAGGAAGAGGACCATGCCGCCCATCACCCACCGTCCGCGGCTGCGGCAGCCCCTGCGGCCCCGACGCCGGGTCAGATGGACGCGATGATGAAGTCGATGCAGGAGATGCACGACAAGATGATGGCGGCGAAGACGCCGGAGGAACGCGCCAAGCTGATGCAGGAGCACATGAAGGTCATGCAGGACGGCATGGGCATGATGGGCCAGATGCGCGGGGGCCCGGGAGGTGGAATGGGCGGCATGGGGATGGGCCGCGGTGGCATGGCCATGAGCCCGGAGATGATGGGCAAGCGCATGGACATGATGGAAATGATGATGCAGATGATGATGGACCGCGAAGGAATGAAGCCGCCTGCGACGAAGTAGCAGCGGGAGCGCGACCATGGCCCCGTCCTCGCCCCCTTCGCGCTGGCGCTCGCCACTGGGCGTCTTCATGCTCGTCGCGGGTGCCGTCGGCGTCTACTACCTGCTGACCGAGCACCTGACCCACGTGACGCAGGCCATCCCGTATCTGTTCCTTCTGGCGTGCCCGCTGATGCACCTGCTCCACGGGCACGGCCACCATCATCACGGGAGTCACGGCTCCGAATCCTCCAAGGACGCATCGCCCAAGGGGTAAGCGGCGATGCACAACGGACGAGCCAAGGGCGCTGAGCTCGCATCGGGCCTTGGCGCCATCGTCCTCGGAGCAGGACTGGCGTTGGTGCTTCCCGAGTGGCTGCGCAGATATGGCGTTGCGCTGCTCATCGGCGGCGCGCTCGTACACGGCATCGGGATGACACTGAAGTACCGCCTCGAGCAGCGTGACGGCCCTCCCCTGTGGTGGGAGCGGGCATTGTTCTGGCTATGCTGGGCTCTTCTGGCCGCGCTCGGCCTCTGGATTGCTGTCTCCCCTGCCGCTCGATAGCGCGCCCCCTTGACCTTCCAATGATGGGAGGGTCGAAACTGCCCGACAGGAACAGGAGAGCGCCATGCCGAACAGCAGCTCGACCCACGACCACGCGCACCATCGTCATGGCGCCGAGGGCACCCATGTGATGCCGGATGGCACGGTGATGAAGGGTCCGGCGCACGACCACCCGGCCCACGCGCAACACAACCACCACGCGCATGCGCCGGTTGCCGCCAGGCCTGCTGCCAGCGCCGACCAGAGCCAGGTCGAGTACACCTGCCCGATGCACCCGCAGGTACGCCAGATGGGCCCGGGCAACTGTCCCATCTGCGGCATGGCGCTGGAACCGGTGCTGGCCACGGCCGAGCAAGGCGAGAGCCCCGAACTGCGGGACATGACGCGACGCTTCTGGATTGGGACGGCGCTGACGGTGCCGGTGTTCGCGCTGGAGATGGGCAGTCACCTCTTCAACATCCACCATCTCATCGCGCAGCAGACCTCCAACTGGGTGCAGTTGCTGCTGGGCACACCGGTCGTGCTGTGGGCCGGCTGGCCGTTCTTCACCCGCGCGGTCGCGTCGGTGAAGCACCGCAGCCTGAACATGTTCTCGCTGATTGCACTGGGCACCGGCGCAGCCTGGCTCTACAGCATCGTCGCAACGCTCATGCCGGGACTGTTCCCACCGGCACTGCGCGGCGAGGGCGGCGCCGTGGCGGTCTACTTCGAGGCGGCGGCCGTCATCACGGTGCTGGTGCTGCTAGGACAGGTGCTTGAGCTGCGAGCGCGCGAGAAGACCTCGGGGGCCATCAAGGCCTTGCTTGGCTTGGCGCCGAAGACGGCGGTCAAGGTCGACTCCCATGGGAACGACGAGACCGTCCAGGTCGACAGCATCCAGGTCGGAGACCTGCTGCGCGTGCGCCCTGGCGAGAAGGTCCCGGTCGATGGCGAGCTCACCGAGGGCAAGGCCAATGTCGACGAGTCGATGGTGACGGGCGAGCCGATGCCGGTCGCCAAGACCGTGGGCTCGAAGGTCACAGCCGGGACGCTCAATCAAACCGGCGGCTTCGTGATGCGCGCCGAGAAGGTCGGTGCCGATACCCTGCTCTCTCAAATCGTCCACATGGTCGCGGCAGCCCAGCGCAGCCGCGCCCCGATTCAGCGCATGGCCGACCAGGTGGCCGGGTGGTTCGTTCCCGTGGTCATCCTCGTCGCCGTCCTGACCTTCGTCGCCTGGTTGGCGTGGGGCCCGTCGACGGCGTTCAGCTACGCGCTCGTCGCCGCGGTCGCCGTGCTCATCATCGCCTGTCCCTGTGCCCTAGGGCTGGCGACGCCGATGTCCATCATGGTCGGGGTCGGCAAGGGCGCGCAGCATGGGGTGCTCATCCGCGATGCCGAGGCGCTGGAGAAGATGGAGAAGGTCGACACGCTCGTGGTCGACAAGACGGGAACGCTGACCGAAGGCCGTCCGAAGGTCGTCCACATCGAGCCAGCGCCGGGCTTCTCGGCGAACGACGTCTTGCAGAAGCTTGCGAGCGTCGAGCGGGCCAGCGAGCACCCCCTGGCCATGGCCATCGTCATGGATGCGCAGGAGCGCAAGCTGCCGCTCGCGCAGGTCACCGACTTTGACTCGCCCGTCGGCAAGGGGGTCGTCGGCACCGTCGAGGGTCGGCTTGTGGTCTCGGGCAGCGCCAGGTTCCTGGCCGAGCACGGAATCGACACCGACAGCCTTGCGGCATCGGCTGAACAGCAACGCGCGAAGGCTGCCACGGTCATCTTCGTGGGCATCGGCGGCAAGCTCGCCGGCTTCGTCGCCATCGCCGACCCCATCAAGGCCACGACCCCTCAGGCTCTCCAGGCGCTCAAGGCCGTCGGCGTGCGTGTCGTCATGTTGACGGGCGATGGCAAGACCACGGCCGAAGCCGTCGGCCGTGAACTCGGCATCGACGAGGTGGTGGCCGAGGTGTTCCCGCAGGACAAGGCCGCGGTGGTCAAGCGCCTGCAGGCCGAAGGCCGCGTCGTGGCCATGGCCGGCGACGGGGTCAACGACGCGCCGGCACTGGCCCAGGCCACCATCGGCGTGGCCATGGGCACGGGGACCGACGTCGCCATGGAGAGCGCGGGCATCACCCTGCTCAAGGGCGACCTCATGGGCATCGTCCGCGCGCGCACGCTGTCGCGCGCGGTCATGCGCAACATCCGGCAGAACCTCTTTCTGAGCTTCGCCTACAACGTCGCCGGCATCCCGCTCGCCGCCGGCGTGCTCTACCCATTCTTCGGGCTGCTGCTCTCGCCTGTCGTGGCAGCCGCTGCGATGGCGCTGTCGTCGGTCAGCGTCATCGGGAATGCCTTGCGCCTGCGCACGACACACATCGACTGAAGCGCGACGTCCCTCCGGATGCGATGACACCACTCGGCCCCACGGGGTCGAGCGCCGTCTTCCCGAACGGAATTCATCCTGTCGAAAAGTTTGCCTACACGAAGTCCCTAGGCAACTTTCGAAAGGACATCCCTTGCGGACTCAAGACACCTCCGGACTCGCCACCCTCTTTAGCAACGTCCGGTACGGCGCGGTTCTCCCGCCCGACGAACTCGAGGCCGAGCTCAAGCCACTGGCGCAGCGCCCTCAACCGATGGCGACGCATGCCCTGACGTCGGAGGCCCCACGGTGGCTCGTCGACCGCTTCGACCCGCACACCGCCAAACTGGCCCACCGGATGCTCGTGTACCCGACGGCCGACCGGCGCGACCATCTGCTGGCGCTGCTGCTTCAATGCGGCAGCATCCAGATGCGATGGCTGATGCAGCTGAGCGACCCGGGCGTGCAGAAGTTCCTCCTGGACGCACTCGAGCACCAGGCCCTGACCTTCCTGCTGGGAATCGAGAACACGAAGCAGATGGCCGCCATGGGCGTCGACTTCTGCATGGCGGAGCCGGCGACTCTGCGCAGCCTGCTCGCCAAGGCGCGCCCCAGCAACGACGGCATCCTGCCCTTGGCCCAGCTGACGACGCTGTACTCGAACGCCAAGTTCGGCCCGAGCATCGTCGAAGGCGAAGACGTCACCGACCTGCTCGCCGTCATGGTCGGGACCGACACACACGAGCAGCTCAAGCACGAAGCACTCGCCCGGTTCGCAGCCGAGGCGGCCGGCAACGCCCGAGCAAAACTCCACTGACGAGGTCACCACTGTGCATTCAGGGCGCGGCAACTGCCGCGCCCTTTTATTTGGCAGCCGACATGTCCTGCGATGGACCGACGTCGGCTGTTTTCAGGTCGTTCGATTCCGTCCCTACACGAGGTCCCTAGGCCAACTTTCCTCAGAGGACCTCATGAAGAAATCTTTCAATGACCACGAACCCACCCGCATGATTCGCATCGGGACCATCGTGACGCCGCAGGAGTTCAGCGGCATGGTGGCACCGTCGTCCGACGTGCCTGCCATTTCGGGTCGCGCTTTGCTGTTCTATGCGCCCCCACCCATCGTCGCCGCCTTCGGTGCGCCGGGTCAGACACTGAGTCACCGCATCGCGGTCCACTCTGCGGAAGACGGTTTCGAGCAGGTGCTGGTGCTGACCATCCAGCGCGACGGCGCCGTGCTGCACGGCGTCCTGCCGCTCAGCGACAGTGACGTGAAGGACTACGTCCTCGGCTGCATCGAGCGCCAGAGCATCAGACTTGTCCTGGCGCTGGAGAGTTCGAGCCGCTTCGCGGTGATGGAAATCGACAGTCCGCTCGGCCCTCCCGAGCGGTTCGACGAGTTGCTGAGAACAGCCCGACCGAGCCCGGGCGGCGTGCAGATGCTGGTCGACATGACCAAGGACCTGCTCGAACGTCCGCTGGCGCCGCCGTGGGTGCTCGAGCTGCCCGTGCGGCACCTGCTCGCGGTGCTTGCTGGCAGCAGCGTGGTATCCACGCTCAGTCGAACCAGGCGCGGCGGCTCCAAGGGCCACTGACAGAAGGACATCGCTGCGTACGCCTCAGCATCGTTGATTCATACAGGGCGCGACAGTAGTCGCGCCCTACCCTTTCCCGTGCTGAGAAGCTTCGGTTTGGTGAGACGAGACACGTTGGCCCCGTGTGCGCCGCGGCGGTCGGAGTCTTCTCTCCGCTTCAGCTTTTCCTCTTGCGGCAGTTCCGAACCCAATCGAGGCCTTGCCACTCAGTCGACAGGAGGGGCGACAAACTCGCAACCGAACTCGAAAGTGATGTCCACCTTTCCCGCGGCTTCGTTCTCCACTAGGACCGAGAGTCCAGTATCGCCCTGCCGCCTTTGAAAGCGCAGCGTCTTCAACCACTCTTTCGGAAGCACCAAGTACCGACTTGAACTCATTGGCACAGAGTAGACCTCGACGCCATTCACCGTGGCATGCAGTCCGCGCTCCGGGTTGTCGGGTGGGCGAATGACGAAGCCCGCGGGGACGTCGCCATCTTCAGGCAGCCGATATGGAGACAGATAGTCTGCACGTCGGCCAGAGGCGACCAGAATCACGGGCGTCGAACCATTGGCTATGACAGCAGACATCCGTGCCTCAAGGTCCGTGTAGAACGCCTCGGCGTTGTCGTCCCGTACAGGTTCGATGCCTCGCTTGCGCTGCATTCTTGCCAGAGCAACTGCAAACGCATGCCGGGCCGTGTACCGGCTGAACCAATCCACGAGCTGGTCGTCCAGAGTCTCCAGCTGAGGGTTGGTGAAAGGTAGCTTCGAAACCCCTGTGAAGCCTTGACTCGCCTTCTCCAGAAGTTCGTCGGTCGCGACAAAGTCCGTGGTCGCCGAGATGGGGAACTCGCTCTGCTCCTCGACACTGAAGACTCGTGAGTGCACCCTTTGCGTCAGCTCGGCAAGGCGCGCCGGGTCGAGCGGCGCATCAGTCACAGTCCTCACGTGAGCCTTCGACGCCGTCCCGGCTGCCTCTTCGCAGAGCGCACCCGCGCGACTCAACGCTTCATCTACCGGCTCGTTACGCTCAAGGGCTTCTCGCAGCTTCGCGATAGTCGCTGATTGCCTCTTGAACTCATCCCGTCGAAGCTCAGTCGCGAGCGCTTCATAGTGCCTGGAGATGCGGCCGAGTCGTTGCAGGTCCTCATGCCACGCCTCCACGAGTCGCGTGAATGAGCCAAGGTCCTCATGCCGGCCAGCCACCAGTGCCGTCAAGTACATGGACTGACCACGGGTCAAGGTATCGACGTCTTCGGCGCCCTGGAACGAATACATGCGACCGGACGTCATGGGCTCCCGCGTGTCCGAGCGGTACCGCTCGACAAGCTTGTCCAAGCGTTGCGAATACGCTCGGTCGGCGAACAGCGCGCGAGTCAGTCTAGCTACTCCGGCTCCCGCACCTTGATATCGGTCGACATCGGCAGTACCCCCTTGGTCGTATCCGCGCCCGCCCATCAGGGAACTCACGATTTCAAGACAGAGTGACGCTTCGGCGCCTTCGATGCCGGCCGCGTGCTCCAGCAGCACGATTGAGACCACCATGCACACGTCAGCCCAGTACCTTCTCAGCACTACTGCCAGGAGCCGCGTGGCGGCCTCATCTGCCTGCGTTCCCTCAGGAAGGTCTGGAATTCGCACCCGAGCCTCGTCCCAGTTCAGGTCGGCGAACGCTAGTGTGAGCAGGGACCATCCTGGCTGTGGCGTACCGCGGTCCGCACCGAACTCGTGCTGACGAGTGCCCCACCACTTGACCAACGAATCTTCGAGGCGCCGCGCCGCCTCGGCATCGGCCCGTGCCACGGCGGCCAGTAGCAGGCGCGCTGTTTCGTCGATGTGAACCGCATAGACCTTGACCCTCGTGACATGCGCGCTCCAAAGCGCTGCATCGCGCAGGTCCGCGTCCTTGTCGATGCTGACGTCGATGTTCTCCCAGGAGCCCACCCAGCTCTGCACCGCGTCGCGGTAGACGTTGCGCAGCGGCGCTTGTAGAAGCCGAGGTCCATGCACCCCTGGCGCCGGCTCCGTCGACACGCGACGACTCCACCACAGGCCCAGGTGATACATCAACAGGGTCGATGACAGCATTAGGTCCACCAACACGCCCTGCGGCTGCTCCCCCGCCCGATACATCAGCCGCCCGGACAGTGCCGCAGTTCGCTGGAAGAAGCGGTCGTTGTCTTCCAATGCCACAACGGCAGCCTCGGCAATGGCGCGATACGGTTCCATCCACGCTCGGACCATAGCTCGGGAGCCGAAACCATACGGGTCCGGGAGAAGGCCCATGCTGTCGAGAGAGCCATCGCTCGAGCGAAATCGGGCTGCGCGAAGGAGTCCTACGTGCACATCCACCAGGTCGTCGAGTGCCTGCCTGAACCCAGGCTCCCGTCGAAGCTCGACCTGCGCCGCCGCCTCCCGACCCAGCTCGTCCATGACTTCCACAGAAGTGAACGGCATGGCCGAAGGAGTCGGCTCTGCAAAGCGGTACGACACAAGTATGGCTGCGGCTGCAGTCCGACTCGGCCGCTCTGCGTCGCGCACCCGGCAGAGGATGTGCTTCTCGCTGGCATCCCCTGGTGTGCACGGCAGTTCCAGCAAGGGGTAGCTGCCCTCGACCGTTCGCTGAGCAAGTCTCCAGCGACCGACGGCCCAGCCGAGGGGTTTGAAGTGAACGTCCCGCAGCTCCTTCGGCTTCGAGAACTGGCGCTGCAACACTGCGCGACCTTCACCCATCGGGAACAGGTAGACCTTCGGTGTGGCACTTTCGCTCGATGTGTCGCCACCCGGCACCCAGCCGCGCTCTTGTGCGTTCTGCAGCAGGAGTCCCATTGCGTAGGCCCGCACCTCCCGCGGCAGCGTTACGCACTGCGTGAGCCACTGCAAGGTCTGAACGCGACGCTCATCCTGGAGGTACTGAGCAGTGCGTGCCAGAAACCAGCCAGTGAGGAACAAGTTGACGGCCAGCCAAGTGACGTCGGCCACCATCACGGCTTGCACTTGCCGTATCGACATCCATGGCAGGGCCAGGTACTGCAACGTCATGAGGACCAGCAATGCAAATGAACTGGTCCCAGACGGCTTGACGCCGGTCTCTAGCAGGTAGGCCGTCAACGCAACTTTCGCCGTCGCCCGTCGTTGGAGCAGGAAGGTCACGAACGAAATGACGAGTGGATAGACGAGTGCCACCACGGTCGCCTGGACCGACCAAGCCGTGCCAAAGTAGGTCGGTAGGTCGGACTTTCCCCAGTTCTCCAGCGGCAAGCAGGCGTACTTTCCCAGCGCAAGCATTGAGGCGGCAATGGATACCCAGATGGCGGTCGCTGCCAACAGGAAAGTCCAAGGCTGCGCAGCCGCACCCAGCAAGAGGCGCTCAAACCAGGAGTTCTTCCGGAGGTCCGACGCCGAGTCCTGCCACTGGCGCATGAACTCGTCAACGTGCCAGGAGAGCGAACCCAATAGTCGTCGCGGAGTGACCGCGACCACGACTCTCAGCACGGCAGACAGCATCCGGTCGACCATCGTTGTTATGCCCCCTCGAATTGGCAGCGTGCATAGCGTAGTCGAACTCTTGTTCTCCACCGCTGTGACACCAACGTCATCGCTCTCAGGCGCAGCCGCAATCCACCTCCCGTACGCTACGCGCCAGGCCGGGCAAGAAATCACTTGTCCGGAGCGTCGCGCGCATCGCTGCGCAAGGCGCGCATCACCCCGCATCTCACCCAGGTGCAGTTGCGGAATGTCGCGATGCCGAATCGTCAGCCTCGGGCCATTCTGTCCAGTTCGATGAATAGGGCCCTGGCCTCCCGATGCGGCAACGCACTGCAGGAGCGCACGTCACGCTCGAGCGCCACCGGTGCGTCGTTCAACGGCGGGTACGAACCGGACGCGTGACGCACGAGCTCGGTCGCAAAGCGCTCGAGGCATCGCGCTAGGATGGCATGACTCGAAGGCACCGCCACGAGGGCGATGTCGAACGCGCCATCCGCAACGAGTTCGGCAGCCTGCTGCCGCCGCCCATCGAGACCCCCAGGCTGGGCCAGCCAGCGGTTTCGCGACCACAGGGCGCGTCGCAGCAAGTGGTCGGCGTCCTCCTCGCACGCATAGTCACGCTGCCCGAGCTGCTCGAACGCAAAACGGAACGCCCGCTGGGCGTTGTACATGCGCCCGTCCGCGAAGAGATGCGCGATGAGCCGGGTGCGCACCGTGTTGTCCACGCTGCTGCCGACGTACAGCACACGCTGGTCTGGGCTCGAGTCGGTGATGACATACATGCCCGGCGCCAGCAGGTCCCGGCGCTGGTCACCAAACGGCAGCTTGGCCATGTGCGGGTAGTACCCGGCCGACAACTGCAACCGATGCGGAAGCCCCACGACGCGCACATCGAGCCAGGGCGTGATGCGGTCGATGGCCTTGGACAGGCGGGCGAGCGGCAACCATTCCTCGACCGTGTCGTCGACCTCCTTAGGTTCGAGCGGGACCAGGCGCCCGAGGATGCGCATGTCCATCGGCACACGGTCGGCGCGCAGGCTGCGGCTGTCTCCCGGCCGCCAGGGCACGGCGCCACTCATGCGCGCCCCCGGACCATCGCCGCCGGCGTCCACACCGGCACCTGGTCGAGCGACGGGAACGACAACTTGCGCAGCTCAGCGAGCAGCGTCTTCGGCGTGAACCGGCCATACCCTTGCGCGACGCGCTCCGCCGTATGCCCCTGCATGTAATCCTGGACGTCCTGTGGCACCCCAGCCTCCCGCATCCAGGTCTTCAGGGTGTGACGGAACGACACCCAGTCCAGACCTCGGCGCTTGATGCCCACCCGGCGAAGGTAGCCGTTGAACCACTTCGAAAAATTCCCGGCGAGCACGAGCTTTTTGTCCGGCTTGATGTCCGGGAACAGTGCGTAGGAGCCCAGTTTGCGCATGTGCTCGACGTAGTCCATGAACCCGAGTTCGAGCAGGCGCGGATGGACCGGGATGACGCGCCGCGATGCGCCGGTCTTCAAAGACTTCTCGAGGAGGTCCTCTCTTTCGGGAGCGGACAGGCGATGCGCCGCGACCACCGCCTCATCGGCGCCCTGGTTCGTCACCCACAAGCACGGCACGCCATCGCGCACCAACACGTCGTGCACGCTGAGCTGGGCAAACTCTCCCATGCGTCCGCCGGTGGTGTGCCCCAAGAGCAGCATCCAGAAGGCCGCCTCGCCCGCGCCGCCGACGGGGCGCTCGCCTCGGGCATGCACCGGCCCGCCAAACAGCGCATCGAGCTGCTCCCTGGTCAGGTCGAGTTTGTCGGTGATGTCCGAGGACTTGACCTTTTCCTTGCGCAGCTTCTCCAGGGGGCTGTGGATGCCTCGCTCGCGCAACAGGTCATCGACGGCCAGACCGAAGACGGCCCGCAGAAGACCCATCATCTTGTTCACGGTCTGGGGCCGGATGGGCTTGCCGCGCACGGTGCGGCGGCTCTCGCTGGTCTGGAACTGCACCATCTCGCTGCGCGTGAGTGCGCTGATGCGGCTCTTGCCGGTGAACGCCTTCAGGCGGGTCAGGATGGACTGCGCCTCCATGACCGTCTTGACCTTCGGACGCGCCTTGGTCTGCCAATGCGCAAAGGCCCGGTCGAGGTCGTCCAGGTCGTCGTCGCTGCGCAGCGGAGCGGGTGCTTCGGCGGGCGTCGCCGGCGCGGCAGGTTCGCCATCGAGCCGGTCGACGATGCCACGCAGGGCGCGCAGTTGCGCCTGCATCACCTCCTTGAGCAGGCCCTTCCAGACGTCCGAACCCTCTGCGCACTGCAGCTTCTCGGCGGCGAGGAAGCCGCGCGCGTCGTCGGCCACCGCGTCGTAGTCGCCGCAGGCATTGGCCACCCGCAGCTGCTTGCGCTGCTCCTCGATGTCCGAGATGTACTCACTGAGTTCCTGGGGGTTGAGCCTCTCGCTGCGGTCGAGGTCGTCGGAGTGCAGCAGGAGCGCTTCGAAGCGGCGCGCCAAGACGGGCACGTCGTCGGCCAAGACCTCGGCGGCATTGACCGGCTTGTGGCCCGTGCTGTGAACGGGTTCACAGTCCTGGCCGAAGGCCTCCACCAACCGGTCGAATCGGTAGGCGAGGCGTCGCACCAACCGCTCGG
>Ga0268298_10001748_pt1 | contig 24860 bp, 25 predicted proteins | sample WWTPWeurt_MetaG_FD_194462 | JGI IMG/M metagenome (GOLD analysis project Ga0268298, IMG submission 194462) | Activated sludge microbial communities from WWTP in Nijmegen, Gelderland, Netherland - WWTP Weurt | ecosystem: Engineered > WWTP > Aerobic digester > Activated sludge | place...
GGGAGCTTGTTTCATCGCACCGATCAGTCCCTTCCCTGTGGCGGGGGGGGTGTTGTTCGGTTTTCGGGGGGGATTGGTCATCAACATGACCGCCGTGTTGATCGGGGCCAGCGGCCCCTATTGGCTGGCGCGCCGGTTCGGACATCGTCCGATGGCGGCCCTCCTGCGGCGCTGGGGCCACCATGGGTGGGTGGGGATATTGCGGAACCCGGGCGCGGGCGCGTTTGTCCTTTTGCGCTGGGTGGGGTTTCCGCCTTTTGTGGTCACCAACTATTTGGCGGGACTTTCCCAAATGCCCTGGCGCCGGTTCCTGTGGACCAGTTTGATCGGCCTGTTCCCCTGGACGTGTCTGATGACGTATTTCTCGGGGACGCTGTGGAGCATTTTGCGGGAAGCGGGAATTTCGGGTTTTCGGCGGGCGGTCGTGGACCACCTGGGGCCGCTCTTGGGTGCGGTGGCTCTCTTGGCGGGCACCGCCTTGTTGGGCCTGTGGGCCCGCGCGCGGTTGAAACTAGGGGGTCGTTGACGCCGGCCGCAGGCTCAAAAGAAAACGGGTCGCCGCGGGTTCCACCCGTTCAAGGTTCCCGGGCGTGGCGGCGGCGGAAAGCATGAAAATGTCGGTCCCTTGGATCACGAACACGATTCGGTGGCGCAACGGGACGGTTTGCATCGGGTCTTCGTAGACGAGTTCAAAAGCGTCGCGGCCGTCCGGGTATTGAATGGCGCGTCGCTCCAGGATCAGGGTACGATCGCTCTTGGGCAGACGGAAGAGGAATTGGTCCGCCCATGCTTGCGCGGACGACTTCCCTTCCAGGGGTTTCTGGGTCACACTGAAAATCATGCTTTGACTGAGCATCGAGGGCTTAAAGCTGAGGGTGAGTGATTCGTCCGCGAGTTCATTCACCGCGACCCAGCGGGCGGGGTGCTCCACCTTCCATCCGCTCGTCGCGTCGGTGTGCGTGGTGAAATCGTTCCCCAACTGGAAAGACCGGCGCCACAAAACGTCATACCCCACCGCGCCCAGCGATTCGTTGACGCCGATCAAAGAGAGCAACAGCCCCAAAAAGGCCATGGGGCGACCCAGGTACACCCGGGGGTATAGCGTGGCGCGTTGCGCGACCCACAGCGCCGCCGCGGTGCCCCCCACGCCCAAAACGATGGCCACGCGGGGACCGAACGCAAATCGAGAGACAAGAGCGGCGGCCCCCAGGGACAAGGCGCCAAAAGCGTAAACGGCGGAGGGCGCGACCCAGCGCGACCCCCCCAGAGACGTTTTCTTTTGTTTTCTGTTCATGCGCTCATTCTATAGCAACAAAACGCCTCTGTCAAAAACAAAATCGATCGCGGGCCGATGGACGCGCCTTGTGGGGGCCGACGCGATTTGCTAGTTTGTCGACGGAATGCCATCGCCCCTGCTGACCAAGCTCGCTGAAAAAGTCCGGCAAGCAACCGGGGAGATCCACCATTTACGCAAAGAGCGCGAACGCCTGCAGGCCGAGCTCGCGTTGATGGATGAAGAAAACCGCCGCGCCCGCCGCCTCCTGCGCGAGCACGGGGAGATGGTGGAGGAGCGGGACCGCCTGCGGTCCCGGTTGGAGAAAATCGTGGATAAGTTGGACCGGCTCAAAATCGCGTGAACTCCCTCGTTAAAGACAAAATCCGCGTCAATATCTTCGGCATGGTCTACGAACTGGACCCCGGGAACCTGACCCCCCTGGAAGCCAACCAGTTGGCCGCCTACGTCGATCAAAAGATGAAGGAAATTTCCGAAAAGCTGGGGTTGGTGGACACGCAGAAAATCGCCGTCTTGGCCGCGCTCAACATCGCTTTCGAGTTGGGCGCGCGGCAGAAGGCCAACGCCCAGGAACTCCCGCCCGTCGACGAAGCCAAACTCAAAAGCCTTCTGGAGACGCTCGAAAAAGCGTTGGCGTGATGGATCTGTTCAAGGCCCCCGCGCCGACGGACACGGAAAGCGAGGCGCCTCTCGCCGCCCGCATGGCCCCCCGGGACTGGGGGGAATTCGCCGGTCAAACCGATTTGGTGGCCCCCGGCGGTCTCCTGCGCCGGGCCGTCGAAGCCGACCGCTTGGGCTCGGCCATTTTCTTCGGGCCGCCCGGGTGCGGCAAGACCGCCCTGGCCCGATTGGTCGCCGCCAAAACCCAGGCGCACGTGGAGCAGACCAACGCCGTGACCATCGGCGTGCCGGACATCCGTAAAATCCTCGCGGCGGCGGCCGACCGCCAGCGCGCCCAAGGCCGGCGCACCCTCCTCATCCTCGATGAAATCCACCACTTCAACCGCACCCAGCAGGACGCCCTGTTGCCCGACGTGGAGCGGGGGTTGGTGACCCTGATCGGCCTCACGACGGAAAACCCGTTTTTTTACGTGAACGCCGCGTTGATCTCGCGCTCCACGGTGTACGCGTTCAAAGCGTTGGACAAGGAAGATCTGCGCGGACTCCTGCGGCGGGCCCTGGCGGACGAAGGGCGCGGGCTCGGCCGAAAAAACGCGCGCCTCGAACCGGCCGCGGAGGACCATTTGTTGGCCGTGGCCGACGGCGACGCGCGGCGGCTTTTGAACGCGTTGGAGTTGGCGGTGTTGACCACCGCTCCCGCGGAAGGGGAAGTGCGCGTGACCCTGGCCGCGGCCGAGGCGTCGACCCAGCGCCGCGCGCTGCGCTACGACAAATCCTCCGACGAGCATTACGACACCGTCTCGGCGTTCATCAAGTCCCTGCGGGGGTCGGATCCGGACGCGGCTCTTTATTGGATGGCCAAAATGTTGGCCGCCGGCGAGGACCCGCGCTTCGTCGCCCGCCGACTTTTGATCTGCGCTTCCGAGGACGTGGGCAACGCCGATCCGCGCGCCTTGCTCATCGCCAACGCGGCCTTTGAAACGGTGGAAAAAGTCGGCATGCCCGAAGCCCGCATCCCCTTGGCCCAAGCGGCCGTCTACGTCGCGGCGGCGCCCAAATCCAACACGTCCTACTTGGCCATCGACCGGGCGCTGGCCGAGGTGGAGCGTGGGCCCCGGCGCGATGTGCCTTTGCCTTTGCGGGACGCCAACAAAGACGGCGAGGCGCTCGGACACGGCGCGGGTTACAAATACCCACACGATTTCCCCGGCCGGTTCACGCCGCAGGAATACATGCCGCGGTGGACGCGTTTTTGGGAGCCGGGGGACCTGGGGGATGAGAAGCGGTTGAAGGAACGCTACGAGGCCCTTTGGCCGGAACGGAAGAAAACGTGACCCCCTCGGACCTGTTGCGGGAAAAGCATTTTTGGCGGCTTCATTTTCGGGAACAGGCGCGGGCCCTGTCCCGCGAGGCCCGACGGCGGGGGGCCGCGGCGATGGCTCGCCGGGCCGTCGCCCTGGCGGCGTTCAAACGGGCCAAAACCGTCGGGATTTTTATCTCGTTGCCCCATGAAATCGACACCCGGCCGCTCGCGCGCCTCTGCCGCGCCGCGGGGAAGGAAATCGCCGTGCCCGTGGTGTTCCCGGAAACAAAAACCCTGCGCTTCGCCCGGTGGCCGGGCGCCGCCGCGTTGAGGAAAAACATCCACGGCGTGATGGAACCGCGCCGCCCCGCCTGGACGCCGCCACCGGATTTGATCTTTGTTCCCGGGGCGGCTTTCACCCGGCGGGGGGAACGGTTGGGGGCGGGAGGGGGCTATTACGATCGCTATTTGGCCAAAACGCCCCGCGCGGCGACGGTGGGCCTCTGTTACGACGAACAATTGGCGGTGCGATTGCCCCGGGGACTTCACGACCGGGCGGTGTCGCGGGTCGTGACCCCCGGTAACGTTTTTGGCAGGCGTTGAGGGAATATAGTTAAATCGGCCTGTGCCAAAGACATCTTCGCGGAGGATTCCATGAAATTGTTCGAAAAAGTATGTTTGTTCGCCATCGGGGCGGCGGTCTTTGTGGCCTGCCAAACGGTTCCCTACAACCCGGCCACCAGCAGTGATTCGACCCCCCCGGGGATCGATTTGACCGTGGACGCGTCGACGATGACGGTGGTCACCTCGTCCGCGCCCCCCACGCGCAACGAATACACGACCCGGGTGGCTCACTTTGCCGTCTCGGCCCGCACCGCCGGCCGCGCGGGGGACATCACGGGGCAGGAAGTGCCGTTGAATTCACTGATCGACGTGGCGGTGATGTCCGCCGACAACGAGACCGGCGTTCAAAAGGTGACGCTGTCGGTGAACCGGTCGGTGACGTTCCGCGCCTCCAACGGGGCCCTGACGACCCACCTGTTCCCGTCCAAACAAGTCGGGCTCATTGACCGGCCGGCGACCACCGGGGCCGTCCCGACCACGGGGATTCTGGCGATCAAAACCAGCGTCGGCGAACAGCGGCGATTCGACAGGACGAACGCCCAAGGGCAAAACGAGACCGTGGTGGGCACCGGCGTTGTTTTGACCTATTTCGCGGAGGCCAAAAACTTCAACGGCCAGACGGTCCAGAGCAATAGCATCACCTTCCGCAGCGGGGTGTTGGAAGAATAAAGACGGACCTTTTAAAAACAAAAGCGGGCGGCCCGAAAGGGCCGCCCGCTTTTTTGTTTTGCGGTTTTTTGATTAGTAGTGAATATTCAGCCCGACGGTTAGGAACGACACGCGGTCTTTTTGGTCGTAACGGTTCCCGCCGTTGGTGAAAGTCGTTTCGGTCGGCCAAACCGCGCCCAGGTATTCAAGACGCAGGGAATAACGGTCCGACACGCGGTGCTCCAACCCAACGCCGTAAGCCAGTCCGAGGTTCTTGTTGTAGAACGTGGGCGTGCTGGACCCGTCGGCCGGATTGCCATTGGCAATGAGGGAATGTTTAAAGTCTCCCCGCGCCAACCCGGCGGTGAGGTACGCCAGCGCGTTGTCCACCGCGAGTCCCGCGCGACCGCGCAGGGTCACGAGGTGACGGAGCACGTCGGTTTTTTCTAGGGCAGGGGGAAGGTTGCCGAAGTCGGTGTTCATGTAAACGTGCCCGGGCCGGTAATCCAATTCCCAGCCGAGGACAGTGCCGCCTTTTTGTTTGTTGTAGCCCCACTGAACGCCGCCGTTCAAATTGGACCGCCGTTGATCGATGGTGCCGCCGAACCAGTCGAAATCCACATCGGTCCAAGCGGTCCGCAAGGTGGCGACGCTGCCGGTCACCCCAAGGTAGTGTCCGCTCCAGTCTTGGGCGAAGACGGGGGCCGTTGTCAGCGCCGCGATCGCAAGTGCTTTCAAAACGCTTTTCATGTGTGTTCTCCTCATGAGATTGATCGAATTGGCGAACATGGCCGTCGCTTAGAAGTGGAAATTCAATCCCAGGGAGGCGCTGTCCAGGGATTCGGAAATTTCCATTTGGTAGCCGTTTTGATTGCGGTTTTTCGCGCCGGGGATGTCGGCGTGCAACCATTCGAGACGGGCCGATAGCCGTTTCGACAACCGGCGCTCAAAGCCGAACCCGTAAGCGAGGCCGATGCGGTTGTTGTCGAGATCGTACCAACTGTCCGGCACGTCGGCGTCTTCGATCCAGCTGTGGCTGACGTCGGCCCGGGCCGCCCCCACGATCCCGTAGAGAAGGCTGTTGTCCACCGCCAGGCCCGCCCTTACGCGAAGGGTCATGAGGGATTTCAACTTGTCGGTTTTGTAAACGTTGTTGTCGTAGCGGGTGACGTGTTTGGCGCCCGAGCGGTAATCCAGCTCGACCCCGTAGACCACGCGATCGTATTGTCGGTTGTAGCCGATTTGGGCTCCGGGAAGGATTTTTTCTTTCGCGTGGATCAAGGAATGCCCGTACCAATCGTAATTGATGTCGGTCCAAATGGTTCCGTAGGAGGCCGCGGCGCCCTGGACGCCCGCGTAAAAGCCATTCCAATCGGAGGCGATCAGCGTTCGGGGGAGTATCCCCGAGGCGGCCGCCAAAATCAAAGCCAATCGTTTCATTGACATTCTCCTTTTCGTGGTCTTCGCCGTCATGTTGGGGTGGCCGTTTAGAAGTGGTAGTTGAGGCCAACGCCGAAGTTGGACAGGGTGTTGGAGACTTCGTAGTCGTAAACGAGGCCCGTGGGCGGCCCGCTGACGCGGCGAGTCACCGAGGGGATTCGGGCGGCCAAGTACTCCCCGCGCAGGGAGAGGTGGGCGCTGACTTTTCGTTCGTAACCAAACCCATAGACCACTCCGATTTTATAGTTGCCGAACTTGGTCCGTTCGGGCAGATCCCGCCAGGTGTGCCCGCTGTACGCGCGCACGGCGCCCAACGTTCCATACAAAAGGCCGTTGTCGATGGCAAGCCCGAAACGGGTCCCGCGAGTTCTAACTGCTAATGCAACACGAGCTGTCCTAGACCTGCCGTAGAATAGGCGGGTCATGAAACGAACATTCAAGCACCTCAGCAGCGACGAAAGAGATCAACTGGCGGTGTTGTCCAGCCGGGGCCTCCCCCTTCGGGAGATCGGTCAGCGGTTGGGGCGATCCGCTAGCAGCTTAAGCCGTGAATTGAAACGCAACCGCCCCCGACGCGGGAAACAGGACTATCTGCCGCACAAAGCTCAGGCGCGGGCGATCGAGCGTCACCAAGAGGGCCACAAACGTATGCGTTTAAAGAGCCGTGTGCTTCGCCATGAAGTGGAGCAACAGCTGATCAAGGGGTGGACCCCGGAATTGATTTCGGGGCAATTCCGGGATTTTCGGCCCGAATTGCCTCCGGTCAGCACCGAATCCATTTACCAATGGATTTATGCGGAGGCCCGGCATTTGATCGGCTATTTGCCCCGATCCCACAAAGAACGGTTTCCGCGATCGAAGGGCCGGAAAACCCGCCGCACCAAGATCCCCAACAGAACCCCTATCGATCTGCGGCCCCCGGAAGCCAACACCCGCCAGGAGCCTGGCCACTGGGAATCCGATTTGATGATCGGCCGAGGCCGGGCGGCGCTTCAGAACGCGGTTGAACGCACCAGCCGTTTGGTTCGCCTTCAGCGTGTGGCGGACAAGTCCGCCCAGGCGTCCCGGCGCGCCTTGGCCAGTCGGCTCAAGCCCTTGCCGCCTTCCTTACGTCGTTCCATCACTTACGACAACGGCACCGAAAATGCGGAGCATCATATCTTGAACCACGAGCTGAACACCCGTTCCTTCTTTTGCGCTCCTTACCACAGCTGGGAGAAGGGCACCGTGGAAAACAGAAACGAAGTGATTCGCCGATTCTTTCCCAAGCGATGCAATTTCGATACCATCACTAACGAGCAGATCCAGAACGTCGAAAATTGGATCAACAATCGGCCCATGAAATGTTTGGGCTTTAAATCACCGCGTCAGGTCTTCGACGCTCTCTGTTGCAATTACTCCTAGAATTCGCCTCCGCAATGTCATCATCGATTTAAGTTCGTCTTTTAAATCAATACCACTCAGGTCGGAGAGTTTTTCGATGTGTCCGGATCGATAATCGGCTTCGAGGCCAAGCACGGAACCCCCGGACTGAAAATTCCAACCCACTTGGGCGCCCAGGGTTTGTCCTGTGCTGTTAGCGCGAATGGTGCCGCGGTTCCAGTAATCATCCTGGTCGTACCAATCGCTTGCCATGGAAGTCATGCCGCCGTTGACGCCGACATATAAACCGCTCCAATCCGCGGCGAAGCTGTGTGCTCCTGTCAGGGCCAAAAGGCACCCGATCAACCATTTGCCTCTCATGCGATTGTTCCTCCTCATGTATGGTGAAGCCTTTCGAAAATCGGAAGATATTGTGTGCGACCTTAGCAGATGTTAAAGCTATAAGGCAAACAGGAATCTTGCAAGGGGTATCTCTCTCCCTGGGTTTGCTATAATCAGCCGTCACAAACGCCGAGGGGGACGGGTGCGCATTCTCTTTGTGGGGGATATTTTTGGGCGGCCGGGTCGCGAGGCCGTGGCGCATTTTGTTCCCTTGATTCGGCGCGAAACCGGGGTGGATTTCGCCATCGGCAACGCCGAAAACGCGGCCGGGGGCCGTGGGTTGACCGAGCCGACCGCCAAGGCCCTCTTTTCCGCCGGTTTGGATGTTTTGACCCTGGGCAACCACACCTGGGACCGGCCCGAAACGGAACCCCTGTTGAAGGATCCCCGCGTGTTGCGCCCGGCCAACTACGCGCCGGGCGTGCCCGGACGGGGGGTCGGCCGCTACGCGGTGGGCGGGAAAACCGTGGCCGTCGTTCAATTGATGGGGCGGCACGGCATGGACGACATTGACTGCCCCTTTCGCGCGGCGGACGCGCTCTTGAAAGAAAACCCGGCGGACGCGACCGTGGTGGATTTTCACGCCGAAGCGTCCAGTGAAAAGCAGTCCATGGGCTGGCATCTGGACGGTCGCGTGGCGGCCGTGCTGGGCACCCACACCCACGTTCAAACCGCCGATGAGCGGGTGTTGCCGGGGGGGACGGCGTACATCGGCGACGTGGGCATGGCCGGGCCCCGGGACGGGGTCATCGGCGGCCAACGGGAATCCGCGCTCAAGCGCTTTTTGACCGGGATTCGTGTCCGCCTGGAAGTGGCCGAGGGCGACGCCTTGTTTTGCGCGGTTCTGGTGGAGATTGAAAACGGCCGCGCTCGATCCATCGAGCGAATACAAAAGATTTTTCCAAGGACGAAAACGTGAACCAAGAGCAACTGTTGAACGTGATGCGCCGCTGGGGCGCCCGGGTGGATCGGGCGCTCAACCGATTCATGGTGCGGGACGGGGTGGCGCCGTCGGTCCTCCACAAAGCCATGCGCTATTCCGTCTTTGCGGGGGGAAAGCGGTTGCGGCCGTTCCTGTGTTTGACGGCCGCGGAGGTCTGCGGCGGGCGGCCCGAGCGCGTGATGCCCGCGGCCTGCGCCCTCGAAGTGTTGCACACCTATTCGCTGGTGCACGACGACCTGCCCGCCATGGACGACGACGATTTGCGCCGGGGCCGGCCCACGAACCACAAGGTGTTCGGCGAGGGGATGGCGATTTTGGCGGGGGACGGTCTTTTGACCTACGCGTTTCAATTGATGGCCGAAAACGCCCGCGTCCCGGGCGTGAAAGCCGAACGGGCGGCGGACGCGGTGCGGGGACTGGCCGAAGCGGCCGGTTCCCTGGGGATGGTGGGCGGCCAAGCCATGGATCTATTGTCGGAGCAGACCGCGGTTCGGGGCGCCGAGCGGGCGCGGATTTTAAACTTTATTCACCGGCGGAAAACCGGCGCGCTCATCAAAGCGAGCCTCGACGCCGGGGCGGTCCTCGCGGGCGGAACGCCCGCGCGCCGTCGCGCCCTCGCCCGTTACGGCGAAGAGATCGGTCTGGCCTTTCAGATCGCCGACGACGTGCTGGACATCGTGGGCGACAAAAAATTGTTGGGCAAGCGCGGCTCCGACCGGGACAACGGCAAGCTGACCTTCCCGGCGGTGTACGGGTTGGACGAGTCGCGGCGGCGGGCCGCCCGGGCGGTGGCCCGGGCCAAGGACGCCCTCTCTCTTTTCGGCAACAAAGCGGCGGCGCTGTCGGCGCTGGCCGATTACATTATCGAACGCGATCGTTGATCGCGCAAAGGAAAACGGCATGACTCTTCTCGAACAGGTGAACGGCCCGGCGGACGTCAAGAAAATTCCCGTCGAAAAGCTGCCCGAGCTGGCCAAGGACATTCGGGAAAAAATCATCGAGGTGACCTCCCAGGTGGGCGGCCACCTCGGCGCGGGCCTCGGCACGGTGGAACTGGCCATCGCCCTGCACTACGTCTTTGACTCGCCCACGGACAAGATGGTGTGGGACACGGGCCACCAGGCGTATCCGCACAAGCTGTTGACGGGACGGCGGGACCGCTTTCACACGCTGCGCCAGTTCGGCGGTATTTCCGGCTTCCTTACCCGCAACGAATCGGAACACGACCATTTCGGCGCGGGCCACGCCTCGACGGCGATTTCGGCGGCCGTCGGCTTCGCCGCCGCCCGCGACGTGTTGAAACAAGACCACCATGTGATCGCCCTGGTGAACGACGGTTCCCTCACGGGCGGGATGGCCTTCGAGGGCCTGCAAAACGCGGGCCAATTGGCCACCAACATGTTGGTGATTTTGAACGACAACCAGATGTTCATTTCTCATCGCGTGGGCGCTTTCGGGGCGTTCTTGGCCAAGCTGACCACCTTGGGCATGGTGCGCCGGGCCGAGGAGAAAGTGGAGAAACTCCTCACCCGCATGAGCTATTACGGCGCGTACCTCCTGCGCCTGGCGAAACGCGTGAAAGTGTTCTTGTTCCCCGGGGTGTTGTTCGAGGAAATGGGGTTCGGTTATCTCGGACCGGTGGACGGACACGATCTGCCGCAGCTCATCGAGGTGCTGAGGGCCGTCAAGCAGTTGAAGGGGCCGCACGTGCTCCACGTGGTGACCAAAAAAGGCCGCGGCTATGAAAAGGCCGAGGCCGAGCCCATCAAGTACCACGGCGTCACGCGCTTCAACCCCGAAACGGGCGAAATGATGAAGGGCGCCCAGGGCGCGCCGTCCTACACGCAAGTGTTCGGCGAAACCTTGGTGAAGTTGGCCAAGGAAGATCCCAAGATCGTTGCCATCACGGCGGCGATGCCCGAGGGCACGGGCTTGGACCTTTTCCGAAAAGAGTTGCCCAAACGCTTTTACGACGTGGGCCTGGGCGAACAGCACGCGGTGACATTCGCGGCGGGCCTGGCCTGCGGCGGGGTGAAACCCGTGGTGGCCATCTACTCGAGTTTTTTGCAACGGGGCTACGACCAAATGATCCACGACGTTTGCCTGCAAAAATTGCCGGTGGTCTTCTGTCTGGACCGCGCGGGGCTCGTGGGCGACGACGGCCCGACCCACCACGGCGCCTACGACATCTCCTACACCCGGATGATGCCGCACCTCACGATCATGTCGCCCAAAGACGAAAACGAATTGCAGCACATGTTGAAAACGGCGCTCAACCTGCCCGGGCCGTCGGTGATCCGCTACCCGCGCGGCGCGGGCGTCGGGGTCCCCATGGACAACACCCAAAAGCTGTTGCCCCTCGGGAAAGGCGAGGTGTTGAAGGAAGGGGGCGACGCCACGCTGTTCGCTTTTGGGCAACCCGTCCAGGCGTGCCTCGAAGCGGCGGAACAGCTGGGCCGCGAGGGGATCCGCGTGGGCGTCGTCAACGCGCGGTTCGCCAAACCCTTGGATAAGGATTTTGTGGTGGAAACGGCCCGGCGGGCGCCGCTCCTCATCGCGGTGGAGGAAAACACCTTCATCGGCGGTTTCGCCGACGCGGTGCGCGAGACCCTGGAAGGCGAGCCCTACGGCGTCCGCGCCATCGCCCTGCCGGACAGCTTTGTGGAGCACGGCACCCAGGCGAAGCTGCGCGACAAGGTGGGCTTGTCCGCGGCGAAGATCGCCGAGCGGGTGAAGGAACTGCATCGGCAACGATTGACGGTCTAGGGCTTCCTCTGGAAAAAATCCGGCTGGACCATTTGTTGGTTCAACGGGGCCTGGCGGAAACCGGAAGCCGGGCGCAGGCGTTGATTTTGGCGGGGAAAGTGCGGGCGCCGGGCGTCAAAAACCTGAAGCCCGGAGAGAAAGTGGCCGTGGATCAGCCGCTCGAGTTGATCGAGGATCTGCCCTACGTCTCCCGGGGCGGTTTGAAATTACAGGCGGCTTTGGAGGCCTTCGGCGTCAACCCCCAGGGCCGCGTGGCCGTTGACATCGGGGCCTCCACGGGCGGTTTCACCGATTGTTTGTTGCAGGGCGGCGCCCGAAAGGTGTTGGCCGTGGACGTGGGCCATGGGCAGTTGCACTGGAAACTGCGCAACGATCCGCGCGTCACGAACCGGGAAAAGTGCCACGTGTTGAAACTGACCCGCGCGGACATCGACGCTTTCGTCGGGACGGATCGGCCGGTGTTGGTCACGGTGGACGTGTCGTTTATTTCGCTGGAAAAAGTATTGCCGGCGTTGGCCGCGCTCTTCGACGCCGGGACGGAGTGCCTGGCGCTGGTGAAACCCCAGTTCGAGGCGGGGCCCAAGGACGCGCCCAAGGGCGTGGTGCGGGACCCGGCGGTGCGCGAGCGCGTCCGTCGGGAAACGGCCGCGCGGGCGACGGCGGCGGGCTGGGTCGTGCGGGGCGACATCGACTGCCCCGTCCTCGGCCCGGAAGGAAACCAAGAAATTTTAATGCACCTGGTGAGACAATGACCGAGCCCTTTGATCCCAAATCCATCGAACCGAAATGGCAGCGCCGTTGGGAGGAAGCCCTCGCCTTCCGCGCCGCCGACGATCCGTCCAAGCCCAAGCTCTACATCCTCGACATGTTCCCCTACCCGTCGGCCGCGGGGCTTCACGTGGGCCACCCCGAGGGCTACACCGCCACCGACATTTTATCGCGCCTCAAGAGGATGCAAGGCTTTAATGTTCTCCACCCCATGGGCTGGGACGCCTTCGGCCTGCCCGCCGAGAACCACGCCATCGCCACCGGCCAACACCCCCGGGCGGTGACCCACGCCAACGTCGCCAATTTTCGACGGCAAATCAAGGCCCTGGGATTTTCCTACGACTGGGACCGCGAGATCGACACGACCGACCCCGCCTATTACAAATGGACCCAATGGATTTTCCTGCAACTGTTCAAGAGAGGCTTGGCGGTGGAGGGCGTGGCCCCCATCAATTTTTGTCCGTCGTGCAAAACCGGATTGGCCAACGAAGAAGTGCACCAGGGCGCCTGCGAGCGTTGCGGCACCGCGGTGGAACGACGGGACCTTCGGCAATGGATCTTGAAAATCACCCTGTACGCCGATCGGCTCTTGACCGATCTGGAAGGCTTGGATTGGCCCGAATCGACCTTGGCCATGCAACGCAATTGGATCGGCCGCTCCGAGGGCGCGGAGGTGCAGTTCGCCGGGGCGGCCCCCGCCGCGGCCCAGGGGAAAACCTTGACCGTGTTCACCACCCGGCCGGACACGCTCTTCGGCGCCACCTACATGGTCTTGGCGCCGGAACACCCCGCGGTGGACGCCTTCACCACCCCGGACCGGAAAGCGGCCGTGGACGCCTACCGCTTGGCGGCGCGCAACAAGTCCGATTTGGAGCGCACGGATCTCGCCAAGGACAAATCGGGGGTGTTCACCGGCGGGTTCGTGGCCAACCCCGTGAACGGCGACAAAATTCCCGTCTGGGTGGCGGATTACGTGCTCATCAGCTACGGCACGGGGGCCATCATGGCGGTGCCCGCCCATGATCAAAGGGATTTTGAGTTCGCTAAAAAATTTGAAATCCCGATTAAAGTGGTTGTGGCGCCTCCGCGGGGTGGGCATCCGCTCCCGGGAACCATGAAGGAAGCTTTTGACATCGAAGGCGTCGCCGTGAACAGCGGGGCCTTCGACGGGTTGACGACGGCGGAGTTTAAGAAAAAAATCACGGCGTGGTTGGCCGAGCGCGGCCTGGGCAAGGCCACCGTCAATTACCGCCTGCGGGATTGGGTGTTCTCGCGCCAGCGGTATTGGGGCGAGCCGATCCCCATCGTCCATTGCGGGCGGTGCGGCGCCGTGCCGGTGCCGGAAGACCAATTGCCCGTGCTGTTGCCCGAGGTGCAAAAATACGAGCCCACCGGAACGGGGGAATCTCCCCTGGCGGCGGTGGAGAGCTGGGTGAAAACCGCCTGTCCCCGATGCGGGGCCGACGCGCGACGGGAAACGAACACCATGCCCCAATGGGCGGGTTCCTGCTGGTATTACCTGCGCTACCTGGACCCCCGCAACGACAAGGCGGCCTGGTCCCCGGCGGCGGAACGCCGTTGGATGGGAGAGAACGGCGTCGATCTTTATGTGGGCGGGGCCGAACACGCCGTGCTGCACCTCCTTTATTCCCGTTTCTGGCACAAGGTGCTTTTTGATTTGGGTCTCGTTGCGACCAAAGAGCCTTTCAAAAAACTTCGTCACCAGGGCATGATTTTGTCCTACAGCTACCGCGACGGCCTGGGGGCTTACCACGGCTACGACGAGATCGATTTTTCGGGAGCCGCGCCGAAGCTCAAGGCCACGGGCGAAGCCCTGACGGAACTCAAAGAGAAGATGTCGAAATCGAAAAAAAACGTCATCAGCCCCGACGACGTGATCGGCAAGCACGGGGCCGACGCCATGCGGCTGTACGAAATGTTCATGGGGGATTTCGAAGCCGAAAAGCCTTGGGACATGCGCACGGTGGAGGGCGTGACGCGCTTTTTGCAAAAAGCCTGGCGCGTGTTGGACTCGGCCACGTCGGCGGGGGACCCGCACGCGCGTTTGCGCCACCGCACGATCCAGGCCGTCACGGAACGGGTGGAGAACTTCAAGTTCAACACGGCCATTTCGTCTCTCATGGAATACGTGAACGCGTTGGCGGGCGGGGCGGCGTCCGTCGACCGGGAAACCCTGGCGCTCCTGCTTTGCCCCTTCGCGCCGCACCTGGCCGAGGAAATGTGGGAGCGGCTGGGGAAAAAGACCTTGGCCTCGCTCGAGCCCTGGCCGCGCCACGACCCCGCGCTCGTCAAGGATGATCGCATCGAAATCCCGGTGCAAATCAACGGCAAAGTGAAAGACCGGCTGACGGTGGCGGCCGACGCCGCGCCGGCGGCGGTGTTGGCCGCGGCCCGGGCCCTGCCCAAAATTCAAGAATCGCTCAAAACGCAGAAGATCCTCAAGGAAATCCACGTCCCGGGGCGCATGGTGAGTTTCGTGACGGCCCCCATCAACGGTAACGGAGGGAAGAACCCATGAAACGATTCGTCGGTGTTTGGGCGGTGGCGGCGGGCTGGGCCCTCGCGGGATGCGGGGACATGTCGGGTTATTCCGGGGCGGTCAACATCACGTTGCCGCCGCACATCCAACGGGTGAGCTTGCGGCCCTTTCAAAACCGGACCCAGTTTTTCGGCCTGGAAGACAAGTTGCGCCTGCGGGTGGAGCAGGAGTTTATCCGCGACGGGCGGCTCCCCTACGTGAGCACCGAAGCCACGGCCGACGGCATCGTGGAAGGGGAAATCGTCAATTACATCAAGCAGGTCACGACCTACGACGCGGCCAACCAGCCCCTCGAGTACCGGTTGTGGGTCATCATGGACGTGCGGTTTATCGACCGGGTGGAAAACCGGGTGCTCTGGGAGGAGAAACGCCTGGAGGGCGACTATGTTTACGTGGTGGAAACCCAGCCGGCCGGCTTGACCGAAGAGGAGGCGCGCGAGCGCCTGTGGGATTTGTTCGCCCGCGACATCGTGAAGCGCACCCTGGAAGGGTTCGGCTCGGTGACGGGCGCCAGCGAACGGAAAGTGCCGGAGAAAACCCTTCCGGCGCCCGACGCGAATCGTCCCGCGCCCCCGCCGCCGGAGAACGAAGGCCCTTCTCCGTCGCCGTATTGATGGCTTTCAAAAGCGACAACGACGCGGGGGCGCTCGCCCGGGGGTGGGACAAAGGGGAGTTCCACCGCGTCTATGTGTTGGCCGGTCCGGACACGCTGGCCCGCGACGAGGCCTTTGAGAAATTGAAAGCCGCTTTCCTCGGCGCCGACGGGGACATGAACCTCGACCTCTTTGACGGCAACGAGGCCGACGCGGGAAAAATTCTTTCGGCGGCGGCCACGCTGCCGTTTTTCGGCGGGCGGCGGCTGATCGCCGTGCGCCGGACCGACGGGCTCGGGACGGCGGACATGAACCGGCTTTCCGACGGGTTGGACGGATTGCCCGCCGTCAATTGCCTGGTTTTTTTGTGGGACGAGCGCCCCGACCAGCGGACCGTCCTTGTGCAGGCGGTCAAGGGCGCGGGCGCCGTGGCCGTTTTTTGGCCTCCCTTTGAAAACCAATTGCCCCAATGGGTGTCCGACCGGGCGGCGCGCTTCAAAAAGCGCATGGACCGCGCGGCCGCCGAGGCCCTGCTGGAGGCCGTGGGTCCCCGGCTGCCCGACCTGTACCAGGAAATCGCCAAGCTGGCGCTCTACGTCAAGGACAACCCGGCCATCACGACCGCGGACGTGGCGGCCCTGCGCGGCGAGCGGGTGAGCTTTCAATTTATGGAGTGGGAGAGGGCCCTGTGGCGGCGCGACCGCGCCAAGTCCTTGGCCGTTTTGACCGCCCAAAAGGAATTGGGCGAATCGCCGGAGGCTCTGCTGCCGCAGGTGGTGCGCGCCGTCCAGAAAATGTGGATGGCCAAGGCGTTGTTTCAGGAACGGCGGGGGGACGACCGGGCGGTGTTCGAAGCGCTGCGCGTCAAATCCCTGGACGTGCAGCGCGACCTGCGCGCGTCCCTGCCCCGCTGGACCTGGGACGAACTCCTCCGCGCCACGGACGCCCTGGTGGAGGCCGACCTGGCGATGAAGACAGGGCGCGGCGACCCCGACGCGGATTTAACGCGCGTGGTGCTGTCCCTGACGAAGTCCGAAGAGTCCGATTAAGCGGAGAGGACTTTGCGCGCCGCGACGGAGAGCCGGGCGATTTTGCGGGCCGCGTTGGCCGGGTGGACGGTGTGACGGTTGCCCATCTTTTTCCACGCGGACATCGCCTTGGGCATAAGGGCCTTCACCTGGGCGGCGTCCTTGGCCGCGATGGCGGCCCGGAGCTGCTTGGTGATGTCCCGCGTCGCGGTTTTGGCCGCGACGTTCGCCCAACGGCGGCGGTTCGCTTTACGCACTTCTTTGAGAGAGGACGTGTGACGTCCGGTTTTCAGCTTTGCCATAGGGCGAAAGTTTAACTTTTTGGAAGGGGTCACGTCAATTGAAGATTGAAATTCACAAGGGCGGGGGGCCATCCGCGTGACGGCCCCCAAGATTCTCCGTCAGGCGGGGACGGTGTCCTTCGCCACGTTGGTGTCCCGGATTTTGGGGTACGCGCGGGACGCGTTGGTCGCCGCCGCTTTCGGCGGCGGTTATTTGACCGACGCCTTTTACGCGGCGTTCCGCATCCCCAACCTGCTTCGACGGTTGTTGGGCGAAGGGCCGCTGACGTCGGCTTTCGTGCCGCTTTTCACCCGCCGGCTCGCGACCGGGCATCCCGACGACGCCCGGCGGTTTTTCCAAACCCTGTTTTCGACTTTGGGCTTGCTGTTGCTCGCCTTGGTGGTATTGGGCATCGTGTTCGCGCCTCAATTGGTGGGCGTGGTGGCCTGGGGGTTTCGCGCCGATCCCGAAAAATTCGACCTGACGGTGCGGTTGACCCGCGTGATGTTTCCGTTTCTCTTGTTTGTGTGCCTGGCGGCGATTTCAGCGGGGGCCTTGAACGCCCTGGGGTATTTTTTTGTTCCCGCCTTGGCTCCCGCCATGTTGTCGGTGGCCGAGATCGGGTTCATTTTCTTCCTTTTCAAAATGTGGACCAACCCCCTGGACGGCCTGGCGGTGAGCGCCCTGGTGGGCGGGATTTTGCATTTCGCCGTGCTGCTTCCGTTGTTGAGCAAAGAGCGAATGCCCCTTCGCTGGCATTGGGAGCCGCGCCATCCGGAGGTTCGGCAGGTGGGACTCGCCCTTCTTCCGGCGGTGTGGGGCCTCTCGGTGGATCAAATCAGCGCCTTCATCGACACGCTGTGCGCGAGTTTTCTTTCCGAGGGGTCGGTGACGGCGCTGTACAATTCGAACCGGCTGATGCAGTTGCCTCTGGCCTTGTTTGGGATCGCCATGTCCACGGCGGCCCTCCCTTCCCTTTCCGCGAGCCTCGCCCGGGGCGATGAGAAGGAAACCAAAGAAACCCTCAACCTGTCTCTGCGGCTCGTGTTCTTCACCGTGTTGCCGGCTATGGTCGGCCTGATCGCTCTGGGAACGCCCATCATTCGGGTTTTGTTTGAACACGGACGATTCACCCCGCGGGCGACGGTTCTCACGGCCTCGGCCCTGGCCGGGTACGCCCTGGGCTTGCCCGCTTACGCCGCCGTCAAAGTGTTGGCGAGCGCGTTTTTCGCCCTCAAGGACACCAAAACGCCCGTGCGCGTGGCCAACATCAGCATGGGGGTCAATATCGTCGGCAATTTGGCGCTGATGGGGCCTTGGGGCGTTGGCGGATTGGCCGTGGCGACGGCGGCGGCGTCGGCGGTGAACGCGGCGCTACTTTTCTGGCTGCTGCGTCGCCGGTTGGGGTTGTTGGGGGGGCGCCGGTTGGCCGTGTCATTGGCGCGCGCGGGCGCGGCGTCCGTGGGAATGGGGTTCGCCGCCTGGGCCTGGGTTCGTTGGGGGGTGGGCGGTTTGCCGCTTCGGTTGACGGTGGCCGTCGCCGGGGGGGCGGCCCTCTATTTCGCGCTGGCGCGGCTCTTTCGCTGCGAGGAAGGAACCCACTTGAGCGCGATGCTCCGACGCGCGTGAGCGAACTGTTCGCCCGATCGCCGGACCGGCTGCCCCATCGGCCGGGGGTTTATTTGATGCGCGACGCCGCCGCGCGGATCCTCTACGTCGGCAAAGCCGTCGACCTGCGCAAACGGGTGGCCAACTACTTCCGGGCCGACCTCGAACCCAAAATACGCGCCCTCATGGCCGAAGTCCGGCACATCGACTACATCGCCGCCGAGAGCGAGCGCGAAGCGTTGGTCGTCGAGCAGCGGTTGATCAAGCGCCATCAGCCCCTGTACAACACGATGTGGAAAGACGGGAAGTCCTACCCCTATGTGAAATTGACGGCGGGGGAGGATTTTCCGCGGTTGCGGTGGACGCGGCGGCGGGCGCGCGACGGGGCGCTTTATTACGGCCCCTACCCCAACGTGCGGGGCGTGCGCGGCCTGTTGGATTGGGTGTGGAAGAGCCGGTTGTTCCCCTTGCGGCCCTGCGACTTGGACATCCGCGAAGGGCACCCCTTGGAATACGAAAAAGTCCGGTCGTGCCTTTATCTCCACACGCGGCAATGCCCCGCCCCGTGCTTGGGGCGGATCGGCAAGGCCGACTACGCGGACGCGGTGGAACAGGCGCGGCTGTTTTTCGAGGGGAAAAACGCGCCGCTCCGTCGATCCTGGTCGACGGCGATGCGCGCGGCGTCCCGCCGGATGGATTACGAAAGCGCCGCGAGGTATCGGGACCATGTGGCGGCCTTGGACCACATGAACGAGCGGGTGACCTTTCGGGCGCTGCGCGAGGAGGACGTGCGCGGCCGCCTGCTGGCCAGCCAGGCCCTGCAGGCCTTGCAGGCCGCGTTGGGGTTGCCCCGCCCGCCGGCGCGGATCGAATGTTTCGACATTTCCCACGTCCAGGGGGCGTCGACGGTGGCGTCGATGGTGGTGTTCGAGAACGGCCGGCCGCTCAAAAGCCATTATCGGAAGTTCAAGATCAACACCGTCGCCGGGGTGGACGATTTTAAATCCATGGCCGAGGTCGTGGGGCGGCGCTACCGGCGAATCCGCGAGGAAGGCGGGGCCTGGCCCGATTTGATCTTGATCGACGGCGGCCCCGGTCAACTGAGCGCGGCGCGGCGGGCCTTTGACGCGGTGGCCGCGCGGGCGGTGCCGCTGGCGTCCCTCGCGAAACGGGACGAGGAAGTTTTTTTGCCGGACCGGGCCGAGCCGGTCCGCCTGCCCAAGGATTCCCCGGCTCTTCAAATTTTGCAGCACGCCCGTGACGAGGCGCACCGTTTCGCCGTGAGCTTTCACCGCGCGCGGCGCGGGAAAAACGTTTTCCAAGGAGAAACCCATGCCCCTGCCGAAAAACATTCTTGACGCGATGCGGGCCCACCCCGTGTTTTACCAGGCGGTGTGGAAGGCCTGCGCCGAGATCCCCGCCGGGGAAGTCCGCACCTACGGGTGGATCGCGGCGAAGATCGGCCGCCCCGGGGCGTCGCGCGCGGTGGGCACGGCCCTGGGGGCGAATCCCTTCGCGCCCATCGTGCCTTGCCACCGGGTGGTCCGCGCCGACGGGGGCATGGGCGGCTATTCCGGCCGCGGCGGCGTGGCGACCAAACGGCGACTCTTGGCCAAAGAGGGCTGGGCATCTGCTAAAATAACGCGCCCATGATCCAATCCATCCTCAAGATTTTTTTCGGCACGCAAAACCAGCGGACCCTCAAGGACATTTTGCCCTTGGTGGACCGGGTCAACGCCTTGGCGTCGGCCACGGAAGCGCTGGACGACGCGGCGCTGAAAGCGAAAACCATTGAGTTCCGGGAACGTCTGGGCCGGGGAGAAGCCCTGGACAACCTTTTGCCGGAGGCTTTCGCCGTGTGCCGCGAGGCGGCCAAGCGGGCCATCGGCCTGCGCCCCTACGACGTGCAGGTCATCGGCGGGATCGTCCTGCACCAAGGCAAAATCTCGGAAATGAAGACCGGCGAAGGGAAAACCTTGGTCGCCACCCTGCCCGTTTATTTGAACGCCTTGACCGGCCAGGGCGTCCACGTGGTCACCGTCAACGATTACCTGGCCAAGCGCGACCGGCAATGGATGGGGCCGGTGTACGAGTTCTTGGGGCTCACGGTCGGCCACGTCCAGCACGACATGCGCAACGACGACCGCCGGGCGGCCTACGGGTCCGACGTGACCTACGTCACCAACAACGAAATCGGTTTCGATTACCTGCGCGACAACCTGGTGCGGGACGCCCGCCACCGGGTGCTCCGCCCCTTCAACTTCGCCATCGTCGACGAAGTGGACTCGATCTTGATCGACGAAGCGCGCACGCCGCTGATCATCTCGGGGCCGGGCGAGGCCTCCAGCCAGCGTTACCAAATCGTCAATCGGCTGATCCCCCAGCTCAAAGGCCGGATGATCACCGAGTCCGAGGAGATCGAAGCCAAATACAAGGGCATCGACCTGGGCGCCGGGTTCGACTACATCGTGGACGAAAAAGCCCACAGCGCGATTTTGACCGAGCAAGGAACGGTGAAGTGCGAGCAACTGCTGGGCGTGCGCAGCCTCTACGACGACATTTCGGGCGAGTGGGTGCACCACATCACCCAGGCCATCCGCGCCCACAAGCTGTACCAACGCGACGTGGATTACGTCGTCAAAGACGGCGAAGTAATCATCGTCGACGAGTTCACCGGCCGATTGATGCCCGGCCGCCGCTGGTCGGACGGGCTGCACCAGTCGGTTGAGGCCAAGGAAGGCATCCGCGTGGCGGAGGAGAACCAAACCCTCGCGACCATCACCTTCCAGAACTTCTTTAAGCTGTTCAAAAAACTCGCCGGCATGACGGGCACCGCCATGACCGAAGCGAAAGAGTTTTGGGAAATTTACAAATTGGACGTCGTGTCCATTCCGCCCAACCGGTCCGTCACGCGGGTCGACCACGCGGACCGGGTGTACCGCACGGAACGCGAAAAGATCAACGCCATCATCGACGAGGTCGAGGACAGCTGGCGGCGGGGGCAGCCGATCCTGGTGGGCACGCGGTCCATCGAAAAATCCGAGCGGCTCTCCGCCCTGTTGCGGCAAAAGGGCGTTCCGCACAGCGTGTTGAACGCCAAGTACCACGAGCAAGAGGCGCAGATCATCGCCCAGGCCGGGCGCAAGGGCGCCGTCACCATCGCCACCAACATGGCCGGCCGCGGCACCGACATCATCCTGGGGGGCACGCCCCCGGACCCGGCGGACGCCGAGCGGGTGAAGGCCGGTTCGGTCTTTTTCGCCCTGGGGGATTTCAACCTGTATGGTTTTGAGAAGTTCGCCAAAAAACCCCGGCCCGTGGACCAGATGATTCTCGACGCCGCGGGGGTGAAGGCCGCGGCGTGGGAAAAAGCCAAGGAACGCGACGTGATCGGCGCCTTGAACCGTTTCTTGGACGACGCGTCCTTCCCGGAAAAAGCGGGCGTGACGGCCCCGCCGGCCGGGGCCGAGGACCTCTGGACGAAGGTTCACGGAAACGCCGACCCCGCGCTCACCGACGCGCGGCGCGAATTGCACCGGAAAATTTTGGAATCCCTTTTTGAACCCGACATGTTGGCCCGGGAGCGCCGGGGCGGGCTGCATATTTTGGGCACCGAGCGGCACGAGTCGCGCCGCATCGACAACCAACTGCGCGGCCGCGCCGGTCGGCAGGGCGACCCGGGCTCTTCCCGGTTTTACCTGGCGTTGGACGACGAATTGATGCGGCTTTTCGGCAACACGGAACGCGTCCAGCACTGGATGGGCCGTGTCGGCATGCAGGAAGGCGAGAGCATCGAGGCCGGCATCATCAACCGGGCCATCGCCCACGCCCAGGGCAAAGTCGAAGCCATGAACTTCGACATCCGCAAACAGCTTCTGGATTTCGACAACGTCATGAACAAGCAGCGGGAGGCCATCTACCGCCTGCGCAACGCGGTCTTGGAGGGCGAGGACATGTCCGCCCGTTTCGACGGGATGGCCAAGGAGTCCCTGGAAGAGAAACTCGCGTTGTGGGCCCCCGAGAAGGCCCACCCCGAGGAATGGGACCTTCAAAGCCTCGCCGCTTGGTTGCAGCGAAGTTTTGAAATCAAGTTTGAAATTGAAAAGGACCGGGCGTTGGGCGTCGAGACCTTGAAGGGGGAACTCGAGGAGGCTTTGACGGCCGCTTTCGCGCGGCGCCGGGAGCAGTTGGGCGAGGAAAGCTTTCAGCGGTTGGGGCGGATGGTTCTTTTGCAGGTTTTGGACACGGCCTGGGTGGAACATCTCACGTATCTGGAACAATTGCGGAAAGGAATCTTCCTGCGGGCTTACGGCCAAAAAGACCCGTTGATTGAGTTCCAAAAGGAAGGCTACAATTTGTTTGAAGCGATGATGATGCGGATTCGCGAGGAAACGCTGGAATTCCTCTTCCGCATCGAAGCCGCCCCGGACGAAGAGGTCGAGGCCGAAGAACGCGCGATGCGGGCGGAAAAACCCGACGCCCCCGAAATCACCGGCGGCGAAGCGCCGCGTCCGGCGCCGGCGGCCCCCTTGATCCGGACGGCGCATTCCGCCGGCGGCGGTCGGCCGACGGCGAGTGCGGTCGCGGAGCTTCCGGACGTTAAAAAAATCGGTCGAAACGACGCCTGCCCCTGCGGCAGCGGAAAGAAGTACAAAAAATGTTGCGGCAAGTAATCGAACCGGGTTTTTGGATGGGTTTTTGGGTCGGGGTCGGCGTGACGATCGTCATCGCCACTCTGCTCCTTGTTTATTTGCTGGATCGCCGCCTCACCCGGGTCTACCGGCTGCGGCTGGCGGGGCTTTATCCGGCCTCCGGCGAACCGGCCACCGAGCATCATTTCGTGGCGCTCCTTCAAGCGGGGCATCCCAAATGCGCCGTGCGGCTCTATAAGAAGACCCACAAAGTCAGCGGCAAAGAAGCGGCCGCGGCGGTGGCCCGGATGGCCGAGACGCTTCGCACCGGCGGGCTTTGATCCTCCCTCGTCTTGGGCCCCCGCTGTCGGGGGCGTTGTTGGTGTTGTGCTTTCCGGCGTTCAATCGGTCCGGCTTGGCTTGGCTGGCGCTCGTTCCCCTCTTGGTGTCCTTGCCCCGTTTGTCTTTCCGTTCCGCTGTCCTCCTTTCTTTCCTTGGCGGTTTTGTTCACCATCTCGGAACTTTATATTGGATCTACCCCACGTGCCGCTGGGGCGGCACCGGCGCCGGTGTGGCGGGACTGGCCCTCGTTTCTCTCGCCGGCGTGTTGGCCCTCTATTGGGCTTTGTTCGGCGCGGTGGCGTCGCGCTTGAGCGCGGGGGGAACGCTGCGCCCTTTCCTCCTGGCGGCGGCCTGGGTGACCGTGGAATATTTACGCGCCCACGTCGGAAGCGGGTTCCCCTGGCTTTTGTTGGCCCACAGCCAATGGGACGTTCCCAAACACATGCCGTTGGCCCAAATCGGCGGGGTGTACGCCGTGTCTTTCCTGGTGGCGCTCTTCAACACGACCTTGGCCGCGGGGGTGGAAATATTTCTTAAAAAACCGCGCCGATGGAAACCCTTCGCCGCGGGGACCCTGGCCCTGGTGGGCCTGACCGCGACCAGCGTTTTCCTGTGGCGGCGCACTCCCGCCGACCCGGGGGCCGTCCGCGTGGCGGTGGTTCAGGGCAACATCGATCAGTACAAAAAATGGGACGAGGCCTACGTTCAGGAGATCCTGGACGCGTACTCCCGAGGAACGCGGGCGGCGCTGGGGCAAAAACGGGATTTGGTGGTGTGGCCCGAAACCTCGGTGCCGGGGTGGTACCCCAACGACGGTCGGGTGGTCGACTGGGTGGCGGGCCTCGCCCGCGAAGGGGGTATCCCCTTGTTGGTGGGCGCGCCCACGCGCGGCGACGGCGATTACAACGCGGTTTTCTTGATTTCCGGGAATGGCGAGACCGGCGGGGTTTATCGCAAGAGGCACTTGGTTCCTTTTGGGGAATACGTTCCTTTTCGAGCGGTTTTGGGAAGGCTTTTTTCGGTCCTCAACGCATTGGGCACTTTTGACGCGGGCGCCTCCGCCGAGCCCCTGCCGGGGCCGGCGCCCCTCGGGGTGAGCATTTGTTTTGAGGGGTTGTTCCCCGCGCTGAGCCGGGAGAGCGTGCGGGCGGGCGCCGCGATCCTGGTGAATGTCACCAACGACGGGTGGTACCGCGACACGGCCGCGCCGGAACAGCATTTGGCGGCGACGGTGTTTCGGGCGGTGGAAAACGGCCGCTGGCTCGTGCGCGCCGCCAACACAGGGATTTCGGCCTTCGTCTCTCCCCGGGGGGAAATCGTCGGCCGCACGCCTCTGTTGGCCCCGGCGGTGCTCGACGGGGCGGTGGCCCCGCTGACCCACCGCACGCCCTACGCCCGTTGGGGGGACCTGTTCGCCGTGGCCTGCGCCCTGTCGACTTTGGCCGCGCTGGGGATCGGGTTCGCGCGCGTGAAAGCGAACCCCTCTTAAATCCTGTCAAGCCGAAGGCAAATAATTTACAACTCTGTTTCAATACTTAAAGAATTTGTCTTGTTTGTTTTTCCGAAGAGGAAACGCCGGGGCCTCCCGGACTTCCCCGCAAAAGATGGAACCATGACCTGTGTCATGGGGAGGCCTCCAAGAACC
>Ga0268298_10001749_pt1 | contig 24856 bp, 19 predicted proteins | sample WWTPWeurt_MetaG_FD_194462 | JGI IMG/M metagenome (GOLD analysis project Ga0268298, IMG submission 194462) | Activated sludge microbial communities from WWTP in Nijmegen, Gelderland, Netherland - WWTP Weurt | ecosystem: Engineered > WWTP > Aerobic digester > Activated sludge | place...
GCCGGAAAGGGGTGAATTGACAGCCCGGGAACCGGTTCCAATCACCGTACCGGTCACTGCCACAGCCGGCAGAAGGGCCGAACGAGCCACTTTCACTGCGTCTTTGGCAGCCATTCTCAGCTCGTCATATTTTTTCAGCTCCGGTCTTCTATCGATAGCTATTTTGAGCAGGTCCCCGGGTTTCAGATTGGCGTCCACCAGGCGGTGCTTCGAAACCATGCGAGCACCAACGGAATAATCGACTCCGGTATCGGCATTCAATACCGTAGCCAGTTTTACCGCATGCTTGCGGCGCTCCACCTGCTGTTTGATTAGATGCTGGCGGTCAGCAGAGAGCTGATACTTAGCTTGCAATACATCAAGCTGTGTGTTGACGCCGTTGTCGAAAAGATCCTGGTTGACCATAAGCAACGCCCTTGAAACCTCTACGGCCTTGATGCGAATCTGCAAAAGCACGTCCGAACGCACCAGGTTGTAGTAATCATCGGCGGTATCAAGCAAAATATCGTTGACTGTACCTTTCAGATGGGCACGTGCCGCTTTGTAATTGTGCTTATCTTGCAGAGCCGTATAGAGTATGCCGCCGCCCTTGAAGAGATACTGATTGAAGCCGGCCGCCGTACTGAAAAACGGATTGGCGATGGGAATGGCCAATCCGGCAGGTGAAACATAATTACCTTTGATACCCTGGAAGCTCAAGGTATTGGTCAGCGAAGGGAGAAAACCGCTGAGGGCACCGTAGTAGATCCACTTTTCTTTCTGCGCCTCAGCCTGAGAGACCTTGATAGGCAGGTTCTGCATGAGCGACTGCTGCAACACGCCACGCAGACTTATCTCCTGCGAGGAAGCCGCATCCAGTTGATAGGGATTGGTGGTTTGCGTGAGAGTGATAAGCGATTTCAAAAGGGGAGGTTTGACCAGCACGTTCTCGCCGTCCACGAAAATACTGCCGGTGGAATTGCTCACTTCCCGGGAGAGGTCGTCGATGGTGGCTCGACGGCTCTCGTTTTCATTGCTTATTCCACGCAATTTCGGCATTTCGCCTTCCACAACTGTGGACATGCCGGGCGCTTTCTCTCCCGCTGGCACCGGCGACATAGTCGGCACCACGTCAGGCAATTTAGTCGGCGAGCTAGAGTTGGAAGAATTAGCGACGGAGCCTGATCGACTGTTATTGCTTTGAGCCAATCTCAAGGTCTTTCCATGCACTGGCGCCGAGAGATAACCGGCAAAGAGAAGCAGGCAGGTAAGCTTGGTTGTTAAGAATCGGATTGGTGATGGGCTCAAGTTGGTAATCGGCTCAAGGACGAAAAACTTCTGTCGCATTGGTAAATTAGCTATAGGAGCAAAACAATAGCGCACAGAGGGGCTAGCTGTCTGCCTCGCTGTCAAGAGAAGGCAGGTGTGCGAAGTCCTCTGTGATTGGGGCATATAGAGGCTATATTCAAAACAAGCGCAAGACCACGGCTCAAGCGGGCGACCCAGACAGACAAGCTCATGCCAGGAGAAACATGAAAGGAAAAGTAAGAAAGCTTGCCGCCCAAAAGTGGGCGCAGGAGAAGTTGGCTGAAAACAAGTCGACAGCTAAGAAAGTAGTAAAACAACAACTGGCCAGAGGCAGCGCCGCAGCCCAAAAACTCTCCGAAAGCGAACTTGCTGCCCGGGCAATGCTCATGAACGAGATGCACGGCACATTGCTGCAGAACGCGCCCTATCTCTCGGGCAATGCCGGCTGGGCCTACGAACTTTCCTTTTTGACAAGTTATAGCGTGGCAAGAGTAAAAGGCATTGTGAGAGTCAGGCGCGGTAAAAGTCAAGAGAAAGCTTCGGCACCGCCGCGACAGCCGAAACCCGCCCCTGTAGAACCGGACCAATAGCAGTTGACGTCGACGACTGGTTGGGCAAAAGTAGCTCCTTTCCGCTCCTTTCCGCTTCTTTCCGCTCCTTTCCCTGCCGCTCCCATCCGCCCCTTTATACGCCACCGCCCACAGTGACTTCCACTGCTTTTAAGGTGGGAAAATTTCTGCATGATAAACTAGCAAGTCGATTGATACTACACATTTCCAGTAAGGAACAGCTATGTTGTACTTTGCGCCGGTTCACAAGTGCTCAGTTGAGAGGCACAGGTTCACGCTCAAAAATGCATTCAATTTAGTCGCCTGCCTGTTGGCATCCACGCTAATGATGCCGTCAGTAGGAGCTGCGGAAGACAAGAAGACTACAACTGAATCGGTTAAGGCAACCAGAGCCGGTAAATTGGCAGCCAAGCCGAAAAAAGCGGAGCAAAGCAAAAGCGCTGATGAAGAAGCGCAGGTCAAGCAACAACTAGCAGCTCTCAAACAAGCACTGGCTGACGGCGACGCTGCAAAAACCGCCTCTATGTGGACGGAAGACGGCACCTACACTAGCTATCAAGGTGAAGTCTTCAAAGGCAACAAAGAAATTCTCGCCCGCTTCACCGATCTGATGAGCCAGGAAGGAAAACCCCTGGTTTACTTTGCCCTGGAAGGGGTGAAGAAGTTAGCCCCCGGTGCCGCTCTAGCAGAGGGTATCGTGCACCGCATGGGCGTGCCTTCCGCCTTCAGTGCTGAAACCCGCTTCTCTATCGTCTTCGTCAAACAAGGCGGCAACTGGCTTATTAAGAGTGCGTCCGAGACTCCCTATACAGCGCCGGTGAGCAAAACAAGTCCACTCAGCGAACTGTCCTGGTTGGTCGGAGACTGGGCAGCAAAGGGCAAAGTCGGTTCCATAATGATGAAAGTGGATTGGGCGGCAAACAAGAACTTCCTCATTTGTACATACTTCACCAAGCAGAATGACGGCACGCCGATTCCGGAAAGCCGCCAGGTGATAGGCTGGGACCCGCGCAGCCAGAGTCCGATTTCATGGCATTTCGATGCGCGCGGCGGCTTCGGTTTCGGTCAGTGGAATAAACGCAGCGCCAATAAATGGTTGGTGCAGGCAAGCGGAGTCGACACGGACGGCAGCGAGACGGAAGCAACCAATGTCTTGTCTATAGACGGCAAAGATTCCTTCAGTTGGCAATCTATTGATCGCACCATTAACGGTGAAGCCCTCAGCGACACAGCTGCGCTGCAGGTACAGCGCCTCTCTAAGTAACTATTCAGCGAAAAGAACAAATTCGCTGTTCATTTTTTACACATTCCCTCGATTTACCGATTAAGGATCGACAAGTGAAAAGCATTACTTCAAGAACAATCGCCGCTCTGAGCCTCTCTCTCCTTCTGGTCATGCCGGCAGTGGCACGCGGCGGCGGCTTCGGCGGTGGCGGATTCGGCGGCGGCGGCGGTCGTGGTTTCGGCGGCGGCGGCTTCGGTGGCGGCGGCAGAGACTTTGGCAGCTTCGGCGGCGGTGGTCGCGGTTTCGGCGGCGGTAGAGATTTCGGCGGCGGCAGCTTCGGCGGTGGCGGTAGAGACTTCGGCGGCGGCAGCTTTGGCGGTGGTGGTAGAGATTTCGGCGGCGGCAGCTTCGGCGGTGGTGGCAGAGATTTCGGCGGCGGCAGCTTTGGCGGTGGCGGTAGAGATTTCGGCGGCGGCAATGCCGGCGGCCGCGGTTTCGGCAACGGAAATTTGGGCGGCGGCGTCAGCACTCGCCCCGTTGACGGCGGCATCGGCGGCAAACAGCCTTTCGCCGGTCATCTTCCTACCGACGGCGGCTTCGGTGGTCTGGCCGGCGCAGGCAATCGCCCCAACCGTCCAAACAACATCGATAGAAATCAGCTCAATAATCAGGGCGACAAAATAAGAAACAACTTCAACAACGATACTTTCAATCGCAACAACTACAACAACGTCAACGTCAATCGCAATGCCTACGGCGGTTACGGGCGCTACGGCGGCTGGGGCGGACATGCCTACGCCAACGGCTGGGCCCATGGCTGGGCAGCCAATAACTGGTACCACGGCAACTGGGGCTATCCCGGCGGCTGGTACTGCCCGGGCTGGTCATCGGCAGCCGCCTGGACCTGCATGGGCGTATCTACTCTCACAACCTTCCTTGGTCTGGGCATGATGGGCATGGCTCTGGATGATAAAAATCAGCCCAGTACAACCAATATCACCTACCAGGGCGACAACGTTTATATGAACGGTCAACCCCTCGGTACTTCCCAAGAGTACTACCAGCAGGCGCAGCAACTAGCCAGTCAGGCGTACTCGCAAGGTTATAGCGATGCCCTGCAAAATGGAGCGGGCAGCGCAGACGGAAACTACGACTACGATCCCGCCAACGGTGCAAGCCCTCAGGCTACAGCCGCCCAGGGTGAGTGGCAACCCCTTGGAGTTTTTGCCCTGGCCGAGCCTGGTCAAACCAGCTCCAATATGCTCTTGCAACTGGCCATCAACAAAGACGGCATCGTCAGAGGCAATTACCTGAATCAACTGACAAATGAAACTTCCCAGGTTTACGGAGCCCTCGACAAGAAAACCAAGCGCGTTTCCTGGACCATCGGTCAGAACAATCAAACCGTCTTCGATTCCACTCTTGCCGATATGGTCAAGGATGACAGCCAGGTACTGGTGCACTACGGACCGACCAACACACAGACCATGGCTTTGATCAGGCTACCTCAGCCCAAAGACGCCGACCAATCGCAGCCCCCCAGTAACGGTTAATGTCGCCATCAAGAGGCTTGCACCATTTACGTAACCCTCTTTTTTGCGGATTACCCGAACAAAGGGCGGTGAGTCCATGTGGATAGTTGAACTGGCACTACGTAAAGGTCATACCTTCGTAGTGCTGGCTATCACTATCTTCTTGTTCGGGGCTATCTCCATCGCCAGAATGGCCGTGGACATCTTTCCGGTAATTAACACACCGGTGGTCAGTTGCGTCTGGACCTATGCCGGTATGTCTCCCTACAATATGGAGAACCTGGTCACCACGGTGACGGAGCGTGCGCTCACCTCCACAATAAACGGCATCGACCGCATGGAGTCAAATAGTCTTTCAGGAATGGCCATCATCAAGGTCTACCTGCGCAAAGGCACTCCCATCGGTGAAGCAGTAGCCATGGTCTCTTCGGTGGGAACGGCCATTTTGAGACAATTGCCGCGCGGTATAAGCGCGCCCTTTGTTACCCAATCCAGCGCCACCGATGTACCGGTGATGCAGCTTGGCATTCATAGCCGCACCATCCCGGAAGAAAAGCTCTTCGACATAGCCAACAACTTGATACGCACCCAGCTCGCCACCGTGCACGGTGCCATCACGCCTTTCCCATACGGCGGCAAATACCGCCAGGTGATGATCGATCTCGATCCCAAAGCCCTTCGGGCCCAGGCGCTTTCAGCCTACGATGTGATGAAGGCCGTGAACGACCAATCAATTGTGGCGCCCACCGGCACAATGAAGGTAGGACCATTTGAATACTGTGTGGTCCTGAACAATATCCCTGACCAGATAGCCAAACTAAACAGCATTCCGGTAAAGACTGCAATCGCTCAAAATCAGATCGGCGCGGTTATCTTTCTCAAAGACGTAGCCAATGTGCATGACGGCTATCAGCCCCAGCTCAATATTGTCAATCTGAACGGCAAGCGCGGCGTGCTCTTCAATATATTGAAAAGCGGCGATGCTTCCACACTAACTGTGGTGCAAGGCGTTAAAGAGATGCTGCCGAGACTGAGAGCCATGGTGCCGAAAGAATGCCATATCGATGTTATTACCGACCAGTCTCTCTTTGTGAAAGACTGCGTCAGCGAAGTAGTACGTGAAGCGATAACGGCGGCTTTGCTGACGGCGCTGATGATGCTTGCCCTGCTCGGTAGCTGGCGTTCGACTCTCATTGTAGCCACGTCCATTCCCCTGGCTATTCTTGCCGCCATCATCGGACTGAATGTGGCCGGTCAAACCATCAATTCCATGACCCTGGGGGGACTGGCGCTGGCTGTGGGTATGCTAGTGGACGACGCCACCGTGGAGGTGGAAAACGTTCACCGCAACAGGGCCATGGGCAAGGACGTAGAGACCGCCATTCTCGATGGAGCCAGGCAGGTAGCCCTACCGGCCCTGGTTTCCACCTTATCAATTTGCATAGTCTTCGTGCCTCTCATCTTCCTGACCGAGCCCAGCCGTTCCTTATTTGTGCCTCTCGGGCTCTCCGTCACCTTTGCCATGCTGGCCTCTTACGGGCTTTCCCGCACCATCGTGCCCCTGATGTCCAAGACCCTTCTGGCCGGTGAGAGTCACGGTCACAGTAATGCGCAAGACAAGCGACCAAAAAATCTCTTTGCCCTGATTGTGGGCTTTGTTGACAAAATCTTTGAAGCCGTAAGGCTTTTCTACCGCGGGCTCCTGGATAAAGTGCTCGATCATCCGCTCATAAGCATTACCTCCTTTCTGGCAGTCTATGCAGCCTTGCTATCGCTCATACCGCTCATCGGTCAAGATTATTTCCCGGCTATCGATGGTGGGCAGTTGCGAATGCACGTGGCTACCCATGCCGGCACCAGAGTGGAAGTTACCGAACACATTTTCAAGCAGGTGGAAAAGGCCGTCAAAGAAGTCATTCCCGAAGATGAGATTGCCTCTATATCGGATAACATCGGGCTGCCCTGCTCAGGAATAAACTATGCCTATTCAGACAGTCAAACCGCCTCGGAAGCCGACGGCGAGATACTGATTTCACTGAAGGAAGAACGGGCCCATGATACGGAGTATTATCAGAAGCAAATACGCAAGCTGATGCGTAGCCGCTTTCCCGATTTGACTTTCTACTTCCAACCCGGTGATATCGTCACCCAGATACTCAATGCCGGACTGCCTGCCCCCATCGACATCAAAGTAATCGGCTACAACAAGAACAACTACCAGCTGGCCAAAGACATCAAGCGAAAAATAGAGAAGGTTCCGGGCGCCGTAGATATTTGCCTGCATCAAATTACAGACGGACCGCACCTCCGCTGGACGGTGAACCGCACCTTTGCACAAGAAGCGGGAGTCACCCAGGCCGATGTTTCCAACTCCTTCTTGATCAATTTGAGCAACAGTTTTCAAACCAATCCTAACTTCTGGGTGAACCAGAAGACAGGCATCAGTTACAACCTGGCGGTACAGACTCAGCAAAGAGACCTTGCCACCATGAACGACATCGGACTGACCCAGATAACAGGCGGCACCACCGGTATTAATCCCTCCGTCAGCGGCGACCCTCAGCCCACCAGCGGTCTTAAACAGGGCGATAGCCCCAGACGTGGGCAGCTCTTAATGAATCTGGCTACCTTTGAAAGGGCACGCACCCCCCTGGTAATCAATCACATAAACGTACAGCCGGTTTACGACATCTATGCCGCTTGCCAGGATAGAGATCTGGGTGGCGTCTCTCAAGATATCGCCAAGATTCTGGAGGAAGTGAAAAAGAACCTGCCCCGGGGAGCGAAAGTGGTGATGATGGGTCAGGTCTTGAGTATGAATCTGGCCTTTCTTGCACTGCTCTTGGGTCTGGTCTTTGCCCTGGTGCTGGTATATCTCTTACTTGTAATCAACTTCCAGAGCTGGAGTGATCCTCTGATCATCCTGATGGCCATACCCGGTGCCCTCTCCGGCATTGTGCTCAGTCTTTTCCTCACCCAGACAACTTTTTCCATTCCTGCACTCATGGGCACCATTATGACCATGGGTGTGGCCTCGGCCAACTCCATTTTGATGGTAACCTTCGCCCGGGGGGAACTGGAAGAAACTAAGGACGCCAGGCTGGCGGCCCTGAACGCCGGTTTCGAGCGCTTCCGCCCGGTTATAATGACGGCTTCCGCTATGATCATCGGCATGATTCCCATGGCTTTAGGTGGCGGCGAAGGGGGCTCCCAGAATGCTCCCATAGGCAGAGCGGTAATCGGTGGTCTTTCCGTTGCCACCATTTCCACTTTGTTTTTTGTTCCGCTCATATTCTATATTTTGCGCCGCAAGGGAGGTGGTAAGTAATGTGGATAGTGGAAATGGCTTTGAAGAGGGCCCATACGTTTATCGTTATGGCTCTGGCCATTCTAATTTTCGGCATACTTTCCATCCGCCAGATGGCTGTGGATATTTTCCCCATCATCGACGTGCCCATAGTCAGTGCCGTCTATACTTTCACGGGCATGTCGCCCTATAACATCGAAAACCTGATTACCACGGTCACTGAGCGTTGGCTCACCTCCACCGTAAACGGCATCGAAAAGATAGAGTCTACCTCTCTTTCCGGCATGAGCATCATCAAGGTCTACCTGCACAAAGGCACCGACATTGGTGAAGCGGTGGCCATGGTGACGGCCATGGGCTCGGCGGTGCTCGAATACCTGCCGCCCAGTATTACACCGCCCTTTGTCACCGTATCCAGCGCCACCGATGTACCTGTAATTCAGCTTGGCATCGGCTCCAAAACCCTTTCTGAAGCCGAATTGTTCGACATTGCCAATAACTTCGTGAGAAACCAGCTCGCCACCATCCAGGGTGCCACCATTCCCTTCCCATACGGCGGCAAGTACCGTCAGGTCATGGTTGATCTCGACCCGCAAGCCCTGGTAGCCACCGGCGTATCGGCCAACGATGTGGTGACGGCCATGAACTCCCAGAGCATCATCGCACCGTCTGGTACGGCCAAATTGGGTCCCTATGAATACATCATGACCCTCAACAACATCCCCGAGAAAATCGATGAGCTGAATCATATTCCGGTCAAGTCCGTCAAGGGAGCGGTAGTCTTTCTCAAAGATGTGGCCAATGTGCATGATGGTTATCAGCCGCAGCTCAATATTGTCAACCAGGACGGTCGCCGAGCCGTGCTCTTCAATATTTTGAAAAACGGCACTGCTTCGACACTTTCTGTGGTTGAACGGATCAAGAAAGCGCTACCCGATATTCAGAAGATTGTGCCGCCGGCCTGTGTCATCTCGGTGCTCACCGACCAGTCGGTCTTTGTGCGTGAATGTGTGGCCGATGTGGTGCGAGAAGCCGTGACAGCCGCCGGTCTGACGGCTCTTATGATGCTGGCCCTGCTCGGGAGCTGGCGTTCCACTCTTATCGTCGCCACCTCCATTCCCCTGGCCATGCTCTGCTCCATTATCGGACTGCATATGTGCGGGCAGACCATAAACTCCATGACTCTCGGTGGTCTGGCTCTGGCTGTGGGCATGCTTGTGGACGATGCCACGGTGGAAGTGGAAAACGTACACCGCAATATGGCCATGGGCAAAGACATAGTCAAAGCCATCCTCGATGGTGCCGCTCAGGTGGCAATGCCGGCTCTGGTTTCGACGCTCTCTATCTGTATAGTTTTTGTGCCGGTGGTCTTCCTCACCGAACCATCCCGCTCCCTCTTTGTGCCTCTCGGTATGGCCGTGGCCTTTGCCATGCTGGCGTCCTACGGACTCTCCCGCACCATCGTTCCCCTCATGTCGAAAAACTTACTGGCCCATGAGCATGAACACGGCAGCACCCCGAAGGAGCCGAAAGGTCTCATGGCCGTCTTCTCAGCCATCCACAAAGTCATCGACGGCGGCTTCGAATGGCTCAGGGGCATCTACAAACATACTCTTGATCAAGCCCTTACCCATCCCATATTAGCCATAGGAGGCTTCCTTACTTTCTACGGCTGCTCCATGACTTTATTGCCCATCATCGGTCAGGATTTCTTCCCGGCTATCGATGCCGGCCAGTTGCGCCTGCACGTCAATTGCCGCCCTGGCACTAGGGTGGAGGAAACCGAGCGCATCTTCAAAGAGATAGAGCGCGCGATTGGCACCGTCGTGCCAAAAGACGAAATCCTCATCATCACCGACAATATCGGCATGCCTGTAAGCGGCGTCAACTATGCCTTTTCCGACAGCCAGACCATCAGTGAAGCAGACGGCGAAATTCTGGTCACACTGAAGGAAGAGCGCAGTAAGCCCACCGGCCAGTATCAAAAAGAAATACGAGCCATGTTGACGGCCCGCTTTCCCCAGGTGAGCTACTATTTTCAGCCAGCCGATATCGTCACGCAAATATTGAATGCCGGACTGCCCGCCCCCATCGACATTCGCATCACCGGTCTGGACGTGGCTAAAAATTACGACATCGCCCAGAGACTCAAGCGTGACGTAGAAAAAGTAAGGGGCGCCGTTGACGTATGCATGCACCAGGTGGTAAACGCACCACAATTTGTATTTGAAGTTGACCGCACCCGAGCCAACGAAATGGGTCTCACCCAGCGGGATGTCTCCAATTCCTTCCTGGTCACATTGAGCTCAAGCTTTCAGACAGCCCCGAATTTCTGGCTCAACATCAAAAACGGCGTCAACTATAACCTGGCGGCGCAGACGCCGCAGTACAAAATCGACAGCCTCGATGCTATGAAAGTAACAGCCCTCACATCCAAGGCCACAAGTAAGAAACAGCAGCCGCCGCTTCTTACAAACGTAGCAACCGTCAGTCGGGCAGCTACCCCGGCAGTGGTGAACCACCTCAACGCGCAGCCTGTCTTTGATATCTATGCGGCCTGCCAGGACCGCGACCTGGGGGGCGTCTCCAAAGACATTGAAAAAATCATGGATAAGTATCGACCGGAGTTGCCTCAAGCCAGCCAGTTGACCATGGGCGGACAGGTCTTGAGCATGAAATCGGCATTTGCCGCCCTCATTTTTGGTCTGGTGTTTGCTTTGCTTCTGGTCTATTTGCTTCTGGTGGTCAACTTCCAGAGCTGGAGCGACCCCGTTATCATTCTTATGGCCACACCTGGTGCCCTCTCGGGAATACTCTGGAGCCTCTTTGTTACCCAGACAACCTTCTCCATTCCCGCCCTCATGGGTACCATCATGACCGTAGGCGTGGCTTCCGCCAACTCTATATTGATGGTCACCTTTGCCAATGAACAATTCCACGAAGGCAAAGACGGACGTTCCGCTGCGCTGGAAGCAGGCTTCGAGCGCTTCCGCCCGGTAATGATGACGGCAACAGCCATGATCATCGGCATGATACCCATGGCCATAGGAGCAGGGCAGGGGGGCTCCCAAAACGCCCCCATCGGACGAGCCGTAATCGGCGGGCTGACGGTAGCAACCTTTTCGACCCTCTTCTTCGTTCCTCTTGTCTTCAGTCTTTTAAGAAAGGGCAAAGCCAAGGATAATAAAGCAACCGAGCCGGTTCACAATCAGGACCACAAACAAACAGATACTAATCAAGAGACGAACCATGACTGAAGGCTCACCAAAAGGCAAAAAACACCGCAGTCTCCACATGGGGCTCCGCAGTTGCGGGCTCACCTCATCAGTGCACCCTAACCGGCAAAGGCGCAGCCGGTCAGGCATGGGCAAGCTGATTGTTGTGGTGATAATAGTTCTGGTTATTGCCGGCGTTTTGCTGGTGGTAGGTTTTCTGCCGCGCCTGGAGCGCAAAAAAGAACTCGACAAAATGCATGCCGAAACCACCGGCGCCGTGCCCATTGTGCGCACCATCATCGCCAGACCGGCTAGAGAAACCGAGTCTTTGACACTGCCGGGCAACATAGGTGCCATTCAATACACCACTATTTATGCAAGAGTAGACGGCTACCTGCGCGACCGTATGGTTGATATCGGCGATCACGTAAGAGCCGGTCAATTACTGGCTGTCATCGACACTCCAACAATAGACGAATCACTGGCCCAGGTGAGAGCCGACTTGGTAAGAGCCAGAGCCGGTGTAGATAAAGCCAATGCCGAACTGAAGGAGGCCGTCGCCAAGCAAGCCACGGCCCAGGCAGAAGTGGAAAAAGGAAAAGGTAACGTGGACTATGCCACTGTTACTGCTACCCGCTGGCAAAACCTCTGTACAAGAGGTGCGGTCAGTCAGCAAAGTCGGGATGAAAAAGTCAGGTTACTGGAAGCCACCACGGCCGACTTGAAGGCCGATCATGCCAATTTGAAAGCCGCCGAAGCCCAGGTGATAGCGGCAAAGTCGCAGGTGGATGAAGCCAGGGCCAATGTCAAAGCCAAGGAAGCGGAAGTGAAAAAGCTGGAAGCTGAGCAAGGCTTTCAAAAGGTACTGGCTCCCTTCGACGGCATTATCACCTTCAGAAAAGTAGACCCGGGCGCTCTCATTACAAAGGGCAGTATGTCCGAAAGTCTTGAACTCTTTCAGATGGCCAAAATTGACCGCCTTCGTATTTACGTGAATGCACCGCAGAGAGTGGCACGTTATTTAAAACAGGGCGTCGAGGCAAAAATCAATGTGCCGGAATTCCCCGAACGTAACTTCGTAGGCATTGTCACCAATGTCAGCGGTGCCCTGGATCCTAATACACGCACCAGACAAACCGAGATTCAAATTCCAAACGCCGATCATGCCCTTCTACCAGGCATGTATGGCGAGGTCAATTTAACCGGTGTGCGGGAAGAAAAATGGATTAGAGTACCGGGCACCACCCTGGTAACAAAACCGGAAGGCCAGTTCCTGCTTCTGGCAGTAGATGGCAAGGCGCACTATCAACCCATCACCATCGGTCGTGATTTCGGCGACGAAGTAGAAGTAAGGGTGGGGCTTTCCGGCAACGAACACGTAGCAGTCAGCCCCAGCGACGATATCATTGAAGGTGAGCCCGTCAAAGAAGAGCCGCTGCCGGAGCCAGCTTTGAAGGCGGGACCGAATTAGAAAGCAAGGACATAGATTTGTCTGTGGCTAAAGCAGCTTTCTAAATGTCTCAACGCCAAAAGCCGCGACCAACATGTCTCTTTCGCACTTCTTTCGAAAAGCACTAAACTCATGTAACCGAAAATATTAATTCTGCTTGACGGCTACAACCTAGATAGAGCAAGGGTTTCATTTAAGAACAAGCCTCGAAATGCTGATGTAATATTTCGCAAAATCACTATTGTTACAATTGCAGCGATTCCGCAAAATGACTACCCAAGCCGACTTTGGCAGCACTCTCAGAACGTTGTAAAGGCGAGCACTCGCATTAGATATTGGCAGCAAATACTCGATTAAACTATAGAGTTGCCTTGTCTTCTTCCAATCTAGACTTGCCTGGTCTTGATTCTGGCTTTAATTCGAGCCGCGTCTTCGCGCGCCTTTGAAGCGGAATCACTTTCGCCGGTCTGATCAAAACAGACAGTCAAAGATTCTAATACTTCAGCAATTTCCAAACTAGCAGCACCAAGCCATTTTCGACGTATCTTTAAGGCTTCTTGTAACTGCACTTTCGCCTCTATCGGCTTGGAGGGAAGCAACACTTTAGCCTCAAGAACAAGTAGATCGCTGCGCACCAAACCGGCGGCACGACTCGCCTTCCCCGTAAGCAAAGACAAGCCTTGCTGCACCAGAGATTGACAGTCTGAAAGACGCCCACTCAAATAAAAAGTAAGCGCCAACTGGGCCCTTACTTCCTGAAGAGACAAATCATCAGCAGCAAGTTCCTGCTTTAACTGAGATGCTCTCTCTAGAAATCGCTCAGCCTCATCATACCGTTCAAGTAGATTGTAGGCACGCCCGGCCACAGAAAGCGCATCAGAGAGCACCGACCTGGCGAACTTAAGGTTTGCACTCAACTGGCTCCGGCTTTTCTTTTGCGCATGTCTGACCAGAACAGCCGCAGCCTTACCATCACCAGTACAAACACTAGCATTAGCACCAGCACCGACACCAGCACCGGCACCGGCACCATCACCATCACCAGCTCCAGTTCCTGCGCCAGCTCCAGAACCAGATCCAGCTCCAGTTGCGGCAGGACCGGATGAGAGCAGCATGGGCTTCTGAATTGCCTGGATGGACTGCTCTAAATCGCTTATCGAAGCTAGAATCTCCTTCAATGCCTGTTCGCAATTGCCCAGATCGCAAAGAATGTTAGAGAGGATGCGGCGGCAGATGGCTCCGGTTATGTTGTCCTGTTCAGATTCGGCCAGCGCTTTAACTAGGGAATCCTCTTCCTCATTACCGGGCGACCCTGCCATCAATACATCATGCCGGCGAAGAATCAGTAAAGCCTGGTAAGCCAGAACTACGGCAGTATCATAGTTGCCGCGAGCACGCTCGATATCAGCTTGAACTGCCACAGCCAGGGCCGTATCTTTAGTCAGGGGAGAAAGAACCTGCAAAAGGGAAGCATAGATGCGACTCAATCTCTCGGCGGAGGACAGCATGCCGCTATCTACAAGGCGATCAATCAGGCGCGGCAAAGAGGACCAACTTACCACCGCCGCAAAACCGAATCCTACAAGCACTCCGCCATAAATAGAAACAGCAGCCATACCCCTGGGTTCGGTCAAAAATGGCGTACTGGAAAGTAAATGGGCAGCGGCTAGAGCAAGAGCCAAATATGCAAAACAGACCACCACTATCCACAGTTTTTCCCAGACGCTCAGGAGGGAAAGAGCGGAAGGCACAAGTTCGGAAGGTTTTTGCTGCATAAGACTACTTAATGATCTTACCGATCCAGATTGAGGCTTTACTAATATCGGCCAAGCTAGAATCAAGCCATTATAAGCTGAACCAGGTTCTGCGGGTGGAGAACAGTTAAGCTGAAGGAGACAACGGATGATACGACTTCCGTCACAGATTGGTAATATGTACTGGAACTGAGATGCAACCGTGCCGACTAAGAAAGCCAAGACATTGACCGGAAAAACCTTGCGCAGGATGCTAATAGGCTTGTTGCCAGTGCTTGCCGCCGGTGTCGCCATCCTTTTGGCGGGAGCAGCCGATAATTCAAAGATAAAGGCAGTCAGGCTGATACAGCGCCATCACTATTTTGGGGACACAGAAACAGTCATTTCCTTAAATGGTGTTCGCATCAATAATCTGGGGGCATGCGCTTTAAACTGGCAGCAAAAGCCCCGGACTGGCGCTTTTGCATTTACCGGGATGATGACAAGACTATATTTCTCAATTCCTTCCAGTGGCTCAAACAAAATGGAATAGTCAACAACTTCCTGGTTAAGGAGAGAGACGAGTATTATCCGAAGAAGCTTCCGATACGAGAGTCAAATTTCAGCGGCTTCAAAATAAAATGGATTAAGTCCGGGGAAGAGACCTGTGAATACCTGCCTCTGGCAAACATTGCGCCACCGCAGGCAGAGTCAATACTTTATGCGGTATACAAGATGCCGACAAATGGAGGTATCCCGGTGCGCCTCAACAAGCCGGCACCCACCGTCGATTGGTTAAGCGGCAGCGACAAAGGCCGCCACCACCGAGATTTATTCAACACCAGTAAAATCGAAGCAACCCTGGTAGACAAAGATTACTTCGATACTCCTTTGAATTTCCATCCGGTCAAATCAGTACTTGAGGTTCTTACAAGCAAGGCTAAACGTGATGCATCAGGCGCTCTCGACGAACTCTTCGAATCAGGCAGAAAGCATTAGCAAGCGTCAGGACTTCTCTGTTCTGAAGTCTGAATACTCAATCTCTACAACCAGGCAAGCCGATGAAAAATGACTACTGCAACTATGTTCTTGACCAATTAAGTGCGCTTCCGGGTCTGCATGCCAGGGCCATGTTCGGCGGCTACGGCATCTACCGTGAGGGCACAATTTTTGCCATCATCGTAGATGACACGCTCTTCTTCAAAGTAGGTCCGCTCAATCTTTCCAAGTACGAAAAGGCCGGTTCCAGCCCCTTCACATACGAGGCAAAAGGCAAATCAAAATCCGTCTCCATGTCCTACTGGTTGGTACCCGCAGAAATACTGGAAGACGCCGGCAAGATGACGGAGTGGGCCGAGGATGCCTACCGCGTCTCCCTGGCAGGCAAGAAGACGAAGCCCACGACTAAAACTTCCAGGCCAGAGAGCAAAACCGCGAAGCCCTCGACTAAAGCATCCAAGCCAGAGAGCAAAACCACGAAGCCCTCGACTAAAACTTCCAAGCCCAGGGCTAAGTCCCGCCAGTCCGGGTAGACAGATAGATTGAGAGAGCGAGTTAGTAGTTCTCCCATTGGCCCGACCCTGCCGGCGTGGTCAAATACTGCCTGGTTTGAGAGACCCCAACCTTCGGCAGTGCTAAATGCCTACATCCACTCTTCAAGACCAGGCCGGAACGGCTAACTCAGTTGCTTCTGAAGCGGAAGCGGTCCTGCCGTCGGTCAGAAGGGGCCCTCTCACCATGGGTTTGGTCTGGGTGAGCATGGTGGCTTCCTTTCCCGGCGTTCTAATCGGACTGAGCTGGCATAAACAAGGCTTTCCCTTACCGGAAGTGCTCTCCTCCCTTGCGCTCTGCATGGTGATCCTGCTGGGCTATTCCGTTCCCATGTGCACCCTGGCAGCAAAAACCGGTCTATCATTCAAATACCTCTGCCACAAGTACTTCGGCACCGGCTTTTCGAGACTACTGACCATATGCTTACTGGTAATCTACCTGGGCTGGTATGCCGTCTGCAGCCTACTTATGGCAGACGCCTGCTGTGCGCTCGGCGGGCTGGGCAGACAAAACCTGGCCCTGACGGCCTTCCTCTTCAGCTTTGCCATGGCTTTCAATAATTTCTTCGGCTTCACCGGCGTTGCCAATTTCGCCAAATTTGTGGGAGCCCCGGCAGTGATCTGCTGGATTGTCTATCTCTTCGTGCAAGTAGCTCCAGAAATTCCAATTAACCTGCATACACCGGCGGTGGCAGCAGTAACAGCGAAAGCCACTACCGCCATGAATTTGCCACTGGTATTTTGCGGTGTGGCGCAGTCTATCGTGGGTTTCGTCATCTGGGGAAATGAAGCCGACTACTGGAGAAACAGTACCACCGGTTCCAAGGGCATCGGATTCTCGCTGGCAGCGGCGCTCATTGTCGGCGCTTGCGTCTTTCCATTAACCGGCTGGCTGATCGGGGCCCAAACCGGCATCACCGATCCCATGGTAGCCACCGACCATCTCAACAAGATTTCCTTCGGCGGAGTAGGTCTAGTGGTACTGCTCTTCCTGGCCGCCCAATATTTTGCAGCCAATGATTCTAATTTATACGCCTTTGTGCACGCGGTAGAATCTTTCACCGCTCTCACTCACAAAAAGACCGTTCTGATTCTGGCTTTGCTAGCCGGTCTGCTTGCCGGCGGTCTGGCATTGAGCGGCACCCAGAGCGCACTGGAAGCAGTCTGCTCTCTAAATGGGGTACTTCTACCGACAGCATCACTGATAGTGCTAGCCGAGTACCTGGTGATCCGGCGCATCTACAAGGAGCACCAAACCTCGCGCGCCTTTCCCTGCGCAAGCCGGGCCGCTATCATCGCCTGGTCGGCAGGAGTGTTTCTGGGAATTGCCACCTCCGGAATCATTCCAGGCAGCCAGGGTCTTCGGGTCGGCATACCAATACTTGAAGCATGGCTTCTGGCAGTGGTGCTGTTTCTGATACTGCGCCGGAGAGACCTGGCTAAATCAGGGAAGTTCGCCACTGCCGACTAGCAGTATTGCGTATCTAAAGAGTAGCGCGGATCTACATAGTCGCGCCGCTCTACATAGTGGCGCCGCTTATCGCGCTCGCTCGCGCCTTCAATTCCTGCCGGGGGCCTTCCTGCCCCAAGTAATACATGGTGTCGGCATAGCGCTGCAAAAACGGCACCAGAGAGATAGAATCCGGTCCGTAGAAGGCTTCCGCCAGAGAGAGAGCCTTCTGCAAAAGAGGCACCGCCTCATCGTAGCGTTTCTCAAGCACGTAGAGATTGCCGAGGGCAAAAGCGGCTCTGGCTTCACTACCGTTCCTGGAGGGTTCCTTCCAGAAGTCCTGGGCTCTCAAATAGAGCTTTTCTGCTTCCTGATAATTCTTCTGCTTGATATAACACTTTGCCAGCTTATCGAGGCGATTGTAGACCTGATAGTTTTCGGGCGGCAAAATTCTCTCTGTTGTCTCAAGGGCGTAACTATAGTACTGCTGAGCGCGATTTTCATCATTGCGCTCCTCATAAACCGACGCCAGATTATCGAAACTATTTGCCAGAGACAAATGCTCTTTCCCCAGAACCGTCTCTTTCACATCGAGGGCACTGTTATAGCAGCGCTCGGCTAAATCAAGCTTACCTTTGCTGCGGAAATCGTTGCCGATGGCATCCACGGCAATGGCCCATTCGATTACCGGATTGACCATAGATTTAGCGGCGGAGCCGGCCCAGCCGGTCAACGCTTCACCCTTCTTGAGCGTCACCGGTCCGCTCTTCGCCTCCCGGTAGTCGTTGATCTTACCGTCGATGATGGCAAGCAACCTATCGGCCAGACCATCCGCCTTCTCAGCTGTACCGTAATTAAGATAGAACGACACCAGCGAACTCATAGCCGGAATCAGGGCCGGATTAACGGCGACAACATCGCCCTGCGCCCCACCGCCGGCGCTGCCTGCGCCCAGATAGATCTCCCGAGCGTGCAATTCCTCTTCCAGGAGCGGCTGTGCTTCACTAAACCGCCCTCTCATGGTCAATAGCCGCCCATACTCGCCCAGGCTATCGGCAAAACGCTTGTCGCCCTCTCCAAAGACCGCTGCATCAATTACCGCCTGTTTGATCAGACGCTCGCCGTCGCCATACCGCCCCGTGCGCAGGGCCTCTATGGCGCCGGAATATTGTTTGTGCCATTTTTCCTGCCGGGCGTCGATGGGCTCTGCGGCCTGGCCGGGATTAGAAGCTACTGCCAAAGCAAAAGTCAGCAAGAAGCTGAGGGTGCCAACCTTCAGGGGCTCCTGAAACGCTTTTACATGGTGTAGACTATCAGGCATTCTGGATATATCATTCACTCGCATCATTCGGAACCGTCCACTGCAAACTTAGCAGCGCGCTATATATGGTACCAGCAACTCCAGGTAGCCCGCTTAATTTGCCCGCTCCGTCAAGCATCCCGGTGAATCTACTACTTGGGCTTCCCCCTGCCGGTTTTAGCCGGAGCGGTTTTCTTATCATCCATGTCATCTTCGTAAAGAGTGCCAAGAATGTCGGCGGCTGCCTCCAGGTCTTTCTTCTGCTCCAATAGATCCGACCAGCCCACCAATTTGAAGCCCGTGGGATACTTCCAAGAAAGCTCGGTTGGACCAGCCGTCCCGATACTGGTGGTCTTGATCAAATTGAACCTGCTGCCATTGCTGCCAAGCAAGGTTTCATCAAGGAGCACCCCATTTATCTCTGGCATACCATAAACATACCGGGCCAATTGCAGTTGCTCAGGGCCAAGCTTGACGGAAATCGATTCGACCAGCTCCATATGCTTGAAAGTTGTGGAGGAGCGCCCCTCGGAGCGAAAGAAAGCCGCCGACTTGGAGACATATGAATCTAGCGGTGCCACCTCAAGAAAGATTCGCCGACAACTCTTACCGGCGAACTGAATGGGCACCGAACGGCTCTTCAGCACTACTATTTTCTCTTTGTTTATGGAATTACCCTTCCACTGTTCACGACGCTGGATTAAACCTTGATTGGTAGCCTTTTTGAAGACAACGAGCCTCCAATCAGGAGCCATACAATAATAGACCAGCCCCTTGCGCGGCATATGAAACTGGATACCCTGATCGGATATATAAACGGTGGCGGGTCCATGGGCAGCGGTCACTTGCTCAATTTTAACTACACCCTTGCCGCCGGCCGATGCCGGACCGGCAAAACCACTGCCGAAGCACAATATAGCAGCTACTACCTTGAGCCCAAGCCTGAACGGCCAACTGGCGATATTGAACCTTGCCCTATTCATTTGATGAACTAATCAACGAGAACCAATACCGGGGATACTTCGAGTTTAGCACCTAAAGTTTCCAGCTCAGTCCTTCTAGGGGCTAACAGAACTATCTCAATACCCGTTATGCTTATAAACTCATTGGACCTAGATTCAGGAGATAGGCAAATGGCTGACCAGCAATTTGTAGTAATCGGGGCCGGCATCATCGGCTTGACCACAGCGCGAGTACTACAGCAAGCCGGTCATAGAGTTCAAATCATTTCAGCCGAACTGCCCCTTGACACAACATCGGTTGCCGCCGCAGCCTTCTGGTACCCTTCGGACAGTGAGCCAAAGGATGATGTCCTGCGCTGGGGACTGAGCACTCTCAAAACCTTCAAAGAACTGAAAGAAGAAGGGGTTGCCGGAATCACATACGAACGAGCACTAGAAGTTCATCCAGACCCGACATGGCATCCATGGTGGTTAAATGTGGTAGCAAATCCAAGAAAGGCAGACTTAGCTGAATTGCCGCCCCCTGTTGCGGGTGGTAGTGGATACTGGTTTGACACGCTGGTCATCGATACAACGGTCATGCTCAAATGGTTGATGGAACAGTTCAGCGCTGCCGGAGGAGCATTTGTTCAACAGAAGTTGAACAACATCACCGAAATTGCCTCACAAACAGAGATCATAGTCAACTGTTCCGGTGTCGGTGCCCGTGATCTGGTCGGCGATTCCGAACTCTATGCCACCAGGGGGCAAACTCTAAAGATTCGGCGTAAGCCTGAACATCGCGCGGTCTGGGAAATGAGCACTAAGCCTCTGGTAACGCATATAATTCCCCGTGAGGCAGATACCGTTATTGGTGGCGTGTTTCAGGAGCACAATTATAGTCGCGTCGTCGATCCTCTAGACACCGAAGGAATACTTCAGCGCTGTCGAAATTTGCAACCGACTCTTGGAACTCTTAACGAGTCGGACATCCTGAGCGTGTCTGTGGGTCTAAGACCTACCCGGGCGCGACTGCGCCTGGAGTCTGAAAAACTACTTTCCGGGTCAACTGTAATTCACAATTATGGGCACGGCAGTTGTGGCTGGAGTTTATCCTGGGGTTGCGCCGAGGCTGTTCGGGATCAGGTTAAGAGCGTTTTGTCTTTATAGGTGCCGGCAAGAGTATATGGGCAGTCTGTGGCTGCATCTTTATTTCACCAAGGAATAGCGGTTTATGCCCAGCCAAGATTCAAACCAACTATTTTCAGCAAAAGTTGGCCAGACTGCATTTAATCAACTTCAGAGAGAAGGCGACTCGCTGGTCTGCACTCATATCGGATTAACCAGCCAGCATCATCTGATGGCACGAACTAATACCTCAACTCTTAAAAAATTGACAAATCCCTAGAGGTTACTTAATAAATTGCCGACAATGAAGGCTCTAACTCGGGAGTGCTTCATGCAGCGATTGGTTGTCTTTTGTGACGAATCTATAGAAAAAGGCAAATACTATTCGAACTTCTTTGGCGCGATAATGGTCAAAGAAGCAGATCTAGTGAGGGTAAACAACATACTGGAAACAAAACTAAAATCACTAAATCTCGGCAAGGAAGTCAAATTCACCCGCATCACAACCAGCTACCAAACAAAATATCAGGAACTTATGGTCGAGTTCTTCAGACTCGTCAAGTCCGGCGAACTCAAGGTTAGAATCATGTTCACTCAGAATCTAGACCTTCCGCAGCTGACCCCAGAACAAAGAAAGAGGAACAAGTACTTTGTCCTTTACTACCAACTCATTAAACATGCGTTCGGCTGGCAATACCAACTCCCTATCTTCTACAGCTCAATTTCGACGTGTTTCCGCATACAAAGGGCGATATCGCCGAATTCAAACGTTACCTTGTAGGTCTAAGCAATCAACCAGAACTATCCTCAAAAGGACTCATTATCTATGAGCGAAACATCGCCGAGGTAGACTCCAGCAAACATGCTATTTTGCAATGCCTTGATATCGTTATGGGCTCCATGCAGTTTCGCCTAAATAACGGACACAAGAACAAGGAACCCGGTTCAAGATTCATCAGCAAGAGAGCCAAGGCAAAATATGCGGTCTACAAAACAATACACTCAGAAATATTGAAACTCTATGAAAACTATCAATTCAATATCGGAAACAACACAAAATACCAAATGCCTGAGGCCGGGAATGAGCCGAAAGCGTCTAGATGGTATCTGCCATACAGCCACTGGCGCTTCACACCTAAACAATCAGCAAGAAACTCAGACTATAGTTCGAAAAACAAAAAAAGAAGGGGCTCAGCTAGACCTACGTAAATGGCTTTAGTGGAACTAAAGACTTCGATCACAACCGTCCCCTAAACGATATATTACAGCCTTCTCGCCAGCTCCTCAATACCTTCGACAAATAACTTCAAGGAACAAGATGTCCTATTCAAAACGGTTTCAGCCCTGCAGCTCGACCCTAACAATCACACCGAAACAGCATTTAATATTAATTTCAATCATTTAGTCCAACCAAACACTGTCGCGCCGGGCACATTATGCTTCGCCATCAAAGCCTTTCATCCAGGCTCGACATGGCATCCATGGCGGTTTAATGTGGTAGAAAACCCCAGAAGGGCAGACGACTCTGAATTTCCACCCCCTGTTGCGGGGGCAGTGGATACAGCTTTGACACGCTGGTCGTCGATAGAACGGTCATGCTCAAATGGTTGATTGAACAGTTCAGCGCTGCCGGAGGCACCTTTGTTCAACGGGAGCAAAAGACCTCCCGGAGCTTTCCTCACAAGCAGAGATCATGGTCAACTGTTCCGGTGTCGGTGCCCGTGATATGGTCGGTGATTCCGAACTCTATGCCACCAGGGGGCAAACCTTGAAGATTAGGCGTAAGCCTGAGCATCGTGCTGTCTGGGAAATGAGTACAAAGCCTCTGGTAACGCATATCATTCCCCGTGAGTCAGATACCGTTATTGGTGGCGTGTTTCAGGAGCACCATTATAGTCGTTTCGTCGATCCTCTCGATACCGAAGGAATACTTCAGCGTTGTCGAAATTTGCAACCGACTCTTGGAACTCTTAACGAGTCGGACATCCTGAGCGTGTCTGTGGGTCTAAGACCTACCCGGGCACGACTGCGCCTGGAGTCTGAAAAACTGCTTTCAAGGTCAACTGTGACCCACAATTATGGGCACGGCAGTTGTATATGGAGTTTATCTTGGGGTTGCGCCGAGGCCGTCCGGGGGCAAGTTCAGGGCATGCTGCCTTTGTAGATGAAGGCGAGAGTATATGGGCAGTCTGTGGCTGCCATTTTATAATACACGGCAAGGAAGCCTCAATTTAATGAACACAGGTGTATTGTATTTTCGGAATTGCGGAGCATAAATTTCGATATGAAAATTGAGAACCCACTGGAGAAGATATTGAGACGTTGCGCAAGGCATGGCGACGTGAATGATCCGGCAACGCCCAGACCTATGCTATCGCTGGAAGAATTCTTCGAAGACAATGAAGTCGGGAACATTTTGGTGAATTTAGATCCCGCGCCTGAGCCCCGGGAGGTGTACGCAACTTACAAGGCAATAAGGAACCGCCCGGATGTGGCTGATGTGCGGGTTGAGATAACACAGGTCGATGTCTACGATGACGGCACCAAGGACTGGCCCTTCTCTGACAGCCTGTGGGTAGTCACCAGCGCCAGCCCTGATCAGGTAATGTCATGGTTCAACTCTAATATGGCACCGGATGAAGTTCATCAGGGCTGGAGCTCGGACCGAACCCTTGAGCCGGTGGAGGTGCCGGAAGGAATGCATCCGATTCTTTGCTGGTACGATTGAGCGGAGCAACTTGGGATTACTCTTCATAAAATTCACATCCCACCTTGTTCCTAAATTGTCGGCCACGCGGGTATGCCATCATGTCCCGGCACAATCAGGAAAGAACGATGCTTAGCAGACTCCTCAAGATTCTAATAGTTTGTCTGGCATTCAGTGCAATCGGCAGCGCGGCAATTGCCGACGAAGATAAGCAGGTTAAGCCAATTCATTTCACCAAAGAACAACAAGAGCAGTACTTTCCGGTCTACGACAAACCCGAAGTCAAGATCCTACGCAAGGTCCTCAATGCTTACCTTGCCGGTAAGAGCAAAGCCGAAGAAACCCAAGAACTGGATAAATTCAGCAAAGACTACTACAGAAGCAAATTCGTGGTCATGTCAGTGGATCCCGGTGTCTTCGGTGGAACCTTTTTAACCATAATGTTTCAAGACAAACAGGACAAAGTCTTTACTGCATGGATCTACTCAACGCCTAAAGGACCGGAACTCAAAAGTTTCGACCTATCAAAATTCGATGACGAACAGGTCAAAAACTTCCAGATCCGCTACAAGGAAATGCTAGAAGATAAGGTACACTGCCTCTAGGTTGGCGCACAGGCAATTACTCACGCTCACTCTGTGCAAGAATTCAATCAAACCAGTAGGGAGCTTAACGTGTGTTTTTCTCCTAGAGCTTCTTGCTGAATTTCTCCGAATAGCCCGTCATTTCCACATAACCGTTACCGGATGGCTTAGCTTCCGATCCTTCCAGCACATCCACCGCTCCCTCCCAGTAGGAGACACCGGTTGAGCGTTCGGTGGTCAACTCCTGGTCCTGCAAGAGCGGCACCAGGGTCAATTGCAACTTCTCCTTCGGCACCGAGATCTTCCAGCCCATGGGATAAATGCCCTTAGTTTTAGGAGACATCCAGGTACTAACCTTCTCAATTTTAAAATCAGCCAGGTCCAGGTGCCGGCTTGAACCGTCGGGAAGCACATAGGTGCCGCTGGACTGTTTTTCAAAACTGCCGTCTTCTCTGCGCATCACATAGAGCATGAGCTCGCGGTTACCAGCCAGTTGTATGGAAAACCAATCCCAACCGGTCTGCTCACTGGTGAGCTGGTTGGAGCCAAACTCATGGTCCATCCATGCCAGACCGGAAACTTCTATGGGTTTATCCTTCTGGAAGAGCAGACCTTCCGCCTGCAAGCGACTCATCGAATAGTAGTGGGAGGCACAACCTGCACAAGAAGCCTTCTGGCTGACGCCGTTTTTGCCGTGCACCACCGGCGGTTTAGCAGGGGTCAATAGGAGGTAAATACCATAATCTCTGGCGTCAGCCTTGAGCACATACTTTTCACCGAGCTTAGCAACAGACCAGCCCTCGTTATGAACGAAATAGGCATCTTGCCTGGCATCGGCAAATTTTAAGCCCTTGCGGTTCAGTTTCTCATAGTACCTG